>Ga0102941_1001786_pt1 | contig 9964 bp, 8 predicted proteins | sample SalPonR2_C_D2_MG_FD_79281 | JGI IMG/M metagenome (GOLD analysis project Ga0102941, IMG submission 79281) | Salt pond soil microbial communities from South San Francisco under conditions of wetland restoration - Salt Pond MetaG R2_C_D2_MG | ecosystem: Environmental > Aquatic > Marine > Intertidal... | reverse complement strand
GAAGGTGCCTGGAATAATGGAAGAGAAAAAGTACCTGCTGCCTTTTGTAGGAAAGTAGCAATGGCTGAAGATGGTGGAGAAATGGAAATGTGGGGTGATGGGGAACAGACCAGATCATTTCTATATATTGAGGAATGTCTTGAGGGAGTCAGAAGATTAATGGATGCTAATGACTTTCATGGACCGGTAAATATTGGTTCTGAAGAGATGATTTCCATAAATGGACTGGCCAGAATGGTGATGGATATTGCTGGTAAAGATATCTCAATCGAACATATACCTGGACCTACTGGTGTACGAGCAAGAAATTCAGATAATAATCTCATAAAAGAAAAATTAGAATGGGAACCTGACTATCCTCTTAGGAAAGGAATGGAAAAGACATACAATTGGATAAAAGCTCAGGTAGAAAATCAAGAATAAAAATAATTACATATGATCAACTAAAAAATAATAAACGGTACAAACTTTATGCTGAGCATCTCACTAACAACTTCAGGTGAAGTAATCGAATTATTGACCAGGAAATGTAATAGTACTTATTTATCTTACTTTCGGTGGCGGTCTTTCATCCTTTTTTTCAACTGTTACTCGTATAATTATAGATAATTGTTATTTTTAAAAGATATACAAATAATTTATGCAAAACATAATTGTAGCAGGTAGATTTAGAAAAAAATATATCAGAGATGAGACTCTATTATATTTATTAAACAATAATGATGATTTTAAAATTATTGACAAAAGGTATCTTGAACCATCAGATATTAAAAAAGGCAAACATGGAAATATATTAGCAAAATTAAAGTACTTTTTCAGAAATGTGTTTAATGAATTACAATATTACTCCTATATCTTATTCCTAACAGTATTTCTTCTATTTTATAAAAATAATTATAATTACATTTTTGTATTTCGTTGGAATGAACCTTTGATTATAACTCTGAGTATTTTTGACTCCCTTAAAAGTAAAATAATATATGATCTTTTTGTTTCCAGGTATTTATATGCCAAGACCCAAAACAAAAATATTCCAAAATGGGAAAGAGTAGAACAAAAGGTAACTGATTGCTGTCAGCACTATTTAGCCGAAACTCCTCTGTATAGATCCTTTTATTCCCAAAAATATGATACAGAAGAGAATAAAATAAAAATAGTTCCTCTATTGCCGGATAGAAAGTGGGTAGAAAAACCTATTTCTGAACCAAAATCAGAAAAACCTCTTATAGTAGGATATTGGGGCAATGTTTTACCTCAACATGGCGTTAAAAAAATCTTTAAAGTAGCTAAAATGCTCAAAAATAATGATTCCATAAAATTTAGATTTTATGGAAAAGAAAAGATTAATTATCATAAATATTCAAAGTTTCCTAATATAGAAGTTAAAGACTTTATTCCATCTTTTGATAAATTCATTGATTCTGTCGATGAGATAGATATAGCCTTCGGTCACTTAAATCCTATTCATGATGCCCATTTGGTACTTCCTAGTAAAGCTATGGAGTCTATGGCACGAGGGAAAGTAACTATCCATACCTATGATAGTAAATTAAAGGATTATATAGACTCATTTGGCTATAGTCCATCTATGATATTTTATAAGGATACAGTTGAAGATTTAAAAAATCAAATTTTAAAGATTAACAATAATCCGGATTTAAAAAAAGAAATAGGAAATAATGCTAGAAAGCTTATATTAGAAAAATTTAATGTAACAAAAAAGAATAATGAATTTTTTAACTTTCTTACAAATTAAAGCTTTAAAAATATCCTAATGTCTCATAAAATAATCCTGATTAATAAAAGGGAGAAAATATGAATGAAAATAGTTTATTAGATGCATCTAAAAACAACATATGGAGGAATCTCGCTGGTATTATAATAATCTTTATTGTATTATTGGTATTTTATCAACCCTTAATATTTGAAGGACTGCAGCCAGGAGGTGGAGATAGTATTGCAGCTATGGGAAAATCCAATTATGCCAGAAATTATGAAGAAAAAACTGGAATAGAACCATTATGGAATTCTTCTATTTTTTGTGGCCTCCCTAGCTATTTTAAGGAATATAATAAAAGTTTTTCAACTAAAACGATTGTTAAAAGTATAGGAAGTCTAATCAATAATAATAAAGTGGCTCATTTTACTTTAGGTATCATTGGTATTTTTCTCTTACTTAATTATCTGAATTTTTCATGGATGTCTTGTTTACTTGGAGGGGTAGCGTTTCTCTTCTTTCCTCATATTCAGGCCTTAATTATTGTTGGACATAGTTCAAAAATCTATGCAATGATGTACATACCGATTATCACCTTCTCTTTTTTATATTTCACAGATAAACGTGATTTAATATCACTTTCTCTTTTTATTCTATTTTTCAGTGGACAATTTTTGACTTCACATTATCAGATAATATTTTACACACTACTACTAATTATGGCCCTTGGCATCTACAAAATAGTGGAATGGTCCAAACAAAAAGAAACTCGTAATATCTGGAAATCTCTAGGTATGTTCATTCCTGCTCTGGGAGTGACAATATTAATGTCTGCTCTACCTTTATTTGTGGCTGGAGATTATACTCCCCATTCCACAAGAGGTGGAAATCCAATCAATCTCAATAAGTCAGCATCACAACAACAAAAAGAATCCTCCGGAGTATCTTTTGAATATGCTACGCGATGGTCATATTCCCCTACCGATTATCTAAGTACAATTATTCCAAAGGCTACTGGAGGGACTTCCCAGGAAACTTATAATGGAGATCAGTATCAGAGACTAAAAGGCAGGAAATTGCCTACTTACTGGGGTACTATGCCTTTTACACAATCTTCCGAATATTTTGGAATTCTAGTTGTTATTTTGGCCTTTGGAGGTATCTGGTACTACAGGAAAAATGGCTTTGTACTTACCCTCTCAATATTGCTCGGTTTTTCATTTTTATTATCTTTAGGAAAGCATTTTGCGCCTCTGTATCGATTATTATTCAATTATCTACCCTACTTTAGCAAATTTCGAAATCCAATGATGATCCTTACTCTTATCAACTTTCTGTTGGTAATTCTGGCTATGTATGGTTTAAAAGGGATAGTTGAAGATTTAAATAAGAAAAAATTTAAAACTATTGGAATCATCAGTGGAATTTTTGGAGCTCTGGCTCTAATATTTTTTCTTGTTCCTGATATCTTATCTTTATCTTCTGCACAGGATAGCCGTTTTGCTGGTCGTCCTAAAATATTAGAAATGCTCAAAAATATAAGAGCAGAATATCTCAAGATGGGTAGTTTAAGAGCGCTGGGACTTATTGTTGGATTTTTCGGCAGTATTACACTTTTCTATAAAAAGAAGATCAATAAACTTATACTGGTTGGAATTATACTGGCTCTCATTTCTGTAGATCTGATTAGTTTTTCTCATAGTATTTTTAGCGAAGCACAGCTGAGTGATAAACAGGCTCTAGAAAACCGGTATTTCCGCAAAACCAAATTTGATCAAATTATGCTGCAGAACAATAAAAACTATGAATACCGTGTTTTTGGAACGGGCCAATTTTTTCAGAGTAATAAACTTGCTTATCATCACCAAATCGTAGGCGGTTATTCTGCTACTAAGCCTCAATTAATACAGGACATTATCGATAATAACCTATATTTGAATCAAGGTGGACAGAAAACGATCAACTGGGAAATTGTGAATATGCTCAATGGTAAGTATATAGTCTCGAAAAAGAATTTTAATAAGCCATTTTTGAAAAAATTATCTGAAAATAAAAGACAAAAAAGTAAACTATACAAAAATCAAGCGGCTCTACCTCGAGTATTTTTTGTAAATAAAATCAAAAATTTCGGCAGTGAACGTAATGTAGTAGCTTTTATGAATAGAGATACATTCAATCCCGATAAAATGGCTCTTACCTCAGAGGATATTGACAAAAAATCCGGATTTGATACTACTGGGACAGCACAGATAATTGATTATACTCCCAATACTGTTAAAATTAAAGCAAAAACAAATTCAGAAGCTTTTCTTGTCCTTGCTGACTCATATTATCCAGAGGGCTGGACTGCTACTGTTGATGGACAAAAAACAGAGATTTATCAGGTCAATCATATGCTAAGAGGATTAAAGATTCCTGCTGGTGACCATAAAATCGTTTTTGATTTTTATCCTCAGAGTTATCAAACTGCTAAGGTAGTTTCAACAGTTTCTACTTATTTTGTCTGGTTATTATTGATCATCTCATTGATCGTGAAATATAGAGAAAAAATTGTGGGATGGTATCGAGATTTAGTTGATTAGTTGATTGGTTGATTTGGGAGAGGGGATGAAAAATTCTTTTGAAGATTTGGAGGTATGGAAGAAGTGTCGGGAGGTTAGAATTGCTATTTGGAATCTTTCTCAAAATTTTCCAGATGATGAAAAATTTCGGCTCTCAGACCAAATGATACGGGCTTCTCATTCTTCCTGCGCAAATATTGCTGAAGGTCATGGTCGATTTCATTTTCAGGAAAATATTCAGTTTTGTAGGCAGGCTCGTGGTTCTCTATATGAATTAATTGACCATTTAACTGTCGCAAAAGAATGTGAATTTATTAATAAGAAGAAATATAATAAGTTTTATAAGAATATTGAGGCTGCGATGAGACTTACTAATGGTTATATTCGTTATTTGAAGAAACGAAGGGATGGTCGTGGTTGATTTGTTGGTTGGTTGATTGGTGGGTGGTAGGTAATGAAATGATACTAGTAATTCATGAGGATATTATGAAGCTTAATATTTATAAGCATTCTGGTAAGATCAAAAAAGGCCTGGTCGTAATAGCTATTGGGATTATTCTATCCACTATTATTTATACTCAAAATTTGGTCAAACAATTAAGAGAAAATTCCACTCAATTGGTTCAATTTTATGCTGAGACATATGCCCGAGCCTTAACAGATTACCAGAGCAGTGACTTTAGTTTCATTTTCCAGGAGATCATTCAGAAAATTTCTTTTCCGATTATTTTGTCCAAGCAAAAACATAGCCAACCCATTAACTGGCGCAAAATTGAAGTAGATAAAAATGCTCAAACCGCTACTGATACCAGCAAAGTCAGAGCGATAATGAAGGATATGGATAAAGCCAATGATCCTATTCCTCTAGAATATGAAGACAAAATTTTAGGATATATTCATTACGGAGATACCAAATTAATTAAAAGGTTGGCCTTACTACCCTATATTGAAATTGTAATGGTTTCCCTTTTCATTCTATTGGGTTACCTTGGATTTCACTATATTCGTAAAAGTGAAAAACAATCTATTTGGGTAGGCATGGCCAAAGAAACTGCGCATCAACTAGGAACCCCCTTATCTTCGCTGATGGGCTGGCAAGAAGTATTAAAAGAGGAATTGGATAAGGAAGAATATATCGAAGAAATCTCTAAAGATATAAATAGGCTCGAAAAGATAACTAATAGATTTTCCAAAATTGGATCAAAGCCTACCCTAAATGAACAAAAAATTCATCCTATTTTAAAAGACGCCCTTGATTATTATAAAAAACGTCTTCCTCAACTTGATCAATCTGTCGCTCTTTCCCTGGATGTAAATAAAGAATTAACAGCTCCGATTAGTCCTGATCTTTTTTCCTGGGCAATAGAAAATATGGTAAAAAATAGCATCGACGCTGCACAAGAAGAAGAGGGCTATGTAAAAATTTCTGCACATCAGGCTAATGGAAATATAAATATTGATATTATTGATAATGGAAAAGGCATTCCGAAAAAAAATTGGAAAAATATTTTTCGCCCCGGATTTAGTTCCAAAAGACGGGGCTGGGGCCTGGGTTTAAGTCTCACCCAGCGGATAATATCAGAATATCATAATGGCAAAATATTTGTGAAATCCAGTGAACCTTACAAGAAAACCGTTCTCAGAATTGTTTTATAAAAATATTAGAAAATTAACATACAAACCTGCCAGGTTTTGAAAACCTGGCAGGTTTATATATTCTGAAATAGGTTATCATTTGTTTATATTTCAAATAAAAGTTAAATTTGTTTGGTTTACATAGTTTTTTATCTTTTTAAAACCTAAAAAGGAGTTTTTATGGGATTTTGTCCAGAATGTAGATATGAATTCAAAGAAAATATTAAACGTTGCCCGGATTGTGAAGTTGAACTTATTGATGAATTGCCACCTGAACAAGAACCTGAGGAAAAATGGGTATTGGTAAAAGATCTAGAATCAGATATCTTTGCCGACATGGTTAAAGAAGCACTTGAAAATGAAGGCATACCTTCAATAATAAAATCCGACTTCTTTCATGAAGGATTTTTAACCGAACCTACTTCTTTCCCGGGCTCACATTCTGCTGTCTTTGTTCCAGAAAATCACGCTGATGCAGCGGAGATAATAATTGATAACATCACTGATTAAGGGGTTTAATCAAAATGAAATATAGTCGAGTTAAAGGTACTCAGGATATTCTACCTGGAGAGTCAGAAAAATGGCAATATGTAGAAGATATTATCAAAAAAGAACTTCATAGAAATAATTATAAAGAAATTCGTACCCCCATTTTTGAGCCAACAGAATTATTTACCCGTAGTATCGGAGAAGAAACCGATGTTGTTTCCAAGGAAATGTATTCTTTTGAAGACAGAGGAGAAAATGATCTTACCCTGCGGCCTGAATTAACCGCACCGGTAATAAGAGCTTATGTAGAAAATGATACTTTCCAAAATTCGCCTCTTGATAAATGGTACTATTTCGGCCCTGCTTTCAGACAGGAAAAACCTCAGAAAGGCAGACAGAGACAATTTCATCAATTTGGTTTTGAAATAATAGGTACAGACCAACCTTCGGCCGATGCGGAAGTTATTCAAACTATGTACCGTATATTTCAAAGATTAGGATTGGAAGAGATAGAAATAAAATTAAATTCTATTGGTAACCTTGAGAGTCGTAAAAAATATCTTCAAAAATTACGTAATCAACTTTCAGATTATAAACAGGACTTATGCGAAACCTGTCAAAAACGTTTTGATACCAATCTACTAAGAATCTTTGACTGCAAAAACGAATCCTGTCAAAACATCTTAGATGAGCAGGCGCCTTTAATTACAGACAATATATCCAAAGAGGATCAGAAGCATTTTGAAACAGTTAAAAGTCTTCTTGATAGCACTGAGACTCCTTTTGAGATAGATAAAAAGTTAGTCCGCGGACTTGATTATTATACACGAACCACTTTTGAAATCACAAGTCCCTTGCTTGGTGCTCAGGATGCTATTTGTGGAGGAGGTCGCTATGATCATCTTGTTGAAGATCTGGGTGGCCCGGAAATTCCTGCTGTAGGAGTTGCCAGTGGTATGGAAAGATTACTGATTGCATTAGAAGAAAACAATCTATTTCCAGAAGAAGATAAAACTTTGGTATTCTGTGTTACTCTTGGGGAGAAGGCCAGAGATAAAGGGTTTGAAATTGTGACCAAACTGAGAAATAAAGGTTTGATAGCGGAAATGGATCTTTTACAGCGCTCCATGCGGGCCCAAATGAGATCTGCTAATAAACATGATGCCAATTGGGTATTGATCTTAGGAGAGAATGAACTACAAAATAATGAGATTGCCCTAAAAAATATGGAAACTAGTAAACAAGAAAATATTTCTTTAGACAAAGTTATAGAGAAGTTGACTCAGATCAATAGTTGATAATAAAAAGGGGAGTCGATAGAATTGTCATGGTGAGCGCCTCACCGGAGATCCTCCCAGGGAGTCCTAAGTGACCCAAGGGAGAGTTGAACCATAGATGAGAACAGGTAATAATCATTCTTCGACTCCCCCGGAGGGATCCCTTTGGGGCGCTCAAAAGGACAGTTCTTATTACTTTTTTCAGTTGGGTCACAGATATTTATATCAAAAAGATCCTTTGTTGTGATTTTATCTTTCATTTAAGCGAGAATACTTAATTAGGAGTAATAATCATTGGACAAAGTATTGGTTACTGGTGGTGCCGGGTATGTTGGATCAACACTTGTTCGAATATTGCTTAGAAATAACTATTCTGTTCGTGTTATTGACCGGCTTGATTTCAGTGGAGACTCTTTAATCGGTATTTATAATCATCCCAATTTTGAATTTATAAAAGGCGATCTTAGGGAAGAAGAAATCATAGATGGAGTTTTAGAAAATATAGATCATATTGTCCATTTAGCTGCAATAGTTGGAGATCCTGCCTGCGCAGAACAACCTGAAGAAGCCAGATCTATTAACTGGAAAGCTTCCAAAATGTTATACGATAAAGCAATAAACCAAGGCTCTATTGATAGATTCATCTTTGGCTCCACTTGTAGTAACTATGGGAAGATGAATGGTGAAAAGTTTATGGATGAAAATTCTGAATTGCGACCTGTTTCTTTATACGCTGAATTAAAGGTCAAATTTGAAAAATATCTTCTGAACAGTAATACAGGTAATAATTTAACTCCTACTTCCTTACGATTTGCTACTGCCTATGGTCTTTCTCCACGACCTAGATTTGATCTAACTGTTAATGATTTTACCCGCCACCTTTATTCAGGTAAAGAATTGGTTATTTACGGAAGACAATTTTGGCGCCCTTACTGCCATGTTTATGATATAGGCAGAGCGATATTAAAAGTCCTGGAAAGTTCAGCCAAAAATGTAGATCATGAGGTTTTTGGAGTAGGAGATACTGAAGAAAATTATCAGAAAGATATGATTGTCGAGGAATTATTAAATTTCTTTCCGGAAGCAGATATCAAATATGTACAAAAAGAGGATGATCCCAGGGATTATCGTGTCGACTTTTCTAAGATAAAGGATCAATTAAATTTTGAGATAAATAAAACTGTTCCTGATGGTATTCAGGAAATAAAGAGCATTCTTGAAAAAAATATTCTATCTAATCCTTATGATCCTAATTATGAAAATATCTGATTGATATTTTTATAAATTTTTGGTACTAAAAATAGTATGTAGACAGATTTTTGATAGACTTTATGGCATTTTTCTCCCCTTACTTTATATGAATTTATTATTCCCTTTCAGGGAATATGTATTACTGTTTACCTTGTCCCCAGGGCGTTGCCCTGGGCTAGGTTATATTTCTCCTTCGGAGAAAATGATATAACATACCTGTATTAATTTATTGTATACCTGAGTATGAATAATTCCTAAATTATCCATATTGAGCTATAATGTTTAGTAGCATTCATCCCTAAAGAAACTTGATGAAATTCCCCAAAGGGGAATAATATCCCAGCCTAGGGCAACGCCCTGGGTGATAGGAGAATAAAAATTAACAACCCTGAAAGTGTTGGATAAATCGATATTTATTGTCTATAAATGAAATAATATTTATTATATACATCCCCAACCATATTTTTCATTATAATCCATATCATAATTCTCCAGGAATTTGCGATATTCCTGCTGGAAAGATAATTTTTGATGATGTTCTTTTTGTCTGGCTATGTATTTAGACACAGTAGATACCTGAGATTGTGAGACTGAAAAAACTCCATAGCCATTCTGCCAGTAAAAACTATTATATTTATTTCCTTTTGTTTTTATCCATTTCGAGGATTCCTTTTTTATCGTTTCTATCATTTTACTAATGGAAATCACTCTAGGAAATGTATTTAAGATATGAATGTGGTTTGAATTCCCTCCAATTTTTATGGGTGTACAATCAATATTTTTTAAAATCCCGGATAAATATTTATACAATTGGCTTTCTATATTCTGGTCTATAATATCTCTCCGATTTTTGGTACTGAAAATAGTATGTAGACAGATTTTTGGTAGACTTTGTGGCATTTTTCTCCCCTTACTTTATATGAATTTATTATTCCCTTTCAGGGAATATGTATTACTGTTTACCTTGTCCCCAGGGCGTTGCCCTGGGCTAGGTTATATTTCTCCTTCGGAGAAAAATAGCTTTTAAATTTTAT
>Ga0102941_1001785_pt1 | contig 9965 bp, 9 predicted proteins | sample SalPonR2_C_D2_MG_FD_79281 | JGI IMG/M metagenome (GOLD analysis project Ga0102941, IMG submission 79281) | Salt pond soil microbial communities from South San Francisco under conditions of wetland restoration - Salt Pond MetaG R2_C_D2_MG | ecosystem: Environmental > Aquatic > Marine > Intertidal... | reverse complement strand
CCGGTCGCGCTGGTCTTCGACTACGCGTCGGCCTGGGCCTGGGCGGCGCAACCGCAAGGCGCGGGCTGCGATTACTTCCGGCTGGTGTTCGAGGTCTACCGGGGGCTTCGCAAGCTGGGCCTGTCGATTGATATCCTGCCACCCGACGCCGAAAGCCTGGAGGGCTACAAGTTGACCCTGATTCCCGGTGTGATCACGCTGAGCGATGCGCTGAAGGCGGCGGTTGCGCGGTCCGATGCGCCGGTCATCCTCGGGCCCCGTACCAATGCCAAGACGGCGGCACTTGGCATACCGCTGCCGCTTCCTCCGGCGCTGCCGGGGCTGGATGCAACCGTGACCCGCGTCGAAACCATCCGGGCCGATATGCCGGTGGCGGTTGCCGGTGGCGGCGCGGTCAGGCTTTGGCGCGAACATCTGGAAACCACGGCCGAGGTGCTGGACACCGATCGTGACGGCGCCCCCCTTTGCGTGCGCGCAGGGCCCTTGCACTACCTCGCCGGTTGGCCGGACCCCGCCTATCTTGCCCGTCTTCTGAAACGTGCCGCGGCGCAGGTGGGGCTGGCGACGCAAGACCTGCCAGAGGGTATTCGCATTCGCGACACCGGCCAGACCCGGTTCACGTTCAATCACGGTCCGGAGGATGCGGATCACGATGGCCAGACCATCCCGGCGGCGGGCGTCGTCTGGTCCTAGACCCCGATCAGGCTTTCTCGACCTTTTCGTTGTAGGTCGCGTCCAGGCGCGACTGCAGATAATCCACGGCCCGGATCGGGGCATATTTCGGCGCGCCGGTGCCGGGCAACGCCTGAACGACGACATCCGGGTTGGCCTCGATGAACATGGCGACGGATCGGCGCTGACGTCTCGGAGGCAAGACACGATGCGGGGTCGAGACGTAGATATCGTTGGTCCACCGCATAAGGCAGTCACCGATATTGACCACGTAAGCGCCGTCCAGATGCGGCACATCCATCCAGTCGCCATCCCGCGCCTTGACCTGCAATCCGCCCTCGCCATCTGTCATCAGCAAGGTGACCACCCCGTAATCGGAATGCGCGCCGGCACCGATCTCACCCCGCGCGCCGCTCGCAGGCGGGTAATGCAGCACCCTGAGGGCCGCCAGTGGATCGATAAAGGCGCAATCGAAGTAATCCTCCGGCTGGCCCAGGTCCAGTGCGATGGCGCGCGCCAGGCGCACACCCAGATCCAGCGCGGCATCGTAATAGGCCAGCATGCTGTCGCGAAACCCCGGCAGGTCCGGCCATTGGTTCACACCGCGAAACGGCTCGCCCGCAACGACGCGCGGGTCATCCAAAGGCAGATCCAGCCCGATGTTGAAGCTTTCCTTGCGGTCTTTCTGGCCCGAGGTCTCATCCAGGCTTTCCAACCCGTCATGCGCCCATCCGCGGTAATGCGGCGTCTTCAGGATCGAAACGGCCTCTTTCGCCGCCTGCGGCAGGGCAAAGAAACGGTCAGCCTGGGCAAAGACCTCGGCCTGCAACGCGGGGTCGATGCCATGACCTTTCAGCAAGAAGAACCCGGGCCCGCGCGCGGCCGCGCCAAGATCGGCGATGAACCCGTCGCGGTCATTGGTGAAGCGCTCGAAATCCAGAACCGGTATCATGCGGTGGCGTCCTTCCGTGTTCGGGGCGTGGCCCGTCCGATGAACCTGTCCATCTTCGCGGCAACATTGGCAAGATGGCGGGCGCGACTTTCCGTCGTCGAGCTGTCCATGAGATAATGGGCGGCAAAGGTGGTCCTGCACCCTTTGCCGCACAACAGACGGACACCGCGCATCAATGTCCGCTTTCCGGGCGCGCCCACCAGGAAAGTCAGCCAACGGCTTGCCCCGCAGGTCGTGAAAACCCCCATGCGGGCGATATTGGTCAGGCCCGGGCGAATATCGGAATTCTGTTCGTCGGGCATCAGGAACGCGACGCCCGGCACCATTGCGCGGTCCAGCCATCCCTTGATCATGGCAGGCAATCCGTACCACCATGTCGGATAGACAAAGATCAGCGTGTCACACCATTTCAGATCGTCACAATGGCTTTGCACCGGGTCCTGGTTGACGGTCTCGTCCTCGTAGATCTCGTGCTCGTGACTGGACAGAACCGGGTCGAACCCCTCGGCATAAAGATCCCGGAGCCTGATCTCTGCGCCCGCCGCCTCCAGCTTGTCCAAAATGACATCGCGCACGGCTTCGGTAAAGCTGCCGCGGCGTGGATGGCAATAGACGACCAGCGCCCGCATGTCAGAATGCCTCCATCTCCCGGCCGACCCGTGCAAGGAACGATGCCCGTTTCTCGTCGCCGGCCCGGTTCATGTCATACAGCGCCAGGTATTTCATCTTTTCAGGCCGGCACACATGCCAGACCGCCCGCGTCACGCATTTTCGGGGTGGATCGCCCACCAGCATCGCGCGCGTTCGGGTCCCGCCATAGGTGGTGACCGCCGCCAGCTTCCGGATCTGTGTCAGGTTCGGCCTGACCTTGCCGTTCTCCAGCCGAAAGGACACGCCCGGCAGAAAGACGCGGTCCAGGAACCCTTTCAGGATCGCCGGATACCCGAAATTCCAGACCGGAAACACCATCACAAGCGCATCGGCAGCACGCACGCGGTCCACATACCCTGCAACGGGCCCGATATTCCCCGGCTCCTCGTGATAGCCGCGCCGTTCGGCTTCGCCCAGGACCGGGTAAAACCCCTCTGCGTTCAGATCGCAGTCATCCACGTCCCACCCCGCCGCGCCCAGTCGCGCGACCACGGTCTCGTGCAGGGCCGCCGAGAAACTCTCGGGGCAGGGATGCGCGAACAGGACAAGCGCCCGGCCCATCACGCCCCGCCTTCTCTGTTTTCCAAATATCCCGGGGAGCGCGAGGGGCTGGCCCCTCGCCGGGTCGGTGCGCGAAGCGCAGCGAAATCCCTCATCCCGCAGCCTCCGGTTTCGGGGTCATCTCAGCATAGGAATACATCTTGCCATAGTCAAAATCCGGCGCGTCCCATGTGACCATCTTGCCCGGGTTGAGCAGGCCCTTCGGATCCGCCTCGCGCTTGAAGTCGAGTTGCCGCTGATCCGCCGATTGCCGCCCGCCCTCTTCCAGCGTGTAGCGATGCGGGTTGAAGATCATGGCGCCGGCCTCTTCATGCATGCGCACGATCTCGTCCAGCCGTTCGGGCGTGGTGAATTTCACCAGGCTCAGACCGGCAAAAGCGACCTTGCCGTCCATCTTGATCGCTTCGAGATGCTGCAGAACCTCGGGGCTCAACGCGTCGCGCATCCTTTCGATCAGCTCGACATGGTCCGGGAAACCGTAGCGGACCTGCAGATAGGTGATCGACGGATCGACTTTCAACGCTCTCAGCGTGGTATGGTTCCAGCCGTATTCGAACACCGGGCCCGGTGTCTTGGGCCAGTCGGAGGCGTCCGACCGGTAGATCAGGCGTGCCTCGGGGCGGCGGCCAAGGAAGGTGAGGAACCCGTCCATGGAATGCGGCGCCACCATCAGCCCGATCAATGTGTCATCGGCTTCGATATGCGGCTTCACCCGTGAGAAATAGTCGAAGGGTGCAGGCGCCTCATAGACCGACGCGAGCTTCAGCAAGATCCCGTCCTGGTTGGCCAGCGCATCGGTGAAGCGCGTGGCCTCCATGAAATCCTTGGTCGCCACGAACATCTCGACCCAGTCATAGGCGGGGGCCAGCGGGATCTCGATTTCGGTGATGATGCCGTTGGTTCCGTAGGCATGAGAGACCCGGGCAAGCTCTTCGCCCCGGAACTCCAGAACGCGCGGTTCTTCCTCCATGGTGACGACCCGCAGGCGGATGATGTTGCCCAGATCGCGCAAGGACCCCCAGTGGATCGACCCGACCCCGCCCGAGCCGCCGGCGATGAAGCCGCCGATCGTGGCCGTGGCCCAGGTCGAGGAAAACATCCGGATTTCCTGTCCTGACTGCGCCTTGCATTCCGCATCCAGGTCCTTGAGCAAGATCCCCGGTTCGCAGATCACGCGGCCCGGATGCACTTCCTTCACCGCATTCATGTGCCGCAGATGCATGACGCAGCCGCCGCGCATCGGCATCGCCTGCCCGTAGTTGCCGGTGCCGGCCCCGCGCGTTGTGACGGGCACGTCATGGGCATAGCAGACCCGCAAGACCTCGATGACCTCGGCCTCGGATTTCGGGTTCACCACGAAATCGGCCTCAAGGTGGTCCATCGCGTCTTTCAGGACCGGCGAATACCAAAAGAAATCCCGGCTTTTCGCGCGGATGGTGGCCGGGTTCTCGTCTTGCTCGATATGGGCAAGGGCGGCCTTGGCCGCAGCGACGTTGGGTTGCATTCAGGTCCTCATCAAATCATCTAGCTCGGCGTAATCGGGCAAGGTTCGGTCAATCTGCTGGCCCGCGCGCAAGACAATCCTGTCGGATTGCGGCCGCGCGAAAAGTTCGGTCCAGTTGCGCGCCTTGCAGATCACCAGGTCCGCCTCAGCGCCGATGGAAAGCGATGGCGCGTCCAGTCCACATGTCGCGGCGGGGTCGGTCAAAAAGCTGGTAACCCAATCGTCACGGGAATGATCCAGATGTCCGATGCGCGTGGCCTCGCGCATCACTTCGATCATGTCCATATCGCCATAGGCATAGAACGGATCGCGGGTGTTGTCGGAGGCAAAGCTGACGCGGATATCGCGCGCGCGCATCTCATGGACCAGCGTGATGCCCCGCTGGCGCGGTGTGCGCGCCGTGCCCTGCGGGGATCGGTCCTGCAGGTACAGGTTGCACATGGGCAGGCTGACCACATCGATCTCGGCCCGCGCCACCAGGTCGAGCGTGTCCATCGCGCGCGTCTCGTCCTGCACCGACAGGGAACAGCAATGGCCGACCACCACCCGCCCGCCGAACCCGGTTTCCATCTTGATCTCGGCGATATCACGCAGGGTTTCTACGCTGGCATCCATCGTCTCGTCGACGTGGAAATCGGCATCCAGCCCGCGTGCGGCCGCCTGTTCGAGAAAACCCCGGATGCGCGCGCGCAGATCATCCATCGGATAGGTGACCATGCCCAACACGCCACCGGGTGTGGCGGCCACCAGATCGGCGGTCTGCCCGAACGGCCCGCTGTCATCGGTCCAGTAATTGCAGCCGATCAGGCACACGGCCTGCAGGTCTATCCGGCCGGCCCATTCTGCCTGCAGGTCGCGAAACACCGGAAAGCTGATGCCATCCTGGGGCGGGATCGAATCCAGATGGGTGCGGATCGCACGGGTTCCGTGGGCAAAGGCGGCCCGCAGGGAAAACTCCATCCGGCGGCGCACGTCATCGGCCGACCAGTTGGCGACACGGTCGTCGCCCACCGTCGTCAGCGCCCCCATGAAGGATCCGTCCGGGTTGGGGGACCGGGCCCAGATATGTCCCTTGTCCAGATGCGTGTGCATATCCACGAACGCGGGCAGAACCATCGCACCCTTCATGTCGATGGCCATCGCCTGGGGGTCTGCGATCTTGCCGTCCGCAATCGAGATTTCCGTTGTGACAAGATCGCCGTCCTGTCCCAGGAGGCAGGCGGGCACGGTCACATTTGTCAGCGTCACCGCGTCCTTTGGCAGGCTCAGAAAATCCATCACACTTCCCGTTTCACGGCGCTTTCGTGCCAGTTTTTCAGCAGGAGGTGCGACAGCACGCTAAGTGCGGCAAAAATGAACACGCCCATCGCGGCCACCAACGCAAGCGCGGCGAACATCCGCGCGATGTTCAACCGGTAACCGGCCTCCTGGATTCTGAACGCCAGGCCCGAGCCGATGCCGCCTGTCCCTGCCACCAGTTCCGCCACCACGGCGCCGATCAGGCTGAGCCCCCCGGCGATCTTCAACCCGCCCAGGAAATAGGGCAGCGCCGAGGGCAGTTGCAGGAACCGCAGCCGCTGCCACCGCGAGGCACCGTAAATGCGGAACAGATCGCGCAGGTTGTGATCCACCGAGTTCAGCCCAAGCGTTGTCGAACTGAGCACCGGAAAAAACGCCACCAACCACGCGCACAGCAACATGCCCGCGACCTTGGAATCCACGTAGATAAAGATCAGCGGCGCGATCGATACCACCGGCGTGACCTGCAAGATCACCGCATAGGGGTAAAACGAAAGCTCCAGCAGCTTTGACTGGTTGAACAAGATCGCAAGGCCCGCCCCACCGACCACCGCCAGCAATAGCGCCAGGAGCGTGATGCCCCCCGTAAGGTAGGCCGCGTCGATCAGCATGCCCCAGTCATCGACCAGGCTGCCCCACACCCTGTCGGGGCCCGGCAGGATGTAATGCGGGATCTCGTTGGCAACGACGATCCAGCCCCATCCGATGATCGCGAGGATCATGATCGTCACCGGCGCTGCCCATTTGGCGACCCGTTCGATCTGCGCGGTGCGGGCGCGGCGCAGCTCGTCGGCGTCGCCACGGACCTCTGTTGGAAGGGCCTGATTTTCTGCAAGGCTCATGCGGGTTCTCCCATCGCCTCTTTCAGCGCTTCTGATGCGCGCCGCGCATGGGCGGCGTATTCAGGTGACGTCCGGAATTCTTCGCCCCGCGGGTAGGGCGTATCAACCTCGAGCTCGGTCAAGACACGCCCGGGGCGTGCGGCCATGACCACGATCCGGTCCGACAAGAAGACCGACTCGAACACCGAATGGGTGACGAAGATCACGGTGCAGCCGATCTGATCCTTCAGTTTCAGCAGGTCATTGTTCAATTTGTGCCGCGTGATTTCGTCCAGCGCGGCAAAGGGTTCATCCATCAAGATCAGGCGCGGATTGGTCACGATCGCCCGTGCGATCGAGACGCGCATCTTCATGCCGCCTGACAGTTCCCTCGGATAGGCATTCAGGAACTTCTCGAGCCCCACGAGACGCAGCACCTCCAGCACGTCGTCCTTGACCTCGGAGTAGCTTTTGCCGGCCAGACGGAACGGCAGCCAGACATTCTGCGCCACGGTGGCCCAGGGCATCAACGTCGGTTCCTGAAAGACCACGCCCAGATCGCCGCGCCCGTGCGGGCCTTCCCAATCGACGCGGCCATGGGTGGGATGCATCAGGTCCGAAATGATCCGCAGGGCCGTCGATTTGCCGCAACCCGAAGGCCCCAGAAGGGAAATGAAGTCGCCCTGGTTGACCTGCAGGTTCATGTCCTTCAGCGCGACCACGTCGCCACCGAAAACCTTGTCTACATGCGTCATCCGCAAGAGCGGTGCGCGTTGCCCGAGGGGCATCGTCTCATGGTGCCGAACGGCCATTGGCAGCAAGTCCCGAATTCGAGGTCGGGTGGCGCGTCATGCGCCACCCGGTGCATCATGCCCGTTCAGGGGCGAAGGTCCATACCCAGTCCCTGGTTCACGAACTGGGTCGTGTAGGCCGCCTGCCAATCCAGGCCGTCCTCGATGACGCCTGCATCGACCATGGACTGGTAGAAACCGCCGACGACCTCATCGGTCATGGCGCCAATGCCCAGCGTCAGGGCATCGCCACTGTCGACGATGCCGTACTCGATCATCTTGCCGATGGCATAGTCGATCTTGTCCTGCGTCATGTCTGGGTTGGCCTCGAGGATCAGGGCATTCGCGGCGGCATTGTCGCCGTAGAGATAGTTGTACCAGCCCAGGATCGACCCGTTCACGAAGCATTCCACCACTTCGGGGCTTTCCTCGATCGTGCTGGCCATGGTTTCGATCGTGGTCGCGTAGGTGGCATAGCCTGCGTCGGCGATCAGGAAGACGTTGGGGGTGAAGCCGCCCGTCGTTTCAACCAGGTAGGGCTCGGACGACAGGAAGCCCTGCATGCCAAGCTGATCGTCGGCCAGGAACGGAGCCGGGTTGAAGGTGTAGGGCTGGCGCTGCTCCACGGTGAACCCATGCGCGGCGATCATCCACTGGTAGTAGGAAGTGAAACCGTTATCCCCGATCAAGAGCGTCAGGTCGCGCAGGTCTTCCCAGGTATCGGCGACGCCCGGATGGGCCAGGATCACCTGCGGGTGCTTCTGGAAGGTGGCCGCCACGGCCACGACAGGCACGTCTTCGGCGACCGCGTTGAATGCCTGCAGCAGGTCGCCGCCCATGTGGAACTGGATCCGGTCTGCCAACATCAGGGCGCGGTTGTTGACCTGGGGGCCGCCCGACACGATCGTCACGTCCAGACCGCATTCGGCATAGGTGCCGTCCGCCACGGATTGGTAGAAGCCGCCATGTTCGGCCTGGGCCAGCCAGTTGGTGCCGAACGTGACGGGCGTAAGGTGGCCGTCGGCGCTGGCGGCGGTGGCCATCAGGCCTGCGGTAAGCGCGATGAGCGAAGTGCGAAACATCCCTGGAATCTCCCCGAAGTGGTGTTTTTGACTGTCGTGAGACTATGGCTCAAAGGCGTCGGGGGAAGGCTACGGTCCATCGTTTGCCAGGTGCCACAGGAAAGCGCTTAATTTCCAGGCGGCTCGTACGGAACTGCTGATTATTTGTGCGACACCCATATGGCGGCCCCAAGGGTACACTGGACAGCCAGCGTTCTTGGCGCTTGTCTGGCGATGCATGATACCCGCGGAGTTCGCCCGATGCCTGACACACCCGCGCTGCGTGCGCTGACACCCCGATCCATCCGACCGCCCTTTGCGGCCTATGCCCACGGCACCCACGTCCCCGAAGGTGCGCAGTGGGTCTTTACCTCCGGTCAGTTGGGGTTGACGCGCGACGATCATATTCCCGAAGACGCCCGCGCCCAGGCGGATCTGTGTTTCGCCGCGTGCGAGTCGATCTTGGCAGAAGCCGGGTTTGGCCGCGCCGATACCGTGCGCATCAACGCCTTTGTCACGGACCGGGCTCATATGGCCGGATACATGGCCGCGCGCGATGCCTTTTGCGCAGGCCTTGAGCGGCTTCCGGCATCGACGCTTGTGATCGTTTCCGGCTTCACACGCCCCGAGTTCAAGGTCGAGGTCGAGATCACCGCCGCGCGGTGGCCCTGACAGGTGTCGCCTTGATTTTTTGGTTGACGAGACACCCTGCCTGTCATACCTCCGCCCCCGGTCTGGCGGAGTAGCTCAGTTGGTTAGAGCAGCGGAATCATAATCCGCGTGTCGGGGGTTCAAGTCCCTCCTCCGCTACCATATCAATACAGCAACGCATTGAAATATAACGGAAACCTGTGGGCGCTTATTTCTATCCCGCCACGTTTCCCACCACAGCGCTTCCGTGTCTCAAATCCGCCGCTTGCTCTCTGGTCTGCATCCGTAGGTCAGCACCTGGCAGATGGAGACTCACCATGTCCGACCACATCGAAGACGCCATTTCCAGAATCCGCACCGCAGCTGTTGCTATTCAGGCGCTCGCCCGCGTCATGGCGGAAGGCTCGGACCATCCCGCTGAGGCTCACGCCGTTCGGCAGCTTGCCGTGCAGATCGAGGACGCGCTTACGGCTCGTGGCGATGGTCTCGATCTGGCTTTCCGCAGGATCAGCTGACAGCACCTCCCAGCCGCGCTCTTCGACGAGGGCGAGCGCCGTAACGAAGGCCGCGTCTGCGGAGACCGGTATCTCCAGCGGGCGCACATCCGGATAGGCCGCCCGCTGTGGCTCGGCGTTCGATGCGGGGTAATCGCTCGGCGTGGCCGTGAACCAGAAGACCGGCGGATTTTCGGTGTCGGTCGAGATGTCGTTGATCGGGGGCGTGGTGCGGGCGCTGATCTCTAAGGCGGCGCCAAGTCCCGCGACGTGCAGCGACAGGGTCAACCCCAGCAGGACCGCCGCGGCATCCCGGTTTCGACGGCGCAGCCAGACCACCAGCCCAGCTAGCGCGACGATGACGCCGGCCGCCGCCGCCCAGGTGCGCCAGCCGGCAAGGTCATAGGACTGCAGCCAAGGCCAGCCTCCCGCCCGGAAGCCCCAATCCGCGACGGCAAGAAACACGAGCGAAGCAAGGCCCAGCAGGATCGCGACTGCGCCAAGGGCT
>Ga0102941_1001784_pt1 | contig 9969 bp, 12 predicted proteins | sample SalPonR2_C_D2_MG_FD_79281 | JGI IMG/M metagenome (GOLD analysis project Ga0102941, IMG submission 79281) | Salt pond soil microbial communities from South San Francisco under conditions of wetland restoration - Salt Pond MetaG R2_C_D2_MG | ecosystem: Environmental > Aquatic > Marine > Intertidal... | reverse complement strand
CGTTCGACATCATTGTCAAAGCGTTCTTTTATTTCCTGTACTGTTGATTTATTCATTAGTATTCGTGTTTATATTTTAATTCAAAAATACTCGTACTGACGAGATACAAAAATCAGAGCGGCCGAAATTAAAAAGTTTTCCTTTCCATTTTCCTTACTAAGGTCATTGCTTAAGCCGTTAGGTTTTGATAGCTTTAGTTCCATCTTAATCGTTGCCCTTTAGTAGAAAACATTATCCAAAGGAACTATTTTAAATCCATTTTTGAAATACAGATTAAGTACATTGACCAAACCTGGTTGGCATATAAAACTATACTTGCTCACTTCGAGGTCCTTTGATTTTTTTTATTACTCTTTCAATAAGAGATTGGCCGATTTTCCTGCCTTGAAAACCAACTTTGTCCCATCATAGTCAATGCATATTTGTCTTGATTTACCCTATCCAATGCAACGGAACCAATATTTTCATTTTCATATTCGGCGAGATAAATATCACCTTCCTTAATCACTATTTCTTTGTTTGGGTTTTAAAAAGCCTTTTGGTTAAATTTCATTACTTCAAAGTACCTTTCAATCCACTCAGTTAATACTTCTGAACATTTCTTTATATTCATCTAGATACGGAATAATTCGGGTTTGCGCAATCATGTTCATGTGACTTTGAATTTAGATGAGTTACATTTGAGGGGGCCTTATTATAAGAACAAGCATTATCGGAAGTTGGATTTTATAATTAATTTGACATATAATCGAAAGAGCGCATATCAAGAACTATGTTGTTTTTTACGCTTTGATTAACTTCATTGGTCTACACTTAAATCTAGTGGAAAAACCAACTCTTAACTCTATAAAAAAAAGGTATGGTTTTAATGGGCAAAAAATACGTTTAATAAATCTAAGGCCTGTCTTTGAAACTATTTCAGGACATTAAAATGGAACCAATTATTGCCAGAATATAAAAAAGAACGATAATCATAACGCTTATTCGTTGAAAATACCAACTAACGCTACATGCTGAAGTAGCATTATGGTCTTGCCGTCTTTTATCGTACCTGATCCTATCATAGTCATCGCCTTATAAATATTAAGTTCAAGAACCTCTATTTCTTCCTGTTCGTTTTCGACTCCTCCTCCTTTTCCAGTTTTCATAGAACTATCATACTGTGCAATAAAAAAATGTACGATCTCGGTTACTGACCCAGGTGACATGTAAGCCTCAAAAATTTTTTCAACGCGAGCTATGGTATATCCTGTTTCTTCCTCCACCTCCCTTCTAATACAATCTTCCGCATTGTCCTTATCAAGAAGACCGGCACATGACTCTATCAACATTCCTGTTTCGTTTCCATTTACATAGGTCGGAACACGAAACTGTCTGGTAAGGACAACAGTTTTTTTCTGCTTATTGTATAAAAGGATCGTAGCACCATTTCCCCTATCGTAAGCTTCTCTTTCCTGGATTTCCCAAGAGCCATCTTTCTTCCGATATTCGAATACACATTTGCGAAGAATGTACCAATTGTCCGAAAGGATTTCAGTCTTTAAATTTCTAATCCTACTGTTGCTCATTTGGGATTTCATTCAAATCGTAATAAATCTTCAGCCCTAGTTCCTTAGCGATTGCAACATCCTGGTCGGCACCTTTCGATTCGCCCTTAATTCTCAATACCGCGTCACATCTAGTTAATAATCTATGTGCGGTGGGGTACTGGATTTCATTAAAAATAGCGTCACCGACTTCTTTAGAACCAGCGAGTTCAATTAAAGGATTCGCGACCCACTCACCAATGATAGGAACATGTCCCTTACGGAAAATTGGAAGGGCCATAGATTCCAGGTTATCCATATTTTTCTTTATTAACCCTGGGTCATTACCGGTACCGCTTCGGTATGGACCTGCTATTAAAATCATCATATCATAAAATTTTTACAAAGAACGTAATAAATAAAGACGCAAAAATTAAGATAGTTTAAGACGTTTATTTTTTTTCTTTACAGTACTGAGAAATTCTGGTGTCACTCCTAAATAGGATGCAATTCGCTTTTGGGAGACTTTTTCCACAATTTGAGGATATTTTTCGATAAACCTAAAATAGCGTTCTTCAGTCGTAAAAGTGATATTATCCAGAGCTCTTAGTTGCTCCCTTATATAGGCATTCGCAAATAGGATTCTGAAGTATTTTTCGAATGATGGGACTTTCTGGTACAGCAATTGCAATTTAACGTTACTTATCGCTAAAATGGAACTATCTTCTATGGCCTCAATATCCAGCATAGCGGGTTTTTCATTGGTAAAGCTGTATAAGTCGGTTATCCACCAATCCCTGATAGCGAACATAATAGTGGACTCTTTACCACCTTTGGTTCTGTAAAAAGCACTTAAAGTACCGGAATCAACAAAGTATATTGTGTTGCAAATATTACCTTGTTGAAGAACGGATTCGTTTTTAGATACTTGGAGATAGGTAATTTGTGAACAGAAGTACTGTTCTTCTAAAGAAGATAGGGTTATATGTTTTTTTATGTTGGATAATAATAAATTAACATTCATCTTTTCAATCTTTTACACCAAATTAATCAATTAATTCCTATCTATGTAGCTCCTATTTAAACGGTAGTTAAAGATATTGGTTTCAGAATACTGATGGTGTCTCAATAATGGTTCTTTGCTGTCCCACACCTAGTTTTCGGACCTAGACCAAATTATTCATATGATTTTATCAAAAAACTTTATATTGAATCGCTTACAAATCCAAGTAAAATTAAAAGTATATTATTTTTTAAAATCAATAGCTTATGCCTTGGTCATGATACTTTTATAGGGGATGGTTAAGCCCCATCATCAAAACATATTACCTAACCCCCTCTCCCAGGGAAATTGAGTATACATAACTTTTTTTGGAAATCCAAGTTCTCGGTTTATTCTCCATTTCTAGCCAAAAAGTTATTGCTTTGAGCATAAGGATGGTACAACGTCAAAGCAACTCATTAAATCCAAATGGTTCAACAAGATTAATTATATTATTCGTTTAATAATTCTGTTTTCAATGTTACCCACGAATTTTAGCCTATTCAAAACTGCAAGGTTACTTGAAAAAATATAAAATCTCTCACCGTTGAAATTTCTTGAACCTCTAAAAATTACATCTAGTTAGAATTTAAAGCACTTATCCCCTTTTTGGGATGTTTTGGATAAAACGTAAAGCCTGAAGTTTTCATCACTACTTGGAAGCTGAACATAGCCAGTATGCCCAAAACCTGACTTTTCTAAAACACGGCATGACCCAATATTGTTTTCGGTAGTAATCGCATGCACCGTTTTTACTCCATAGGATTTAATTGCCAAATCCACCATTTGTATAACCGCCAAAGTTGCGTAACCTTTTCCCTCGTATTCCTCTAATATTGCATAACCTACGTCTAGGCCTGGTACGCCTAAGCGATTATGAAGACTACAAGTACCCACCTCATCCTTCGTTTCTTCATCAACGATAACATAATTTATAAAACCCTTCTCCTTCAATTCAGGATGCATTTTATCGATTATGTATTGTTTGGCATCTGAAACAGTCTTAATACCCTTATCACCAATCTTTTCTAACCAGTTTTGACCCGTCATCAAATTAAATAACAATTGCGAATCTTTTTCTGTTACAGGCCGTAATTGAATTACTTTGTTCATTTAAACAATGGAATTAGTACTTAAAATCCGCTTGGACACCTAAGATTATTTTAAAGTTTTAGTTAAATATTATCAAATTTTATTAAGGCCAGCTACTAGATAATTATCTAGAACAATTCCAATTCCCACATCTGTAACCTTATCCTAAAAAGTCCATGTCAAGTTATAAATAGGATATCCGGCAATAATAATCAATTTGAGATTTGGTGACTTGTTCTTCAATGCTTCGAGATAGATTATTTCAAATTCACCTTCAAAAGATTTTTCCAGATTTATTGTCGTCAATCTAAACGCTCTTCATATCCCACTATTCACCTCTCCTTGGTATTTGCTTACCCACTTTGCTTCTAATCCATCTTCGCAAAGCTCGTAAACAACACAACCCAAGGTTATAACTTCCTTTGTATTCATCTCAGATACTTTCCGTTCTTATTTCGGCGTGGTGATTTATATTAATATTTAATGAGTTGGCAATAAAACACATCGTATTGGCCTGGGCATGTAATTCTTCAGCTTTATTTATCATAATTTCCTCGGCTACATGCACCAGAGGACTTAATTGAATGGACGAAAATGATCCTCTTCCATTGCTTTGCCTATTCAGCGCTCCATAGGCACTATCCGCATATTTAGTTACAATGACTTCGTTTACAGCGCATAAATGTAAATACCAAAGCATATGACATGACGAAACAGAAGCAAGCAATAACTCCTCAGGATTACTTTTCTTTCTATCTCCCATAAATGCCGGGTCAGATGACCCGTAAATTGAATCTTTATTCTCTATACGAACCTCAAAGCTTCGGTCATAACTTTTATACCCTGCTGTTCCGTTCCCAATATTTCCCGTCCAAATTAGATGTGTGGTATATTCATGTATTAGTTCCATTTCGCTTTTTGTGATTATATTTAAATTTTTAATTCAATCTATATTTCTTCTTTGCTCTATCAATTATTTCCTGAGCCTTCATTTCTGGGAAAAACCTGTAACTCGGTGCAATAATTGGTTCAACATACTTTATTTCAACAGCTATAATTTCCCGGAAAGGATATTTTCCATTTGTCATTTTTTCTAAAACACATTTCATCTCTTGGTATGCAGATTTTTCTTCGTCCAGAACAACGGCCATGCCTTTGGCCTTAAATCCTTTCTGAACCAATACATCAATAAAACTGATGCAAACCAACGCATTCTCTCGAATGTTTAATGCCGATTTACGTGAAGCGATATTAGCAATAATTATGTGTTGATCTAGCCAATACGTAAATACCTCTTTGGGCGAAACATTGGGTTGGTAGTCTTTATTAGTCGTTGCTAACCAACACAATACGCATTCGTCAATACTTTTTTTCACTTGGGCACTGAGCATATTGCACAAAACTATTTTGAAATTAGTCTGCAATATTAATCAATCTCAATTGTCCTTTTTGACCAATATATAAACCCAAATAGTCAAATTCCAACAAGCGTTGATAACACCAATTAAAAACACCAGTTAAGAAATGTAATCTGATTTTATAAAAAAGATGAATTACCAAATTTATCCAAAGAAAAAAGTATTGGCCCTAGCTCTTTACCTTTTTCTGATAGGCAATAGTAAACCTCAGAGGGAAATCCACTTACTTCACGCCTTATTATAAGACTCTTTGTTTCCATTTGTTGTAAATGTTCGGTTAGTACTTTTTTAGACACTCTAGGGATAGAGCGCCATAAGTCATTGAACCTGATCTCACCTTGATGAAATAGAAAATGTAGAATCATCGGTTTCCACTTTCCAGAAAGCATCTCTAAACTCTTTTTCAATCCGCAATTTTCAAAATCCTTGTAGTCCATTTCTATTAAATACAAAATTTTAAGTTACTAAAAAGTTACCTTCTTGGTAATCCTGCCGAGCTTCGTTATGTTTCACCTCAAACTAAAGAATACGATATGAAATTACAACTTTGGCGCAACGCAACATTACAACTCAAAATCAACGACCGTAGCTTCCTTATTGACCCCATGCTCGGCAAAAAGGGTTCTTTTGGAGTCTTCCCTTGGACGAATGACGATCGCGAAAATCCAATGGTAGAATTACCTTTTTCGGATAAAGAAATCGAATCAAAACTAGCTAATATAGATGCTGTTTTTGTTTCTCACCTTCACCCAGACCATTGGGATAAGACGGCCGTTGAAATTATCGACAAGTCCACCCCTATCATTTCCCCCAAAGATTTTTCAGAAACAATTGCTTCTTATGGCTTTACTGACGTCCAAGAACTAAATTACAAAATGTTGATTAATGATATAAGCCTCTTTTTAACCAATGGCCAGCATGGAACAGGAGAAATTGGTAAAAAAATGGGGCAAGTATATGGTATTGTTCTCCAGCATCAAAACCGCAAGGTATATATATCAGGTGACACTATATGGTGTAAGGAAGTGAAAGAAGTCATCAACATCCACCGTCCCCAGCATATTATCATAGCAGGTGGTGCCGCTACATTCGCCATAGGCAACCCGGTTACGATGACGGCTCAACATATCAAAGAACTTGCAGCCCATTCACTAAATGCTACTATTTGGATTACGCACCTTGAAGCTGTTAGCCCTTGCAAAGAAGACCGTGTATTTCTCAGACAATACCTGAAAACAAACAATTTACAGGAGCAATGTAAAGTTTTGCAGGATGGTGAAGAAGTTCTTCTAACTTTTTGAATTTGGGCGATACCCTTTTTTAGCAAAAAATATCGAAATATACAATCGTAACACCCATACATCAACTCAAAACGATACCCGTAATTACTATAGGCTTATTATATTAAAGTATTCTCTTAAAAAATACAAATCAAAGCCCAATAAAAATGACAGACTTACATTACCAAATTAGCGGAAATGGAGAACCAATTATTTTAATTCATGGAGGTGGAACAGACTCAAGAATTTGGAATAATATAAACTTGAATGTTTCAAACAACTTTAAAATCGTTAGCTATGACCTACGAGGACATGGACAGTCACCAATCCCAATAAACACAACCAATCATGTTCAGGACTTATTGCATTTATTAAAAGGCTTACAAATTGAGAAAGCTTCCCTTGTGGGACATTCCTTAGGGGGTCAAATTGCAACAGACTTTACAATCTTGTATCCCAAAATGGTCCATAAGTTAATACTGCTATCTCCTGGTCTAACAGGTTATCCGTATGGACAAGCCTACAAAAAAATGGGTGAAAAAATATGGAATGCAGTTCCCAATGTTGATTCTATGCTAGAAATCATGCTTCAGACACCTGATGCATATGCGATGCAAATAACAATGAAAAGCAATCAAGCAAATACCATTAAACAAATTCATAGAGATAACATTATAAAGTCATTAGAATGGAAAAACTTTGAACAACGTTGGCCTACAACTAATACAGAAAAAAGGCTTACGGAATTAACAACACCCATTTTATTTGCATTAGGCTCAGAAGATAAACCAGATATGTTCAAGATAAAACAGCTTTATCAAGTAGCACCCAATATCCAATTTAGAGAAGTAAAAGGGGCTGACCATGGTTTGATTAACACTAACCCAAATGACGTTTGTAGGTTAATTCTTGATTTCATAAGGTAGAAATGTATTTACTGTCAACTTGATTGTATATAAAAAGGAACTTCTAAACGTTCAAAGCTTCCTATAAATACGCGCCCTCCAATTTAGTTGGGTTTGGTTGTTTTTTCTTATCTGTTATTTACTTACTTTAAACAAATATTGGCCAGTTTACTACTTACCAATTGGAATTATTATGGACAGTTCTTAAATAAGCTCCTTAGAACAAGGGCTTACCCTCAATCGAAAAAAAATTACAGGAGTACATATTACTCTATAGTATGCAAACGCATGAAAGTTTAACGATTTCCCGCGCAGAGATAGTTAATCGGCTTTAACCAGTACTTTGAGAAAGGCAAAGGCTGCCTGCTTGCGCTGCTACTGAGTCAAAGGTTTTATCAAATGGCAGAAAGTGATACTTTTATAGGATGAAGCGCTCAATTTTATAACAGAAAAATTTACAACATTTCAAAACTAGTGCTGCTATTTGATAGCGCAATTAATAATACACCATAGGACAAATGCACTACATTCCATCTATATTTTTTAATAATTCAAGAAAAGGCAATCCGATTTCTTGTTTCATTAAGCCATACACCAATACTCAAAAGGTGGATAGGGCTCAAATTTTTATGGAAACCCATGTATTGAGTTTTTTACTTGAAGGAGAGAAAAGCGTAATTCTTCCAGAATCAAATGCCACCTTTCAAAACGACAGCTTCATTCTTCTAAAGAAAGGCAAATGCTTAATGACCGAAAAACTATCAGGTGCAGGGGGTTTCAAAAGTCTCTTGATATTTTTTGACAACAACTACTTGCTACAGTTCTTTAAGAAACACAACCTTGCACTATCTCCATCAAATTCAGAAAGCGGCTTCTCAGTACTTCAAAAAGACGAACTACTCAACTCAATTGCTCTTTCAGTACTTCCATACTTTGATATCAAGAAAGGCCTTCCTGAAAACATTAGTGCTCTAAAGACTGAAGAATTGCTGCTCCAAATTGTCAATTTACATGGTACAGCGTCTCTTTCTTTTCTGGTTGACAATCTCCAATCCTATCGGGACGTAGAGTTTAAAAAAATAGTAGAAAGCAACATTACCAACAACCTCAACTCATCTCAACTTGCCTTCTTGTGCAATATGAGTCCTTCTACATTTAGGCGTAAGTTCATTCAATTATACCAAGAAACGCCAGGCAAATGGTTTACTCAAAAACGATTGGAGAAAGCAGCGCAATTACTCAAAAGTTCTGATGCTAAAGCATCTGAAATTTATCTCCGAGTAGGATTTGAGTCTTTATCAAGTTTCATTCATGCCTTCAAAAAGGCCTATGGAGCTACACCTAAGAAGTATCAAAATGGTTGACCATTTAGCTATACTTTTAGGACGCTCAGGGCTATCCAATGCTTCTGTTCTTATCATATTATTGTGCTATATTTAACGCAGAATTCAAAATGAGACAAATAGCTATCATAATCAGTTTGGCAATCTCGTTACTATCATTTTCGGTCATGGCGCGAACATTCACACTCAAAAGTGAATCACTCACAGGGGAAGCAACAAACGAAACTTTCTTCAACAATTTTGGATGTTCCGGAGACAATAAATCACCCGAACCGTTATTTTCAAGTGCACCAGATGGGACAAAGAGTTTTGCAGTAATAATTTATGATGCAGATGCACCAACAAGTAGTGGCTTTAGGCATTTGGTAGTTTTTGATATTCCTGCTCAATCAAAGTCAATTGCGGTGAATCCCATTTCTACAAAATCTCAACCTAACGGAAGCATTGAATCAAATACAGATTTTGTTGTACCCAGCTATGTTGGCCCTTGCCCACCTGAAGGCGATAAACCGTACATGTTCATGGTTACAGTTTATGACATGGAAACAGAGAAATTAGGCTTAGATGCCAAATGCTAATTCTGCAGTAGTTGGGTTTTACCTCAACTCTAATACGAACGAGAAATTATCCATCTTAATTTTATGCAAAAAGCTAAGACCATGAAAAATTATTTAGAAAGTGTAATAAAACAATTCAAATATTATGAAGGCCTTGGTCGCTATACCATGGAACAGATTGATGAAAAATCACTGTTCTATGAACCAGCTGATGATACAAATTCAATAGCCATTATCGTGAAACACCTTCATGGAAACATGCTTTCTCGATGGTCGGACTTCCTAGATTCAGATGGAGAGAAAGAATGGAGAGAACGAGATGATGAATTTGAAGGAACGTACACCAATCGAAAGGAAGTCCACCAGCTTTGGAATGAAGGCTGGGAATGCTTGTTCAAAGCAATTGAGCCTTTAACAGAAGACCAAATGGAGCAAATCATATACATTAGAAACCAAGGCCATACAGTAATGGAAGCCATCAATCGCCAGCTTTGTCATTATAGCTATCACGTTGGTCAAATTGTGTTTCTTGGTAAGATTGTAACAGGTACTAATTGGGTGAGCCTATCCATACCAAAAGGGAAGTCCAAAGACTTCAATAAAGAGAAATTTGCAAAGGAGAAATCAAGAAAACATTTCACCGATAATGACAAGAAAGAAGAATAACTGAGTCAATTTAATTGTTCTACATAGAAACTATCTAAAACATAAACCCTATGGCAAAATCAATCATCACCATTTTAGCCATCAATCTATTGTTAAGTTGTGGCAACGGCCCTGCAAACCAAGACCCAATTCCAGCACAT
>Ga0102941_1001781_pt1 | contig 9976 bp, 7 predicted proteins | sample SalPonR2_C_D2_MG_FD_79281 | JGI IMG/M metagenome (GOLD analysis project Ga0102941, IMG submission 79281) | Salt pond soil microbial communities from South San Francisco under conditions of wetland restoration - Salt Pond MetaG R2_C_D2_MG | ecosystem: Environmental > Aquatic > Marine > Intertidal... | reverse complement strand
GTCGGGGCCGCCACCGCACCGGCGCGTTTTGCCCAGATCGTCTGGTAATCCTCGCGGTCACGGTCGTCGGGGGCGCGTTTGCCCGCGATATAGGGCGGCAGGGGCATCGCGCCCGAGGCATTCAGCGCGGCGTCGAAATCGTCGCCCGCCAGGTTGAAACGCAGTCGCAGACCGCCGTCCAGCGTATCGACATCGGCTGACAGATCGCGGGAAAAGACGATGGTTTCCCCGCGCTTCAGCTTGCGCATGGGTTTGGCCAGCGCCGTCCATGTGCCATCGGCCTGCGGCTCCATCAAGGTGACTTCGATCTTCGCGCGAACCGGGCCTTCCGCGGTGTCGCGCACACGTTCTCCGGTCAGACGCGCGGGGATCACGCGGGTATCGTTGAGGATCAGCCGGTCGCCCGCGCGCAGGATCTGCGGCAGGTCATAGACATGCGCATCGCGCGTGGCGGGGCCGTCGGCATACAACAGCCGCGCCGAAGATCGCGGCGACGCGGGCCGGGTGGCGATCAGGTGCTCGGGCAGGTCGAAATCGAAGTCGTCCAGTTTCATTGGGTATCAGACAGGTCCGGTGGCGGGCGGCGAAAGATATCGCGGAAAATCCCGGGGGTGAGAATCGACAAGGGGTTGACCGTGACCTGCGTGTTTTGGGCCGTCCCCGTCAAGCGGTAGGAAAACCCGAACAGACCTTCACGGCGCGGCGAAAAGATCGCGCCGATCAATCCGTTGACCATGTAGAGCGGCGAGATCACGCCCTGCATGTCGAGCTGGCTGTCGGCCAGCCCGTAAACACCATCCATCGATACCCCCAGTGCGGGGCCGACCGCCGTGCCTTCCTGCAGCACCAGGCGGGTCGGCGTCAGGCGAAACCGCGCATCCACATCCCCCAGGTTGATGCCTTCTCCGCCAAGTTGTTCCAGCAGGCCCACGACCGAGATCAGGTTCAACAGCTCCGCCATGGCGGGTGCATCACGCAGGCGCGGCCCGTCGATGGACAGCGTTCCATCATAATTGCCCTCGTCCCCGGTGGCGCGCAGGATCAGTTCCATTTCGCCGCCGAACGCGGTCTGGAAGACATTGGCCGCCCGCATGACCGCGCCGCCATCTTCGGCCCTGATCCGCACGGCCGGCCCGGTGTCCGTCGCGACCAGCGTGCCCGTGACCGGCGCCAGACCGTTTACGCGCCCTGCGAATTGCCCCGACAATCCGCCATCGCTGGTCAGTTCGGCGCTCAGCCCGGTCAGTGCGATGCCCTGACTGACCTGCAACCGATCCAGCGCCGCGGTGATCGGCCCGCCGCCGCCAGGCCCCGTGCCCGCGCCCGGTCCGGTCTGCGGCGCGCCGCGAAGATCGACCGTGCCGCCCGAAATCTCGACCGCCGGGGCGCGGCCGCCGCCCCGGTTCACCAAGGCCCCCGACACGTTCAACCACGACCCGATGCGGAAACTGTCCGCGCTCAACCGGTTGAACCCGCCCGACGCCAGCAAGCTGACCTGTCCGTTCAGGGTCAGCCCCGCCCCCTCGATCTGCAACAAGGTCACGGCCGGATCCGGTCCCAGCCGGATCTCGGCCTCCAGCACCCCGGTTTGCGCCTCGCCCAGGCGCCATCCAAGCGGCGGCAGGGACAGGCCAAGGCCCGAAAGATCCGAGCTGACCCGCAATTGCGGCGTATCGCCCACGGGCAGCGTCAACACGATGTCCGCCTGCCCGCGACCCGATATCAGCCAGTTGGGCAGGCCGATGCCCAGCCCGGACAGCGTGCCCCGATCCACCGTTGCCCGTCCCTCGACCCGGCCGGTGGGGTCGGATCCGGGGCCCAGATCCCGGCCCCATCGACCGGTGACCGGCAGGCCGTCGAACAGGGCGCGCCCGGACACCTGCACCGCGTCGTTGCTGGCCTCGACCAACAGGCGGTCGGCGGTCAGGCTGCGCCCCGGGATCAGCGTGTCGGACGCGAAATCCGCAAGCGTGCCGCTGACTGCGAACCGGGTGTCGCCGATCCCGTCCTGGCGGATCAGCCGGGTTGCGATTTCGGCCCGCATGACCGCGTTGGCCTGCCCGATCTGGTCCGGCGTCAGCGTGCCTTGCCGAAAGATGCTGACGGGCGGCTCGTCGAGCAGACGCAGGACATCCGTCATCGCCCCCGCAACCGTCAGATCGATCCGTGCATCCGGACCGCGCCGGGTGAGGTCGTCCACCACCATGGTCGATCCCCCCAACGCCACATCACCCCCACCCGGCGCGGTCATGCGGCCCTCATCTATCTGCACGATCATGCGCGGGCCCACGATACTGAGATACCCCGCCCCTGCATTGATCGGCGGAAGCGCCTCGACCACCCGGACCGACGCCTGTTCGAAGTCGAAATCGAGCGCATAGTCCGGCGCCACGCCCGCGGCCCCCCGCAATGCGAAATCGACCCCCGAAATCTGTCCGAGCAAGACATTGTCCTGCACCCATTGCCGGGTTCGCGGAATCGCGGCCAGCGGCCAGTAGCCCAACAGGACCGACGCATCGACCTCGGGCAGGGATGCATCGAGCGAGATATCGAGCCCGTCCGGCCCCGAGACGATCCGCCCGCGGGCATGCGCCTCCAGCGTGTCGTCGAACACGACGGCCTGCCCGATCTCGATCAAGAGATCGGGAAAAAGCGTCAGCCTCAGATCCAGCGCCGCACCATCCAGATCGAGGGGCGCCACGAACACACCCGAGGGATTGGCCATGATATCGTTCAACCGGAACTGGCCGACATAAACCGCGCCATCGGGCGACACATCCGCATGTCCCGTGGCCGCAAAGCTCAGATCGGGCGCCACCAGCTCCAGCGCGTCGAAACTGAGCCGCGCGGTCCTGGCGTCAAACCGGATGGCGCTGGCGATCTCGTCGAAGGGCAAGGGGGACGTCCCCTCCAGCGAAAGCCGGCCTGGCCCGATCTGAAGCGTCGCCCGCAGATCACCGACAGTGCCGTCATCGCCAAGCTGGCCGCCCAGGAACCCCGAGATCGGCGCCCGCATGAGGTCCAGCCACCCCAGGGCCGGTGCAGCCGTCGCCAGATCGCGCGCGGCAAGGTTGGTAAAGGCAAATCCAAGGCTGGTCTGCCCCTGCCGCGCCGTGCGTGTCAGCGCGATGTCGATCGTCGCATCGCGCGTGCCTTCCAGTGCGCCACCGATGGTCAGCGTCAGCGCGTCGTTCTTGCGATCCAGCCGCATCTGCGCCTGCCGCACCCGCATCACCTGCCCGGTCATTTCGTCGGCCATCGCCAGTTCAAGACCGCTGCCGGTCACGCTTTCCAGGCTGTCGAAAACCGGGGCTGCAAACATCGCGTCGATGCGTGCCAGGGTTTCTTGCATGCTCAACTGCGCGCTTGCCCCGCCACCGCTGAGAGCCAGGTCCACCTGTCCCTGCGCATCGCGGCGCAACTGCATGCCGGCGCCGGCCACATCGACGCGCATGGGGCGCACCTCGCCCGACAACAGGGGCAGACCATCAAGCCCGAGGATCAATTCCGGAAAGGCCGCCCGCGGCGCACCGTCGGGATCGGTCAGGCGCACGTCCCGCAACCGTACCTCGACCTCGGTGGTGGCGTCGATCAGCGATACGTCGATACCGCCCACCGTCAGGTCATTGGCCGCCATCGCCGCATCAAGCTGCGCCTCGACCCTGTCCACCACCAGGCGCGGCAGCGCCATGGGCCCCGCGTTCAGCCGCAGCCACAATCCGGCCGCGGCCACCACCGGAACAAGGACAACCGCCACGATGACGACAGGCCAGACCCACCGCCGCCGCCGCCCCTTGGACGCGACCGGTTTGCCTGCCTCTGCCATGGGCTCGACCTTGCGCGTCAAACCGCCCTCACCTGCCCTGCTCTGCCGGGGTTTATCTTTGCGCCAATCCGACTAGCTTGCAATGCGACCGGGCGCCATGCGCCCGTCTTGTCCGAAACATCCCGCGCAGGAGCGTTCAATGACCGAAATCGGCACCCCGGCCCCCGACTTTACCCTGCCCCGCGACGGCGGCGGCGACATCACCCTTTCGGCGCTGCGCCCAAAGACCGTGGTGCTGTATTTCTATCCAAAGGATGATACCCCCGGCTGCACCAAGGAATCCCTGGGGTTCACCGAGATGGGCGCCGAATTCGAAGCGGCCGGCGCGGTCGTTGTGGGCATATCCAAGGACAGCGTCGCGAAACACGACAAGTTCATCGCCAAGCATTCCCTTGGCGTCATCCTGGGTTCGGACGAACATAGCGACGTGTGCGAACGCTATGGCGTGTGGCAGGAAAAAAGCATGTATGGCAAAACCTACATGGGGATCGACCGTTCGACCTTCGTGATCAATGGCGAGGGCGTTCTTGTGCAAGAATGGCGCAAGGTGAAGGTGCCCGGCCATGTGGAAGAGGTGCTTGCGGCCGTGAAGGCCCTGTGAGGGATCACCACGCCAACCCCGAAAGGAGCCGCCAGATGTCACCAGACCGAAACCAGCCGCCAAAGGCGTTTTGCGGGACTTTGCATCATGTCTGATGCGGGCGCGCCTGGTTCGCTTGCGCAGATGGCCGATGCGGTGTTGCGCACCGCAGGCGGCCGGGAAAAGACCGCCCTGTCGCGCCGCTTTGCCGCGCAATGGCAGGCCGCACGCGCCGATGACGCCCGCCCCGAGATCGGAACGGCCTCGCCACCGCTGCGCCCGGCCCGGCCCACGGAACCCGCCTTGCTGGACCCGCGCGATGTGCCGCGCCGCAAGCCCGGAACCGTCGAGGGACGCAAGGCCATCTTGCACGCCGTGGCCCATATCGAACTGAATGCCGTCGACCTGCACTGGGACATCATCGCGCGGTTCTCTCACGTCCCGCTGCCGATCGGATTCTTCGACGACTGGGTCAAGGCGGCGGACGAGGAATCAAAGCATTTCAACCTTGTATCGGATTGTCTTGAGGATATGGGCAGTCATTACGGCGCCATGCCCGCCCATGCGGGAATGTGGCGCGCGGCGGAAGATACGGCCGACGACCTGATGGGGCGGCTGGCGGTGGTACCCATGGTGCTGGAGGCGCGCGGGCTGGACGTGACGCCGGGCATGATCGCCGTGTTCCAGAAAGCCAAGGACGACCCGGCAGCGGCCCGAGCCGTAGAGGCGCTGAAGGTCATCTACGCGGAAGAAGTGCACCACGTGGCCTATGGCTCGAAGTGGTTTCATTTCCTGTGCGGGCGTCATGACCTTGATCCGAAAACCGCCTTTCACGGGCTGGTTCAAAAATATTTTCACGGCCCCCTCAAGGCGCCGTTCAACGAGGAAAAAAGGGCCGAAGCGGGTATTCCACCCGATTTTTACTGGCCTTTGGCGGGCTGACTCCGGCCAAGCCACGGGATTGTCGGCGGAATTTCGCCCAAATGGATGGATTTTCGGTGCTTTTCGCTCTGTGGCGCGATAGGCTGTTGAGGCAGTCGGCGGCTCTTAGTATTCCCCCTGAGAAGCTGCAGCCGGTCGGGGACAATCCGGCGCGGTCAAAAAAAACGAGGGGAAGATGGGGCAATTAACGTGACTTCACGGCTTATCAGCCGCCTGAACGCGGCGCTTGAGCGGCGGATTCCAGAGCAGCGTCTGTTTCTCAAATCCGAGGATGGAACGCGGTTCATCCGGCTCAAACCGACAACTCAGGCATCCTTGTTGCTTGGCGCATCGCTGTTCGTGGGATGGACGGTCATCGTGACGTCGATCTTCCTGATCGACACGATCAGCGCCGGCAATGCGCGCGAACAGGCACAGCGGCAACAGATCGAGGCACAAGCCCGCCTGAACGCCCTGAGCGAAGAACGCGACATCCGCACGATCGAGGCCGAGCAGGCACAGGATCGATTTTCGGTCGCCATGGATCAGGTGGCCGCGATGCAGGTCCGCTTGCTCGAATCCGAAGAACGCCGCCGAGAACTGGAAACGGCCGTCGACGTGATCCAGTCGACCCTGCGCCGCACCATCGACGAACGCGACACCGCCCGCGCCGAGGCCGCGACCTTTCGCGGCGAGCTCGAGGCCGATACGGGCAGCATACAAACCGCGGCCGCGCGCGAGGCGGAACTGAATCGCACGGTCACCTACCTGACCGCGGCGCTCGAAAACACCGCCGGACAACGCGACGACAGCGCGACGCTGGTGGCCACCGCGGCCGCCGAGATTGACCGGATGCAATTCGAGGCGGCCTTGTCCGAAGAACGCCAGGAGCGAGTTTTCCGCCAATTGGAAAGCGCCGTCGCCATGTCGATGGAACCGCTTGACCGGATGCTGAACGCGTCTGGCCTGTCGACGAACCAGATCATCGGCCAGGTCCGCGCCACCTATTCCGGCCAGGGCGGCCCCTTGATGCCGATCACCATGTCCTCGTCGGGTGACGGGGAACCGGACCGGATGTCGCTGCGCGCCAACGAGGTGCTCGAAGCGCTTGATGAATTGAACCTCTACCGGATCGCGGCCGAGCAACTGCCCTTCTCTATCCCGGTCAATGGCAGCTTCCGCAACACGTCGGGCTTTGGCTATCGCCGCGACCCGATCAACGGCGGGCGGCGGCTTCATGCCGGTATCGATTTTGCCGGCAGTCGCGGCACACCCATTGTCGCCGGCGGCGATGGAACCGTGATTTTTGCCGGCAGGCAAAGCGGTTACGGATTGATGGTCGAACTTCGCCATCCGTTCGGCTACACGACGCGCTACGCTCACATGACCCGGATCAACGTCAGCGAGGGCGAAAGGGTCTCGCGCGGCGACCGGTTAGGTGATATGGGCTGCACAGGGCGGTGTACGGGTACGCATCTGCACTACGAGGTAAGGCGCAACGGTGACCCGGTAGACCCAATGACATTCATCTCGGCAGGACGCGATGTTTTCTAAATCAAAAATCAATGAACCCGGACCCAAGCAGTCCGGTGCCGACAACGGCACCGCTTCTTCGTCCGATACGAAATCCAGCCCCAATGCGGGAGCAACCATGTCCAACACGACCCCTTCCACTACACCGAAATCCAAGCCGGCCCCCTCGGTCCTCAGCTCGGACCTGACGATCACGGGCAATCTGCGCACCACCGGCGACATCCAGGTCGAAGGCACGGTTCAGGGTGATATCCGCGCGCATCTGCTGACCGTCGGCGAAAGCGCCAATATCGAGGGTGAGATCGTGGCCGACGACGTCGTCGTGACAGGCCGGGTCGTGGGCAAGGTGCGCGGCCTCAAGGTCCGTCTCACCTCGACCGCACGGGTGGAAGGCGACATCATCCACAAGACCATCGCCATCGAATCCGGGGCGCATTTCGAAGGCTCCGTGCAGCGCGCCGAAGACCCGCTTTCGACCGGCGCACCGAACGTGTCGGCCAGCGCGTCGGTCAGCTCCGCACCGCGCACGCCTCCGCCGTCCGTGCCCCGGCCCGCCGCGGCCGGACCGGCCCCCACGGCCGAGGCCAGCAAGGGCTGATCCCTGTTGGGGCACATGCCGGTGCCCTGCCACGGGCACCATTCAACAAGAACCCGGGCCCTGCGCCCGGGTTTTGCGCGTCTGCCGTCCCCCGTGTCGCTTTGATCGCCGCAATTTCGCGCGCGACGCCCTAATCCTGCGACAGCAGCGCGCGGCGATAGATATGCCACGTGGCATGGCCCAGAACCGGCAGCACCACGTACAGCCCCAGGAGCCCGGGCAGCATTCCCACGAATGTCAGCCCAGCGATCACCGAACCCCAGACCAGCATCACGCCGGGATTGCGCCGCACCACCGCGATGGAGGTCAGCATCGCGGTGACGAAATCCAGCTCCTTGTCCAGCAACAGCGGAAGCGACACCACCGTCAGCGCGAACAGGACCGTTGCGAAAACCGCGCCGAACCCCGTGCCCACCGCCAGCATCATCATCCCCTCCGGCTCCAGCAGGTAGGCGTAGGACGACGTTACATTAGTCAGCGCCGAGGGCCCCAGGAACAGGGCGAACAGCATATGGGCAAAGAACGACCAGAACAGGAAATAGACGATGATCACCCAGGCCATCGACGGCAGCTGCCGCAATCTCTGGCGCCAGATCACCCCGAAAATGTCGTTGCGCGCCCATTCGTCCTGCCCCGCTTCCAGCCGGCGCGACACCTCGTAGAGACCCACCGCCAGAAATGGCCCCAACAGCGGAAAGCCGACCGTTATCGGAATGGCCCACCAGATCTGATCGGTGACGAAAAAGAACGCGTACAGCATCCAGCCGCCCGTCACGTAGACATTGGCAAAGAACAGACCCATCCACGGTTTGCGCAAGAAATCCCTCAGGCCCGCGCGCAACGCATACCCGATGTCGCCCAGACCGACATCACGGATCACGGGCGGCGCTGACGGCGCGACATGGCCGGTCACAACGCTCATTGTGGGGTCTCCTCCGGGGACAAGTGTGCAGCCCTGCCCCCTGCCCCGTCAAGCCTGCGCTGCGTGCGGCTCCGCGATCGTGCACGGCCCGATGGCCGCCTCATAGGCGCGCGCCCATGCCAGCAGCTTTGCATCCGACCCGGATTTGCCGATCACCTGGATACCGGCAGGCAGCCCGCAGGGCCCATGGCCTGCCGGCAGGTTCACGACCGGAAGCCCCGCAAGCGAGGCCGGCACCATCGCCTCCATCCAGCGATGATAGGTATCCATCTGGCGACCGGCGATCTGTGTGGGCCAATCGTGTTGCACCGCAAAGGGCCAGACCTGCGTCGAGGGCAGAACCAGGCAATCGACCGTCTCGAACGTGCGCCGGACCACCGCCAGCCACGCATCGCGCAACGCGGCCGCGCGCGCCACCTGGTCGCCGGTCATGGCCAATCCGCGCTCGATCTCCCAGATGGCCTGGGCATTCAGGCCCTCGCGCCGGATCGGGTCGCGGTAATCGGCGCCGCGTTCCCATCCCACGGTGAAACTGCGCAGATCGGTCCAGCTGTCCCACAACATCGCCGCATTGGCCGGCGGCGCCATCGGCTCCACCCGCCATCCCAGGTCACCCATCACAGACAGGGCGCCCTCGGCCAGGTCCATCAAACCCGGCTCCATCGCAAAGGCCCCGCCCCAATCGCCAAGCCACCCGACCCGCGGCGCGCGCGCCGGTGCCGCCGCCAGCGCAGAATGGGCCCCGCCACTCAACGTGACCAGCAACGCCTCCAGATCCTCCAGGTTTCGCGCCATCGGCCCGAACGTCGACAACCGGTGCTGGAACACCGCGTCGCGCGGCTCGCCCGGGACCAGGCCCACCGTGGGTCGAAACCCGTAGACGCCATTCCACGCGGCCGGGTTTCTCAGCGATCCCATCATGTCCGATCCATCCGCCACGCTCAGCATACCCGACGCCAGCGCCGCCCCGGCCCCACCAGAGGATCCGCCCGCCGTCCGCGACAGGTCACGGGGGTTGCGCGTCACACCGAAAATGCGATTGGTCGAATGGGACCCCAGCCCGAATTGCGGCACGTTGGTCTTGCCGATCACGATCGCTCCGGCCGCCCGCAGACGCCGCACCAGTCCGTCATCGGCATCGGGCACATTGCGGGCCAGATGCGGCGCGCCCCAGGTCGACACGACCCCCTTGACCGCCACCAGGTCCTTCACCGCGATCGGCACCCCGTGCAGCCAGCCCTCGGGCGGCATCGCCTCTTTCAGGCGCGCCTCGCCCATCAACGCCTCGCGATCCCTGAGCGAGACAACCGCGTTGACCGCCCCGTTCACCGCATCGATCCGCGCCAGCGTCTCGCGCATGACCTCGACCGGTGACACCCGCCGATCCGCGATCAGCCGCGACACCTCACCCGCGCCCATGCGCCAGATCTCAACCATCCCGGTTCCCCAATATCTTTATCCTGAAAATATGGCCGCCGGAGGCGTCCCGCCGGCCCCGTGGCAAACCGGCGCCCGAGATATCGCCCGCCCGTCGGCCCCCCGCGCCCATCGCCCGCGCGACGGGCCCGAAGGGACCCCGAGCAAGGGCGACGCCCC
>Ga0102941_1001778_pt1 | contig 9995 bp, 6 predicted proteins | sample SalPonR2_C_D2_MG_FD_79281 | JGI IMG/M metagenome (GOLD analysis project Ga0102941, IMG submission 79281) | Salt pond soil microbial communities from South San Francisco under conditions of wetland restoration - Salt Pond MetaG R2_C_D2_MG | ecosystem: Environmental > Aquatic > Marine > Intertidal... | reverse complement strand
CTATATTTTCAGGCGATTTTGACGACTTTTCAATGGATAAGCTATCAGAAATAAAAAACCTCGTTTAGGAAGAGGCTTGGCTTATGAATATTGTCAGGTTTTTTATGGAGGACAAACGTCGATTCCATATTGGAGACTCGTCGGGGGATATTAAGGACATCTTCTCTTCCGGCCAATTGTTTTCGGCCGTCATCAACTCTGCTCGGCTTTTGTATGGAAAAAGTGCTGCAGAAGCAATGATCGTGCGATTTCTATCCGGAGATGTTCTCTTTTCTTCCATGTTTCTCGGATTGAGAGTAACGGACGAAAAGAATGAAAAAACCATTCATCTCCTGCCGAAACCCACCGCTCCGATTATTGACACAGGTGCCATCAAGAAAGAGATAATCAACAGAAAAAAGAAGAAGAAAATAAAACTACTGTCCGGTCAATTACTGCAAAAACTAGGAAATTATTGGAAAGAAGATGCCGGCCAATTCGAATGCGACCTACTTGAAAGCACGCTTCTCATAGGGAATTCCATAGGTGTTGATCCTGCTGAACTTTCCGGTTTTAATATTGATCAAGAAAGACTTGAAAGCCTTCAATTTTTGAAAACGGATTCGAAACCCCACAATGTGATATCCCGCAGGACCGGTGCCTCAGACAATATCTTTTATATTGATTCCCTTATCCTGGAAAAGAAAGAGACCGACAATGTTTGTTTTGAACCCTTCATGTATTTTATCGTAGAGGGGGATTTTACAAAAGAACTGAAAGCTTCCATAAGACTGATGGCAGATGAAGGAATCGGTGGGAAGCGCAGCATTGGGATGGGGTATTTTGATTCAATTGAATTTGAGGAAGGGGCTGATTCAAAGACGGAAAGAGATGCGTATTGTCTCAGTCTCTCAACCCTGCTCCCTGAAAAAGGGGAACTGGATCAGTTGATCAGTTACGAACTGGAAAAGGCTTCCGGCTTTGTTCATTCCGGTCGTGGCCTTTCCATTAGAAAGAAAGGGTATCGATTGTTGTCGGAGGGGGCTATAACAAAAGGAAAACTGAAGGGGCAGGTGGTCGATGTTACCCCGGAGCATTTTAATCAACATCCTGTCTATCTGAACGGAAAAGGTGTTCAAATCGGGTTTGGTGATATTATATGAACTTAAACTTGGAAATCATTTCCCCCGTCAATATTGGTAATGGTGAAATTCTATCCCCGCTTTGCGATTATATTTCAGAGCGAAAGACCTTTTTTCTCATCGATCACAGAAAGCTAGAAGCATATTTGAAACACCTCGACGAACCCGAGAAAATCGTTGACAGATACGTCCATATCCTCAACGGTAAGACCCATTACAACCTTTCCGATTTCTTCAAGGAAAACGGACTTGATCCGGTTGATTTTTCCCTGGCGGTTATCAACGATGTGAATCGTATCAACGGGGAAATCAAACGGACCATTAAAACCGGGAGAGGCCCTTATATACCGGGGAGTACATTGAAGGGAGCGATAAGAACAGCGATTATTTGCCATCATATGAATCAGGAAGGATACGATTTTAATAAGATAATGAAAGAAAAACGGTATATAGGACAGGACTATTTTGGGGCATACGGAAACGATGTGTTTAAATTCCTTCATTGTTCCGATTCCCTTCCTTTCAATGAGTCTGATGTGGATGTTGTCAATACCTATCTGTACTATCTCAACACCCGAAAGACAAATACTCCGGTCTCAGTGGAAAGTATTAAAAAAAAGGCTGAAACTGAAGTTAAAATACAGTCCAAGGCGAAACGAGGGGATCAATTAAGCAGTAAGTTCAACTACTTTTTGGAAGGTGGAGAGGAAGAGATATTAATGACCACAAATGGATTTTACTCAGACCTTCTTGAAAATGAAAAGCGGATATTGCAGGAGAAGAATCCAGTCCTGTTAACTTACCTGAACGGTCTGTTTGAAGAGCTCCAAAAACTGGCAACTCATTTTAATGACAATGGAAACGGTGCTATTTTAAAGGTTGGAAGTGGAAAGACCTTTTATGACAACACAATAGCTGCTGTTCTCAGCGAAGATGATTTTAGCCAATTAAAACATAAATATCATCTTGGGAACACCACTTTCTTCCCCAAAACCAGGACCGTTGTATACCGAGGGAATCATCCTGCAAGTGTTATGGGATGGATAAAGCTGGAAAAGGTAAAAAACTGATCCGGGAGGTGAATGTATGAGGTTTAAGCTAATTGCCAGGCCGGTAAAGACACCGAGCTATATACCTGTTCACTACAATTCACATGTTCAGGGGTTTGTGTACAAGCTTCTAAGCGAAGAGTTGCCGGAGGTACATGACAGAGGCTACAGTTACGAAAATCTGAAATTCAGGCATTTTACTTTTTCAAGACTCTTTTCGAAAGGAATGAAAAAGTACGGCGATTTCTTCAAAATTGTAAACCCTCTTTCTCTCTTTCTCTCCTTTCTCCTTGATCCCATGCCAAAAGCGGCGTTGAATGAGATCATCATGGGGAAAAAGCTCCTGATCGGTAAAGAGGAATTTGAATTGTTGAAAATCAAGACATTCGAAAGCCAGTTACCATCCGATAAAAGCCGAATACAAATGGATTTTCAGACACTGTCCCCCATTGTTACTTGTAGAACATTTCGGAAAGAAAAAAACAGAAAGTGGACACAGTATTACACGCCGTTTGACCCGGAATTCGTTGAATTGATTAAGGGGAATCTTGTGAGAAAATTAAAATCAGTCGTTTCAACGGAGAAGAAAGAGGAGGACTTCAACATCCATATTGCGCCAATCGATGTGGATCCGGACAAAACAGAAGCCATCGTGAAATACAAAGGGACAGTTATCAAAGGTTATACCGGTAAGTTTAGATATAAAGGGGATTCCAGACTTGCTGAATTAGGTTATCAGACGGGAATGGGCTCTAAGAATCCACAGGGGTTTGGGATGATAATGGTAAAGAATATCAAAAAGCTGGGGCAAACAACAGAATAAGCCAAGTTGTTTGGTGATTCTATAAGCAATATAGGAATGGCAAAGACAATCTAATATAAACTTTTGGGGGGGGATTATGAATAGAGCTTTATTAAAGCGTACAGCCGTTAAACATTTAAAAGCATCTTTCGGCAGTTCAGCTTCTTTTCGGCATGGGCAGTTTGAGGCGATAGAGAATGTTCTTAAAGGCAATAGGAGCCTCGTGGTACAAAGAACCGGTTGGGGCAAAAGTATTATTTATTTTATTTGTACCAGGTTATTAAGGGATGATGGGGTTGGTTTGTCGATCGTTATTAGTCCGCTGTTAGCACTCATGAACGATCAGTTGAATGGTTCGAAACAGTTTGGTCTGGTTTCCAGGACCATTAATTCCAATAATCGGGAAGAATGGTTTAAGATAAAAAATGAGATATCACAAGACAAAGTTGATATTCTTTTTATTTCACCTGAAAGACTTTCCAATGATGAGTTTACGAATGACATCCTTTCAAAAATACGGAATAACATTGGGATGTTGGTTATTGACGAAGCGCATTGTATTTCCGATTGGGGGCACGATTTCCGACCGGATTATAGACGGATTGTCAATGTGATAAGCTTTTTGCCAAAAAACGTTCCACTGCTCGCTACAACAGCAACAGCTAATGACAGGGTGGTTAATGACATTAAGTCTCAGCTTGGTTTAAATCTTCAAATACAAAGAGGCCCTTTAATGAGAAAATCTCTTGCGTTGCAAGTTATTTCCTTGGATACCAAAGAAGAACGTTTATCCTGGCTGGTGGAGAATATTCCACACATGAAAGGGACAGGAATCATCTATTGTTTAACAAAGAAAGATTGTGAACTGGTCAGCAGTTGGTTAAACAATAACGATATTGTTTCACAGGCCTATTATTCAGGAATCAAAAGGGACAGAATGGATTCTTCGAAACTTCGAATTCAGCTTGAAAAGAATTTTATGTCGAATAGAATGAAAGCGCTTGTAGCGACAACAGCGTTTGGAATGGGAATAGACAAACCCGATATTGGTTTTGTTGTGCATTTTCAGAAACCCAAAAATCTGGTCTCTTATTATCAACAGATCGGAAGAGCCGGTCGTTCTATTCGTAATGCTTATGCTGTTTTGCTTTCCGGGAAAGAGGATGACGAAATAAATGATTATTTTATAAGAAGCGCCTTTCCGACTTATTCTGAGATGAATCAAGTGATTCGGTTTTTGATGAATTATGATTCATTGAGTTTAACGGATTTTGCCAATCATATTGATATGACCAGAGGAAAAATAAGAAAATGTCTGAAATTTCTTACAGTAAATGGGGATATATTCGTAAAAAACAAACGGTATTATAAAACCCCGAAGAATTGGCAGCCTGATTTGGCCTATAGCCAGAAGATAACCCAACAACGTTACGAAGAGTTGGAGAGAATGAATGAATTTACCAGGACTGACAATTGTTATATGAAAACGCTCGCGGAGGAGCTCAACGATAGATATGCCGAGGAATGTGGCCGATGCAGTAATTGTTTGAAAAAGCCGTTGTTCAAAGTACAGGTTAATAAAGATTTGGTTTTGAAAGCCGAGAGGTTTATAAAAGACATTCATTATACGATAAAACCCCGTAAAAAATGGCCGGCTAAGATAAAGCACAATGGTAAAAATAAAATCTCCGAAAACTTTCAAAGTCAAAACGGGAAAGCACTTAGCAATTATGGTGATTCCGGTTGGGGAAAGATTGTCGGACATGATAAGTATATAAAAAATCATTACAGGGAAGCATTGGTTACTTCTTCTGTGAAGCTTATAAGAAAGGAGTATAATCTTTCAAAAATTGACTGGATTACGGCGATCCCTTCATTAAGACATAGGGGTTTAGTCAGGGATTTTGCATTGAGAATATCATCTGCATTGAAAATCCCCTACTATGATAGTATAATGAAAGTGAAGGATACTAAACAGCAGAAGGAATTAAACAACAGTTACATGCAATACAAAAATGCCTGGCTGAGTTTCAAAGTCAAGGATTTCTTATCAGGAAATGTTTTACTGATTGATGATATGGTCGATTCAAGATGGACGATAACGGTATGTAGCTATAAGTTGATTTCAGCCGGGACGAACAATGTTTTTCCTTTTGCACTGTCGAATACATCCGGATTTGGAGGAATAACTCTTTGAACAAGTTTTCAGACAATGCTTATGTAACAATATTGTTGTGTAGTTCTATTGATGCCAAAAAAAACGGGTATAAACCTTATACACCGGTGAAATGGAATGAGCTGGTAAAGAAGATAATGAAGTCTCCGCTTAAGGAACCGGCTGAACTTTTAAACACTGAAAAAAGCCGGCTTCCTGAGCTTTTGCGGATTGATACAGCAGAGACGGAAAGGATAACCAAACTGTTGTCAAGAGGGGCCAATTTGGCGCTAAAGCTGGACGAGTTTGAACGAATGGGAATTAATGTCATTACCAAAAGCGACAAAGAATACCCACTCAGGTTGAAAAAGATCTTAAAACGCTATGCTCCACCTGTTTTGTATTACAGCGGCGATATATCTTTGGCTGCCAGAACAGGTATTGCAATTGTCGGTTCGAGGAATATTGATAAAACTGGTGAGCGGGTGGCTTCAACACTGGCTGAAAAGGCCGTTGATGAGGGATTGTTGGTGTTTTCCGGTGGTGCAAGAGGGGTGGATGTGATCTCTGAAAAGTCCGCTTTAAAAAAGGGTGGAAGAGTTGTTTCCTTCTTGGCAAATTCATTGGAAAAAAAGATCAGAAAAAAAGATGATAGAAATTTAATATCGAAAGGCCGACTGCTGCTCATGAGTTCTGCTAATCCTGATGCACCTTTTTCAACGGGAGCGGCAATGGGAAGAAACAAATATGTGTATGCATTATCGACGGGCACATTTGTTGTGGCTTCGAGCTTTAAAAAGGGCGGGACTTGGGCAGGAGCAACAGATAATCTTAAAAACCAACGGGTGAAATTGTTTGTGTATGATTCCGAACAATATACGGGAAACAAGGCATTGATAAAGAGAGGCGCCACTCCTTTTGATCAGGTTGATTCACTTGCAATAATTGATTTGCTCAAAGGGGAACAACTTCAAAAATCGCAGATCAATTTGTTTGAAACTCGATATGCTGATCAACAACATCAAAAGAATTATGATCTCTATTATGTTGTTATAGATACAATTCTTGATTTTGTTCAGGAGAAAAAATCACTAAAAGAAATAAAGGAAGCGTTGAAGGTCTCTCAAAATCAGGCATCCTTTTGGTTAAAAAGGGCGATAGAAGATCGTTTGATTGAAAAAACATATAAGCCCGTCAAGTATAGGGCAATAAAAAAATCAACCCCATCTCATAACTAAAGTTATGTGTCATTATTTCAAATAATTCACGAGGACTTTCTTTTAACGCTATACGACAGTATTAAACAAGGGTCTGGTGGCTTACGATTCAAATCCTTGAGTATTTTAGAAAACAAAAACATCCATAATCTAGAGAATGCCAAAAACGGCTCCACATTTCTTGTGGTTTTTCCAGACCCCGGCCCCTAAACTCTCCAGCAATTCTAAATCAGATAGAAGTGATACCGGTCCATAAAAGCTAAGTGTGAATAATGACTTAGATCTTTTAATTCATTTTTATATGAAGTCAGCATAAATCATAAAAGGAAGGTGATATATTGAAAAGGGAATTCGTTTTAAAAACTTTGACAGAAAGGATTAGAGAATTGGGGGAAGAGGGGTTTGAATTAGTTGTCTTATCCGGTTTTGGTGAGAAGATGCTCTCTGTTCTTCCTGAAAGGATGGCGCATGAATTTTTTTGGACGGATGATTTGAAAGATCCTGCAGGACACATTAAAAGGCTTGAAAAAATGGAGCCCGGGGATTTGTTATCTTATTTTCAACATCTGGTTGGTAAAGAAAAAAAGGTTTTGGTGATAACAAAATGGCTGTATGCTTTTATATACAGGTATTTGAAAGTGATGTTGGCCAACAGCGATAAAGTGGTCGTGCTTGGGAATAATTCCGGTCAATATGGAGCCGGTGGTATGATGTCCCTGGAAGATTCTTATAATCTTGAAGCTGTTCATGATCATCATTTCAGTGAAAAGTATCTGTTTCAAGAGGTTGACTATAAAACCTTATCAAACGCTCAAGAGCTGTTAGATTTTCTGGGCAATAAAAATGTGTTTTCACTCAAGACGAGTCAGACTTTGAAAGATTCTTTGATTAGTAACGGGATAAGGTTTGTCAAAAATTATGAATACTCGGATGTGCAGTTGTTTGATGTTTATTCAAGCGATGTCAGATCCAAACTGATAGAAATCACTGCTGCTTTTCAGGGGGAAGAGAAGGCAAATATCAATCCTGTTTGTTTTAACGGTTATTTTCCCGGTAAGGAAGTCCAGGATATTGATTTAGAAGGGGTTTTAAGGGATGGTTTTGGGTTTTCCGGTTTTAGGGAGTATGAAAAGTATTCTCGAAATGGTTTGGAAAAGACGCCCATCAGTCAAAAGGAATTAGTGCAATTTTTGTTGGATCAAAATATTCAGGAAAAGGATGTCCGGGATCTGTTCTTTATCTCTGGTACGGGATCCGGTAAATCGCTGATCTTTCAGTTAACTGCTTATCTGTTGAAAAAACGGTATGGGAAGATGACCATTGTTATTTCCCCGCTTAAATCCTTGATGAAGGATCAAAAAGACAATTCAGCTCCGTTTGATTTGAAGGTGGAATACGATAATTCGGATTTATCTTATGAGGAGCAACTTCAGGTTCGGGAGAAGGTAAATGCGGGAGTAGTGGATATCATTCAAATATCTCCTGAGAGATTTCTTCAGGCAAGTTCGTATTATTTGAATCAATCTTGCAATATTGGGCTGGTGGTTATTGATGAAGCTCATTTGGTAAGTACCTGGGGTAAGACCTTCCGGGTGGATTATGCCTATTTGGGAGAATTAATGCGGAGTATTAACAAGAAAAGGAATTTCCCGATTTTATCAACAACTGCAACCTGTGTTTGGGGCGGTGTCTTAAACACAGTCGGCGAAATATCCGAATTATTGCATTTGAAGAACCCGTTTGTCGTCATGACAAATGTCGTCAGGGAGAATATTCAATTGGATATCGTTAAAGAAGCCGGGTCGGATGATCTTCATTTTGATAAGACAGTCGATTCCGTAAAAGAATTGATCGATAATAACAACAAATCCATTGTCTACGCTTCTTTTGCCAGAGATGTTGATTTACTTGTTTCTGAATTTAGAGATAAATATCCGAAGCTTTCCAAACGGATTGGTGGATATACAGGGCAAATGGATAAAAGAGACAAGATTCGGAATCAAAATTACTTCAAAAATGATCTTATAAAATCCATGGTTGCAACAAAGGCGTTTGGTATGGGGATAGATGTGGCGAATACCGATACGATTATGCATCATGACCTTCCCTGTAATCTCTCTGAATATATTCAGGAAGTCGGAAGAGCGGGACGAAATAAAGAGATAAAGGCCAGGGCCTTTACGTTTTACAATAAGCAATCCATGAAAAACTCGGTGATTCTGTCTAAATTATCTGTGCCGCCTCTTTGGACGCTGAATAAAACCTTTTCTCATATTGCCGAGAATGTAAAGAATATTCGAGGGACAGAGAGCTTTACCATTTCTCTGGAGGATATTATGTATTTGTTTTATAAAATCAGTATGAGCAAGAATCAGGAGAGCTATGCCCTGTCAAAAGCCCGCATTGCTGTGTTTTTGGTTCAAAAAGACCTGGAAAAAAAGTTTGGGAAACCGATATTGTACAGGCAAAGCGAAAGTTATCAATATCTTTATTTTTCAACGGATGAAAAGACAGGCAAAGACCTGATTGCAAGGTATCCAAACGCCATCCGATACCATACACGGCAGCAAACCCGGAAGTCTCGGAATTCGAAATGGGTCATCAAAGATGCAGGGCCCGTCTATTCTCTGGATATAACCGCTATATGGGAAAGATCCGGAAAAAACAGATCCTTGAAACAAGTCGTTTATTCATTTTTTAATGCCCCCGAAAATTTGTTGGGCGATTATCGGATTTATCCTCTGATGATGGCGGATATCGAATTAATGAAAAATCCGGAATTTATTGAGCGGTCTTTCGAAAAAATATTAGGGATAGCAGAAAATTTTTGTCAAACTACCAATCAGTATTTTACTGAAAACGCTTTCAACAATTATATCAGAAACAAATTATCCGGTGTTGTAGGATTAAAGGATAAAAGAAGAGAAGTGCTGACCTTGTTCAAAAATCAGCTTGGAACCTGTAAGTCTTATGACGATTTAAAGTTTTTTAAGTTGAGAACCACTAATGAAAAGTTGAAAATAAAGAAATCAACGAGTGTACCGAAAGTAAGCAGCTGGAAACGCGTTTTTCATGATCTGTTGGAAACCGCCAAAGAAGGTCGAGAATTCTTTTTCCATGAAAATAATGTATTGGTCAGACCCGTTTTAAACATCCTGGATATATTAGAATTTGCCAAAGTCAATTATTCAGGCGGTAATAACACAATGATCACGTTGAGATGTGCTGACAATCATGCAAGGAACTGTATATTAAGTGTTATGGGAAATTACAAAAGTTCCATACAAAAAGAATTAAGGGAAAAAATAGAAATTGACCAGGAGATAGCCCGCCATTTCTATGAAACCGAGATGACAAATGAAGAGCGTTGGGCTTTTCTGGAACAATATTTTTTGGGAGAACCGGTTTTGTGAAGATTGTTAATGCTCAGTTCCGGTTACCCTTTTCTTTCAATCAAATACTCCCCGAGATTCCTCTTCTCATCGTCAATCTCAATACCAACGAAAAAGAGGGGATCGCTGTATCGACCGGCGTAGTTCTTCTCTTTGATCTGCTCGAGGGATCGCCTGGCCGGCTGTTTCTTCAACTCCATGATATAGGTATCCTGTTCGTATGCCATGATCAGGTCCGAGCGCCCGAGGTTGGAGAGCT
>Ga0102941_1001777_pt1 | contig 9995 bp, 14 predicted proteins | sample SalPonR2_C_D2_MG_FD_79281 | JGI IMG/M metagenome (GOLD analysis project Ga0102941, IMG submission 79281) | Salt pond soil microbial communities from South San Francisco under conditions of wetland restoration - Salt Pond MetaG R2_C_D2_MG | ecosystem: Environmental > Aquatic > Marine > Intertidal... | reverse complement strand
TCACTATCGTGGTCATTTGTGGCTATACCAATTATTAACAATTCTCTTCTACTTAGTTCATTTGCCTTAATCCCGAACTTGTCTTCAAGTTCATCAATAATATTTGCTCTTGTTTTCATATTATTTTTTTTTTAAATCGGTTAAAAACAGTTCTTACACCTACCGTTGTGTGCAATTTTGCCCTAAACATCCCATGTTAATTCACAGTCTTGGCATTTATCAGCGTCAGGCCCCCATGCAATAACATTTCTGCTATAACAATTAGGGCAAAACTGTCCGCTTCGCCACACAACATGCGGTATACGCAATTTTTTTAACTCAGCTTCTGCAAAATCACGAAGTTTCTGCTTACCAAATATGGGGGCTACTTGTCCATGTATTTCTTTATACCAATGGTCTGCTATCTTATTAGCTACCAATCTTTCTATTTCTTTTGTTTTCATATTCGTTATATTTATCCGTTAAAAAAACATGACGCATACCGCTGTCCGTTAGGCACAATAAAAATTACTAACGTTCTACTTTAATTTGAATAGTATTCCCTTTATCACGTTCTTTGTCTTTTATTGCATCTTCTAATATCTTTTGCAATTCTTCTTCTGTATAGTTAATCCAATGCGAAACTACTTCTACTTTATAAACTGTTGCCATAATCCGTAATTTTTACAGATGCCTAACAAACAATATAAAACAGCTTGTCGTACATCTAATTAATATTTGTATTTAATTGTTATTTCTTCTCATTTTTCAACGGTAGTTTTAGCCGTTTCATATTGCAGTACGTTAGGCAACATTGAAACATCGTTCAAGCACCCATTTAACTTCTTCTATTGTATATATCTTCCCCCTAAATAAAATTTCATTATCATCACCATTTCTCCATAACCAAAAAGTTATTTCACAATCAGTCCATAATCTTAATCTTATTGTGTTATTCTTATTTTCAAACCATGCACTTCCTATGTGTTTAAATCCTAATTCTGCAAGTTTGTTTTTAAAATCAACGTTGCCTAACAATGTATATAAAACATTGCTTGGTTTAGTAGTAATTTGTTGTTTCTCTTCTTTTTTCACCTTCATCTTTAATTTAAAAATTTTAGTTTCAAATCGCAACATTTCATATACTTAACGTTATAAAACATTTAAGAACATAACCATATCCCATATATTAATGTTGATTGTTTCACTGTAATAGTGGCTTTCATCAGTATAGAATTTTACCTCACAATTAGCACCATCTACATTAAAGTAATCAACATCAATATATTCCCAGTTGTGGTGGTTCATAATGTATTTTTTCAATATTTCTGTATTCATAATAAAAACGTTTTATAACAACGTAAAAAATTAATTGCTACGTTGTTGGGTTATTTAATTCATTTACTTTTAATCAACTTTAGTGGTTTGCATAGGTCAGTGCTATTAATCGCAACTAATCTTATACAAACCGTTGTGTGCAAGTGCTACACATAATCATCAAAAGATAAAAATTCACCATAGGGATTTTGTATCATAAAAAATTCTTCCATATTATGTGATTAAATTTAGATTAATACTATTTACTTTTTTTACATAATCATTATTTGTATTATATTTACCTTTAGGTCCTCGATTCCATATAGAAGCAGCTATTTCAGGATCTTTGTCTGGATTCCAATATTCTTGGTAAATGTTAAACATTTCAATAGATTTTTCTTTATTCCATCTGTCTTTATTTGAATATACTTTTTTACCAAGAATTCTATTTACTTCATCAACCATTATTGGCCATATTTGTAAATGACCTATTGCATTCCCGGAATCACCTACTAAGTTTTTACCATTAGATGATTCAACAAATATTATTTTCTTTATTAATAATTCCCATTCTTTATTAGGATTTCCAGTAGTTACTGTAATTTCATCAATTGTGTATACAGTATTCATATTAAATTTAATACTATTTACATCTTTAACCTGTAATGTAAAAAATAATATACTTGTAAATATTAATAATAGTTTCTTCATAATTTATTTTTTAGAAAGCCGGCAAAGATAATACTATTTTACCTATTTTCCAAATTTATTCTAATTTATTTATATGAAACATTTCTTGTTCTTGATTTATTTTACTTGTTATTTCCCAAGATTGATCAAAAAATTTTAATCCATATTCTTTTTTGATTTCATTAATTGCATTAATTGGTTTATTCAAAATATTATAAATTTTATTATATAATTCTTTTCCATTTATTATATTATTATTTAATTTAGTTATAAAATATAATATTTCTTTCTTATACTTTAGTTCAAGTTGGCTAAATTTACTATTAATTATTTTATCATATGTAACTATAAGAGTTTTATCGATTTTAATTTCAATAACAGTATAATTTTCATAAATAAAACATCTATGTAAATTAGAGTATCTTGATATATGTTCTAAAAACATTTCTTCTTTTGGTAAATCTTTAAATACTATTGTAAATTTTTTACCTTTATTTGTTATACAATAACAGTTATAGAAATAATTTAGTAAATTTTTGAAAAAATAGCCATAAGAAATATTACATTGCTTGGTTATATCTTTATATATTATTGGAAATAAATATGTAAATGATTTATTAAACATTTTAAGGTGTTTCTATTAATATTTCTCCGTTATTCTCAACAAGTTCTCTATTTACTTCAAATTCTTCGTTGGCTTTATACCATTTAATATCTTTAATAATATCAAGAATACCCATTGTTTTATATCCAGCTTTATTGGTAAATCCCATCATTACATCTTCTATATATTTAGAAGACATTGTATATTTAATAGGAAAATTAGGTTTTTCTCTGCTTATATAAACAAATGTAAATGGTGCAACTGTATAATCTTTAAATTCTTCTTTTGTTTGTACTATACTTTGAATACCGGTTGTATAAAAAGCTCCTTGATAATAATATTTAAAATTATAGAAATTTTGGAAGAAATTAAATGTAGCACCTGTTTTTATGTCATAAGGATAAATAATTTTATTTTTATGATCTATTTTAACTTTATCAAGCATACATTTACATTCTTCTTCATAAATTTTAAAAAATATAATTGCTTGGTTAATAATTTCTAATTCAAATGAAGGTTCAAATATTTCTTTGGTAAATTCATGTGTTTGTAATGTTTCAGCCATTGTATTAGCTAAATAATATTCATTTTCATTCAGATATTCATTTTCGTTTAATATTAAATCTAATCTTTCATAGAATTCATCTGTTAATTTAGGAGGTTTCTTAATTCCAAGATTTTCATATATATCAGATAAATCATCTATTTCTGCCAAATTTAATTGATTTTCTTTGGCATATTTTAATAATTTATCTTGATGAGTTGTTCCATTTATAACAGGATTTAAATTAGTTAATGTAAACTCATTTAAGGGGTCATATCCATCTTCCGTTAAAAGTTTGTCAACTATACTTCCAAGATTAGTTCCTGTGTTAAATATGGGTTTCTGTTCTTCTACGAGGATTCTAGGTCCTTTACTTGGTAAATCTTTAATAAAAGAATAAGAGAGTCTATTAGACCCTCTGTATTCTTGTTCTGTAATGTTTTCACAATAATCTTTAAACATATATTTTATTTATTTTTAATCTAAATAGTTTTCTGCATCGCAATTATAACGTCTATTATATTCTTCTACAGTAAAAGGAATTCCTAAATACTTAGAAATAGCTCTTACATAACGTAAATGTGTAGTTGTTCCACGTTTTTGTCCAGGAGCCGTGTTTGCTTCTAATACAGCACATTCTCCTGTTTCAGAATTATATGCAATATCAATAGCTGCAAAGTCTAGATCTAAAGCATTGGTAGCCTTAATTGCAGTTTCTTTTACATATTCAGGTACTTCAATACCTTTTCTACAAAATGACCAAGCTTTTTTCATATTACGAATATACTTAGATTCTTCTGTTTTAACAATACCTTTTTCGGCCATTCTTTCAGAGGACATAGATTTTTTCTGTACCATATCAATTACTTCATTATTAAAGACATGAATACGATATTCTTTGTCATTTTTGAAATATTTTGTATATAATTTAGCATCAACTATTTCTTCTGGTGTTTTTGCTAATACAATACCTTTACCTTCTTTACTACGTGTAAGGGTTCTACAATAAATAATATTTCCTTGTTTACATGATTCAATTGCATCTTCTTTATTTAAAATGAAATCTACATGAGGTACATTATTTTGTTTTAATAGTCTCAATGTAGATATTTTATCAGAAGCTCTGTTTACACAGAATGGTTTATTTAGTATAGTAAAATTAGTATTTGCTTGTTCTAATACAGGAACATCTCCAGCAAATCCCCAGTTAATTATAATATGTTTATTTCTTGGTTTATAATTTCTATTAGGATATACTCTTTTACATTTAAAATGTCTTGAAATAGTTTTACTTGATAAACTATTCATTTTATATGGTAATACTTTTAAATTCTTCATAATTTTATTTTAAATATGTTCCCAAACTGGTTCTTTTTGTTCTTTTAAAAATTCTTGTAATTTTCTTTCTTCTTCTAAAATATACAGCATTTCAATTTTTTCATCTGTATAAAAATCTTCAATTATTTCTTCCATATTATTGTAATTTAATTTTAGAATATTTTAAAATTTGATTAAAAGATGGATTTCCTTTAATTAAATAATTACTTAAATTATCTTTTACATAAAGATTAAGTTTTTTATTTGCAATAAAAGAATACCATCCATAAAACGTATGAAATGTTATTTTGTGAATTTCTGGACAGTATAGGCATTTTAATTCATCTTCTATACATAACTTTATTAAAGATTTAGATATAGTATGAAGAGTAGTTCTTGGAAATCTACTTTTACATATAGAGGCTAAATCTTCAAAACTTCTTGCTCTTCCATAAGTACATTGTTTTGCATTAGTTTTAATATAAAAAGTTTCAGGTGTATTTAGATCATAATATTCTTTTATTAATTGTTTACAATTTTTAATAGCTTTGTCTTCATGTGATCTTAATCCATTTTTTGTTATAAAATATATCTTTTTTGTTTCCATTATATAAGTTCTTTAAAATCTTCTAAATGATTTTTCCAATTAACATTAGTTATTTCTCCAATAGTATCACCAAAATTAGATTTTTTAAATAACATATCTTTTTTACATGCTTCTATATAATTATTTAAATTACCAATGAGAAAATTATTATCTTTATAAACATGTTCTATTATATCTAATAATGTTAATTTTTTTGGTAATTCATTATCTTTGTTTATAAAAGAATACATTATAATTGCATTTAATAAAAATAACCAATAACTTATAGAGTCTTTATCAAAAGTTGAAGGATGTATCCTAAATTCAACTGTTTGTTGTTTATTAAATACTAATGGAATAAAATTAACTATTCTATATCGTCTTGAAATATTCCATTTATGTGCATTATTAGGATCTGCTGGATGATTTATACCAAACCCTTTAAAAGGATATTCATTTACAGAATATGAACCTAAAAGATAATTATAAATTAAATTAAAATTATAATCTAAATCATTTGTAAAATTAAATTTTTTTATAGGATTACAATAATCTTTACCCTTTAATGGTCCTGTATTTTTTAATATTTCAGGAAACATTAAATACATTTCATTTTGAATAAGTTGAATTGTATTATATATAGAAATTACATATTCTTTTGATACAGGTAAATTACCTATATGTACATGTAAAGATTCTTTATGTGTATGTGTACAATATTTATTCAATAAAAAAGATATATTCTTTATAGCTTGTAGACCCTTTTTACCTTTAAGTATAATAGTAGAGTATTCATAAGGTAAATAAATTCTTCCTGTATTATCAGAACGTCTTAAACTTCCATCTTTTAAAGGAATTAAACCATTGGAAAAACATATATTTTCTGGTATTTTACCGTCAAAAGTTTCTATTTCTAAGCCATAAGTAATATTATCTAAATAATCATAAATTATTTCTTCTTTTGTATTATCTAAAGATAATTTATCAAAAGGTTGAAAGTAAGTATTAAAGTATTTTGTTGTTTTGTTTAATAAAGGATCACATTTATAATTCAAATTAATAGAATAAGGTTTACCAATTGTTTTTTTATTGAAAATATTATTAGTAAATTTTGTTAAATTGTTTGGATAATAAATTCCCAAATCTAATTTTTCTGTATAAAAATCTTTTACAACATTATGATTTAAAGCTATTTCATATCCATCAATTGTTTTTATTTTTACATTATTTTGTAAATCAACTGAAAAATAACCATATTCTTTAATACCATTTTCTGTAATATTAATAATTCCATTTATTAAATTTTCTTTATTTTTAAAAACAAAATTATTTGTACTATGATTAAAAACAATATTTTTATTTTTATTTAGCCTATACCATCTTCCATTAATTTTTGCACAATCTTTATTTTTTTTATACCATCCATCTTTAAATTTATGGCAATCTTTTTTTAATTGTTTATTATTATTTATATCAGTTATATAAATCATTATAATTTGTTTTAATAATCAATATCATTTTCTTGTATCCAATTATATAATTGCGTTAATTTATCATAGATATCATCAACACTTCTTTCTACTTCAGTAAAAAATAAATTATTGCCTCCAGATATTCTATCTTTTAAATCAGATATTGAAAAATCTAGTAAATTTAATTCAGCTTTTAGTTCAGTTATTGTAAAATCTGCATCAAAAGGTAAATCACTTACTTTAGTATTGTTTTTTATAGGGAATTCATCTTCTAGTATACCGTAAAATCCTTTGCATTTATCACATAAATCTGATTCCATGAAATCTAGTTCTTTTCCACATTTTTCACAATATTCTTTTTCATATGAATACTTAGGTGAATCTATTCTTCTATAACTATGATCAGCTTGTTTGTCTACAGGTTTTATATTAGTTTCAATTAAATATCCATTTTTAAATTTATATGTTTTATTACAAAATAATGGACTTGAATCAGTATCTGCTCTAAAAGGACCTTCTACATTATTTATAGTACAATGTCTATAAAATATTTTTTTAAATTCTTTATAAGTACTGAATATATTAGAAATGGGATATACAGAATATTTACATAAAATATTAAAATATTCAGTATCAGTTCTTTTAAGATTATTTCTCTTTATTAATCGTGTTATTTTATTATAATCTGTATGATCAGTTAACATAACACCATCTATAAAATAATATACATCAGTAATCATTGATGGAAGATCAGTAGTATAATCAGAATGCTCTTTAACAAATCCTCTTTCTGTTAAATGATATATGCCATTTATAAATTTACCATTTAAAATATATCTTCCATTTTTAAATTGAACAAAATTTGATGATTTAACTATTGATTCATTTCTAAATATTTGATATTCTTCTTTATATGCTTCTCCTTTATCTATAGTTGGCTTATAAGAATTTAATGCTTTTCTTGCTGGATTATTATAATATGATTCATTATATTTTACTTTTGTATTAACTTGATTAAATATTTTAGTATTAGAAACAGTTTGTCCAGCATTTGTTCTATCAATTTCAACAGTATTTATTAATTTACCATTTTTAAAAATCATTAAAGTATTAGGTTCTACTTTCTGTACATTTTCTTTATCTGGGTTACATATTGCATCTAATGCAGAATCTTCAGAAGAATACCAAATATAATCTTCTCCTTGTAAATAACTTAATGGTCTTTCTATACCTTCATAATATCCATATGAATTTTTGCTTTTACCTGAATATAAATATAATTCATTTTTTATATTATCATAAAAAGCAAATGCAGCAGTACCTGCATAATTTTCTAATATTTCATATTTTTTATTAATTAAAGCTTGCATTAATACATTGCTGTCATTAATATCATTGTATTTTACACTGCCGTCATCTACATCTAAATATAAAAATTGTTTTTTATTTAAATCATTTAAATATAAATCATATAATTCTTCATGTTTGAATAGCGTACCATTATGAGAAAAAATATAATTAAACTTAGTCAATTCTTCATTCCAATCAATAACAGGTTGAGTATATTCTTTTAATTTCTTATTGGAATAATCACTAGACTTTCTTACATGTCCAGCCACATAACTTATATCTTTTTTAGGAATTATTAATTGATTTTTTCCTATATAATCTAAATATTTATCTGTAGTTGTTTCATGTACAATTGTTTTATTTGTAACTACACCAATTGCATCTCTTCCTCTATCTTGATTTACAACACCAAGTAAATTAAATTTATGTAAGTTGAATTTATTGATATTTCCTTCAAAACCAAACAACCCACAATTTAATGTGAGTTGCTTAGGTTTAAAAATAATATTATAAATTTGATTAATGATTAAAATTATTAATATTATATTTATCATATTTTAAATCTTTATTAAAATCTTTAATTAATTTATTTAGATAATTTATTATTTACCATATATCTTCTGATTCTATACAATATTTTTGTCCATATTTATCTAAGTAATAAAATTCTTCTCTATATTCATCAAATCTTGGTCCTAAAAGTTGTTCCCAATCAAATTTATTATCCTTTATTTCATATATTCTTTTATGTATATCGGGACACCAATGACCTACTAATTTATCTTGAAAAGACAATAATATATTTTTTACTTTTTTGCGAGTAACACTTGGATAATAATATTTAGTTATTCTATAAATGTCTCCAAGAGATCTTTGTTTACCATAACTACATTGTATTTGGTTATTTTTAACAAACAATGTATTATAATTAGGATTCAATTTTGTAAAAAATAGTTTTAAAAATTCTTTAATAGTTATATCTTGCCTTTTATATTCTTTAAAATATAGTAAATTCATTATGCAAATTCTTTTTTAGTTATTGGTAATTGATCTTCTAAATTAATATTGAGTACTTCATAATTGTTTTCTTCTGCTTTATCTAAATTTAGCAGTAATGTATGATTGTCTGGGTTAGATACAAATTCAATTGTTTTTAAAACTTGATCATATATCCATCCAAGATATTTTTCTTGTGTAAAATAACTACCAAGACTTCGGAATTCTAATCCATAAATAGTCGGTCTGAAACTACCATAATCACCATAATTTTTCCTACGGTATTTAGAATAATATACTTTATCACTAGGAATAGTTACAAAATAATCAAAAGCTTTAGCTAGTAATTGATCAATATATCTTTTACTGTAGTTTTCATCGAGAATAGTATATCCTATATGAATATGGAATCCAGCTACCCTTTTATTAGTAGTTAATTGAGGTGTAGCTACTATTTCTTGTTTATAAGGATTTAAATAATTACTACATCCAAATTCCATCCCATCTTCAGTAAAAATATATTCTTCTTTATATTCTTGTACATCATCAGAAAGTAATTTAGCCCCTTTAGCTTCTAATATATCTTGTATTAAAGATTTTAAAAGTTCCATATTACCAATAAACTCCTCTTTTTCTGTGGCGGGAGGAATATTGCCTTCTACTAATAGATTATCTTTTAATAATGCAAATCCATTTTTATAATCTTCTGGTTCTGATTTTGTACCATTTAAAAACATAAAAGATGGCAATATTTCACCATCTTTCTCTATAAAAAATTCAGGATCTGATCCTATTGTATCAAATTTTATCATATTTTTATTTTATTTATTATTCCCAATTTCCTGATTTAATCTCTAATAAATTATCAATATTTCTATTATAAATATATATAAGTGCTTCTCCAAATTCTGTATCAACTAATTGTTTATCATATAAATCTGGATACCCTTCTAGAATATCTAATCTTCGTGCTGTTTCTGCATCTTCAATTTTATAAACTTCTAATTTAATTTTAGTTGTTCCTCCATTTACTACTCCAGGAAACCAATTTACTGAATACATTGTATAATTAGGTGCAGTTTCACATTTACCTAATAACTTACAATGTTCAATGATAATGTGATTTCCAAATCCTTTTTT
>Ga0102941_1001776_pt1 | contig 9999 bp, 26 predicted proteins | sample SalPonR2_C_D2_MG_FD_79281 | JGI IMG/M metagenome (GOLD analysis project Ga0102941, IMG submission 79281) | Salt pond soil microbial communities from South San Francisco under conditions of wetland restoration - Salt Pond MetaG R2_C_D2_MG | ecosystem: Environmental > Aquatic > Marine > Intertidal... | reverse complement strand
CGGAACAAACCAACCATCTGCAGGCGCCAGTCGCTTGCCATGGCATCATCATCCTGTGGAGAAGTCAGCTTCCCATCGTTGACATTTTGCTGCACACTGTTAATGGTTTTACGTAGGTCTGGATACGTTGCTCGCACATAGCTATCAAGATCGTCTAGTTCAAACTCGACGCCTTCTTCAATAAGGATCTCAGCAACACGAGTTGTAAAGTCAGTCTGGTCCTGGTTGGTGATGTGAAACTCTTGGCAGCGGCTTTTAATGGGCGGGACGATGCGATTGACGTGGTTGCAGGTAATAATGAAGCGCACCACACTGTGGTATTCTTCCATGACGCCACGCAGAGCACCTTGGCCAGCCGGCGTAAGACCATCGCCCTCGTCAAGCAAGACAATCTTGAACTCACCCCAAGGCATAGTGCTTGCAAAGCGAGTGATACGATCACGGATAAGGTCAACGCCGTTGTCACGTGATGCGTTGATGTAGAGTACGTCAGCATCTTCTACGCCGAGATCATTGATCAGTACCTTGGCAAGAGTAGTCTTGCCTGTACCAGCGCTACCGTAGAGCAGCAAATGCGGAATGCTGCCGTCTTTGACCCAGCCCTCAACAGTTTTGCGCTGCTTGGGATCTTTGAAGACGTACTCGCTGAGTGTTTTCGGGCGAAATTTTTCAACCCAAAGATTTGATGCTGGCATATTATTCCTCTACTTCTTTGCCCAAAGCAATACTCACGTCTGCTTCGAAGATTGCTGGGTCCCATGGTTCCATAACCCATTTGCCGGGATCAGGATCACTAGTATCCAAAAAGTTTTGATCGAACCATTGAAATGCAGCCCGCGCTGAACGCATGGTAGGGAACACCTTTGCATAGTTGGGATCAAAAGGATCAACAGCGGTAGACTTTGAGCTCACATAAAATCGTCCAGTGGGCTTGTTCATCAAAATATAGGGCATTTAGTCCTCTGACTCGTTGTTTCTGTAAGGTGCGACGTGATGGTCATATAACTGCGCCATCCGATCCCACAATGCGTCGCGATCAGCGTCAGTATATCCGCCAGTGAATTGGATACCCTCAATGGTCGGGTCTTTAACCAGCCCAAACCCATGGTCCCACGTATAACACATGCTCGTGATAATTTCTTCACGAGTCTCAGGCGGGCGTTTAAGTTGATAGTTCATCGTGCTTGACTTTTAGATCCGTGGTTTCTTCACCAGGGCGCAGTGCGATCCTGATAGTATAAAGTTCATTGGTTGTCATGTCAAGCTTGGAGAGGTCCATCGGCCTGCCTTGGTCCGCAGCTTCTACGATGGTTTTTAGCAACTCGTCGTGATCAGCGTCATAGCCGATGCTGAGCTGATGAAAAACACTGTGCAAGTAATTGTTGGAGAAATCATAATCGTCCAGTTCAGCTAGATCCCTAACAACACGAGTACGAACTTCAAATGTTTCGCCAGCCTCATCTTCGAATACCAATTGGTCGACTATGCCCTTGAATTGACCGACGATTTCCTTGATCGTGGCAGGTGTTCTAACCACATATTCAGATTCACCAACCCCGTCAATTTGGTTACGCTTTGCAACCTGTTCCAAAACACCTTCAAACCAGGTATTATAATCTACAGGTTTACGCTTGGGAATGCTCATATGGATTCTCCTCTGAAATTCCCAGTACATCATTGTTGTCGATAAGAAAGATCTTATCATCTTCACGCAATGATCCTTCAACGTTGACACCGCGGCTCCAACGTCCATAAGTAACCAAGACGTATTGGCCTACATCAACATCATGTTGGTCAGGACCAATATGTGTTACTTCGAACCAACGAGGGCGTACAAAATCTTCGTTCAGTTGATCGTCTGTTAGGATCACCCCGCCTGTGGATTTGCGCTCCTTGCCCAAACCATCAACCATGCGTCCGAGAACATTATCACGTAGAGGTTTGATATTGATCATTTCTTCCTCCATATGTCTGCAAATTCTCGACCAATCTGGCCAAATGCTTTACCGATCTCTTTACCAGTCATTAATCATCTAACTCCGCTGTTTGAATACTGCCGTCCTCGAATTCAATCTCTAGGTAACGGCTTCCATCTTCGCGCTTCTTTTCAGTCTGGCTTATGATGCGCTGATCATCACCAGTTGCTTTTGCTGATGCCTGTGGCGCTGGTTCTTTCTTGGGCTTGTCAGGCGCGCCAGGCACTTCACTCAGCTTGCGTTTTTCTGGTGCGTTTGTTGTGTTCCTTACAGCACGGCTCTTGGCTTGAACTGTCTTAGTTACGTTGCCGCTGCTGTCCAAATGGTCACCACGGGCATTCATATTAACGTTTCCTGGTGATACTGCTCGCATCTCCTCGTTTGCCTTGGCTAACGCTGCCATGTCAATAGTTCGACCACGTGCTGTTTTTACTGTTTTCATTCTTCAACTCCAAATCTTTTCATTGCCCATTGAACTTTTAATGCCCATCCGGTTTTTTGTGCTTCGCTCGGATAATCCTCCGGCCATTGTCCACCATTTACCGCAATTGCCATTTCACGAGCAAGGTCTTGTACGGGTTGCGGGAAATCTGTAAAGTTTTTCATTTGAGGAATTCCTTGATATCTAGATCATATTTTATTGAATCTACCCTGTGCACTTCGAGAAGATACAACACATAACTAGATACTGAGCTTCCACGGCCCACTCCCCAAATCTGATTGTTAGCGCGCATGGTGTCTACAAAGTATTTCAACCACTTAAGCACAATAAACATATCCCGCTTCTTGAATTCTTCGAGCTCTAATTGAACCCGTCGACGCTGCACATCGTTATTACATTTACTTAGCAGATAATTCTCTAGGTCAAACTCCAAATACTCGACTGGTAAACGCCAATCTGCTAGGTTTTCACGTATGAATGTGTCTAGGTCTACGTCGTCTGGCTCCGTCCACTCTATATCAAACGGTAGACCGTACTCCTGACAACTTTTCTTGAATCGCTTAATCCATGCATCGTCTTCTACAATCACGCGCTTGACTGGCAGGTTAACAGGATCTCGGCTTCTGTAAATTGCCTCGACAATGTCGGATTCATCAATGATAGTTTGATGCAGATGATTGGTCTTCATACGATCCACTGCTCTCCGTCTTCATTGTCTTTTTTGTTACGATGGCGCTCGATTTCGATTTCTGTATAAAGATCTAGTTGTGTTTCTTCTATCATACGCTCGATCTGGCTGATGATTGGTCCACTCGCACCAGCGTTATAAGCTTGCAACCGCTTTTGAAGCAGTGTCTGCAATCTATCATTGAGTTCTTGCGTGGGCGTTTTCTTTTGTGCTTTTTTAACCATGATGTGATATATACTTATACAACAATAAAAACAAGGAGTCAACAAATGACTAAGAAAATCAAGAGCTTAGAGCAAAAAATCATCGAAAGACGACGAAAGTTACTCAAAGCGTGTGTTGAGGGCAATGAAAAGAAGATGATCAAGCATCAGCAAAAACTTCTTCGTTTGAATCTCGCCCTCAATCAGGATTAGACGTCGCCCTCAGCCCTGTTCTCAGAGCGTTCTACGCTAAACTTGCCCTCTGGGTAACGTGCTTCTAGCTTGCGAACATTCTCAACGATGACATCGTTTGGGTCGATCTTCATAGCTTGGCAACACATCATCCAATAGAACACAATGTCGCCCAGCTCTTTGAGCATGTGGGCTCGAAGTTCATCTGTAAGCGGCTTGCCGTGCCAGTTTAGCTTTTTGACGAGCTCAGCAAACTCTCCGCTTTCACCAGCAAGGCCTGTGCTGCCTGTGAGTAGCAGTGCTGGGTTAATGCCTTCGTTCTCGAGCTCGTGTAGTCGCTTGACAAACAAATCAAGGTTTTTGCTAACATCGCTTGTAACGCCATCGACAAACTGATCATATAGTGATAGGTCTGCTGTCATTCGTATGAGTCTCCTGATAGCGTTTGTGGGTACCACATGTCGCTTGGCATGTAGTCAACACGAACACCTTCTACATGGCGGTCATTGACCCAGATAATCTTGAACTGATTAATCACGTCTGCGTTCTCAGCCATAAAAGTGTTTTTGTCTTGTGGAGTACCGTAATTTACGATAATTGTCTGTCGTCTGTCCTCTGTCATAATGATTCCTGGAAATTGATTGAAATTCCACAACCACAGCCGGCTTTGGCTAATGGATTGTGAACCTCAATATGGCTACCCGTGATGTCTGTAAGATAGTCTACTTGTGAGCCTATAAGCATCATCAGGCTTGCGCCATCAACGGCGAATACAAAGTCATCATACTCGACAACTTCGTCGTCATCGTAAAGCTCATCTCTACTGTCCAGTACATTCCAAGAATATTGGAACCCTGCGCAGCCTCCACCTTCTACGCCAAACTTTACCACTTTTCCGGCAGCGATATTTTTGAAATGAGCCACTGCCTCCGGGCTCATTGTTACTGCATTGCCTTTCGGCATTACAAAATCTGTCATTCTGACTCCGCTTAGCTCTCTTGTGCTTGTAGCTCAAGATATTCAGTGATAAGCACTTTCTTTTCAGTGCGCATGTTTAGATCCACGCCGTATCTTTCAACAGCTAGATCACAAATTTGTCGCTTTGTCATATTGTTTAAGCTTTTTCTAGATTCGGAAACTTCGCTTTCAGATTCTTTACGCGGCTTCACAACCAATTGTGCTGTTACATTGCCTTGGATAATATCAAAATCATCCAATTTGTTCTTGCCACTTCCTGCTGTCAAAACTTTGTCTCCGATAACCTTGAACGCTTTTTCAAGTTGATCAAGTACCAATGGTCCTACCCTTTTTAAAACAAGCCCAATTCTAATTTTCCTTCGTCGGATATTTTGTCTGGGCCCCATTCCGGTTGGAACGTTATGTTAACCTCAACTTCATCTGCGCCTGCTCGATAGCTAGCAGAAATAACATCACTAATGATTTCATCACCTGCTGGGCAAAACGGACTTGTTAAAGTCATAAGAACGGTTACGGCTCCATCATCAATGTTGATTTCATAGATCAATCCAAGATCATAGATGTTTACACTGACTTCGGGGTCATAAACTGTCTTATAGCTATTTATGAGGTCGGTTTCAGTTAACATGATAATGCAGCTTGAGCATAGTAAAATGCTCATCCTCCTTTACTCTTATGATAGCACGGCTCTCGCCCTGCTGTGGCGCTGTTATCCACTTACCATCACGCATGACGGGATTATCGTATACGCCAAATATATAGTCTCGCTCGTGTTCAATACCTAGATCTGTGCTTAGCTTTTCGCCAATACGACGACGTAGATTGGGTCCAACTGTGCGCTCGAGGCTGTCTGCATCGCTCTGATACATGTCAGAGCACATATAGCCCATGACAATCACACGCCCAAAATCACATTCACCTTCGACCCAAGTGCTGTCAATCCACAGTTCTAGATCATCATTACCGTCTGTCAGAGTAATGTTTCGTTCCACTCTCGGTGTCCTTCACGGTACGCCATGTTGCTCTGTGTTTCACGCACTTCAACACGGAAACACCATAGACGATCAGCTTCTGCTGGTCCCCAGTAGTCAGGAATATAAACACCGTTTACATAGCTGTAGAGCATGTCAGCGAGCCCCTCACAGCCCAACTTGGGCAATACTGTAAGCTTGGCTAGCCGTTTCTCTTGTAGCAGCTCAAATGTCTCGAACTCTGGGTCATCCTCGGCGACTAACAAGGTGTGGTCAAACTGGTCTTTGAGTACTGATTTGAGTTCTTTGAGACCACCATAGTCGGCGCACCAGTTTCTTACATCTAAATCATCAGCCCCAAAATAAAATTTCATTGAAAAACTGTAGCCATGAATCAAATTACAATGACTATCAGCTTTCCATTGCCTATACGCACATGGAAATTCATCAGTATACTCTTTAGTGCTTACATACTTATATGTTCTTGGTTCAAACATTTATTGCCTCCGTAATGTTTTTCAAAATTTTGAACTGATACTAATCGTCGGCACCTAAGACATCCGACTTTCTTGTGTGTGTCTTCTTTACGCCTTGTTTTCCAAGCATTTCGGGCCGAAACTGTCGTTTGCGGTCTTGGAACACCGCGTTGGGTGCGAGCTGATCGTTCAGATACTTCTGGAGTTCTTTTATATCTGGCATAGGCTTTTGGGTGTCTTCCAAGAAGCCATCCTTCAGGCTCGTTGCCAGGAATAAAAAATTTACCTGCTATGTTTGGCCTCAAAGGATCGTGATACATCTTTCTCCCTGAAAGCGTATCACCGCCATCTCCACCATTTGTTGTATTGACCAAGGGTCCCTGTCCTAGGTCAGCACGACCAATAGCGGCTATCAAAAGTTTTTCAAAATTACAAGCTTCATCTGATGTGAGATTTGAAGCAACTATTTGAACATTCAAAAATGGATGACGATACGCTCGGCCACCTCTACCTTTTCCAATGTATCTTACTTCATCTTCATCATACCAGGCATAGACATAACAGTCATTATGCTTAGTTTTTGCCAAAAATCTTCTCCATCTGTGCGCGGAGTCTTTATAGTGGGGCGAGCAAAAGTCCACTGTACACCTATTTAGCGCAATCCGTTCTTGATCTCGTGCTCAACAAGCTTGAGGTGCACATGCCACCAAAGCCACACGAAGCCCAGGCTAATTAGTCCCCACCAAGTAATTGTTCCTGCCAATGCGCCAATGATAAATGCCTGGCTGATGTCGCTTACAACGAAGATTACGAGGAAATCAATAGGACGAAACCCACTGTAGAATTCCTTGACCTGTGCCCACCATTCAGAGAACATTTGTTACAAAACTCCTTGGGTTATATGACGGAAACGCTAGCTTGAGCATTGTTAGATATTCAGGGTTATACATCTCGAGAACCGCGTATGAGTAAGATTGATTAACTTGAGCAGAGTAAACATCACGTATGGTGTAGTCTGACACGGCAATGCCGAACCTTTCGTCAAGCCATGCGTGTATTTCATTACAATAGGATCTTGCCCTTAGAGGGTCTTTAACGTATCGAACCGGTTGCTTAAAGTAGATGCTAACGTAATCGATACCATTGGTATTGACGCCAATTACCTTCAACGCTTCATCCCAAAATGTTCAAATGCTTTGCGCAGCGCATACACTTGTGCCTTACAGTCTTCAACTGCATCGTGTGCTGCAAAGTTGAGCTCTTTTCGTGGGTCTGTGGGCATACGGTTGAGTATGGTACGGCAGTTCTCCACAGTCCAGAACGCCCAAGGTATGGGCTCTCCTAGCTGACGACACATGTTCTCAATCATCACGGTGTCGAACTCGCCTTGACTCCAGACACGATCACAGCCAACATACCACTTCTTGAGGGCGCGCATGACATCACGACAGCTGGTCCTGTTGTGTGGACTGAATGCAGCTTCAATCACGTCGTCGCTCTGCTTGGCCCAGAAGTTGTTGAGTGTATCTTCGCTAACAGTTCTGCCCAGTTGCTCCTGTTCGTCGATATCGAACCGATAACTGAACGGTGTGTGTGGTTCATCCCACGTAAACGGGTTAAACTTGACACCACCAATGGTAAGTATCTGTGCGTCTGGTGTGGTGTCTAATGTTTCGAGGTCTATCATTGCCCAGGTAGTCATAGGTTGGGTTCCTTGCGTTGTGACGTAAAGGCAGCGGCTCGTCTATGCTGTTCGTCAATGGTCAGCTTACTGTTGCACAAATACTTGCGCCAACGCTTGTAGAGAGCACGTTCTTTGCGTGTAGGTTTGCGTTTCTTGGGTGCCATGTCACTGAAGTCAATATTACTCATCTAGGACGTTCCGTGTTTTTTGTTTAATTGCACTGCGAGGATCTTCCCCATCCAGTTCAAGACGCAACATCACAAGATTTTCAGGATTATAAAAACGGACCACTAGGTGTCCTTGGCTAAATTCTGTAATTTCGTATTCCAAATTGTCCCATGCAAGATATAAAGTTTCGAAATCCGCAAGCAATAAGGACATATCTTGGTTGAGACCCAGAGTAGGTTCTCCAGTCCAGACCTGAAGTGTGTTCTCGTAAAATTCAAATCGTCCAGTCATTTTCTTTCACAGTACATGATAACCATTTGATTGTCAACAGTTATTTGAATCCAAACCAATAATCTTGGTAAACGCCTACAGTAGAAACTTGTTTGTCTGCGTTTTCAAACATCATCTTGAGCATGGCTCTTGCTTCTCTGCTATGTACAAAAATATGACATTGATTATGCTGGAATGCACTTACACTGAACCAAATGTCGTTTTCTTTGAGCCACGACGTGATGAAATCAAAACATTGCCAACCCTTATGGTTGGAAGGGTGTGGATGATCAGGACTCCATTCAAAAAAGACCAACTCTGGTTTGTCTGGATCATAATCAGTTTTAACACGAATAGATCGTTGGATCTTTTCGTCTGTGAATCCATTCACTCTCTGAGATAAATCAGCCATAACACATCTTCGCTATCAAGAATGCTTCATCAGTATCGAATACTACTCGTTTCACTAATTCATCACCATAGCGCCCATGTGCCAGTACCCGATAATCGTTATTTCGTTCCAACCCAATGGCAGCCATCTTTTCAACGAGAACACGTACACGAAGATCCTGACCTTTGGTAAAGTTCGGAGGAACCGCCCAGCCGCCGTTTGATTTCATCGGTGTGCGTTTGGCTTCAAGAAATCTCAGAATCATTGTCGCCTCCTTGAACGTCCCACATCATCTTGGCCATGACAAAATCTTCATCGCTGTTGAACGTGATATGGAATGGTTTGCGTACACCTCCACCTGGTCCTCCGCCTCGGAAATTCCAGGCTGGGATATGATAGTCGGCGCCGCGCTCGAGCCCACGACTTTCCATAAGTGCTTCAACATCTGCTTCTGCACTGATGCGTGATTCAGGGTGGAAGATAAAGTCAATGCGCATGGCACCGTGACGAAATTCACGACCATTTGGCCACTTGGATACAAACTCTACACCACGTATGTTGCCAGCTGAATCTTCGTATGCCACTGCTGTGTGCCTCGCTTTGGCTTTTCTGTAGATGTTAGATACCATGTGAAATCTTTGCCATGATGAACTCTTCGTCATCGCCAAAATTAATTTGTACACAGCCATGAAGATATGTCAACGTGAGTGTTTGGGCCAGGATATTCCAATCTTCCTTGAGAGCTCTCCATAGACGATTCTCAAACGTCATCTTGATTTTAAGAGGAATCGATCTACCTGGTATAAGACGTATGCGCTCACAGGTAGCATACATCTTGTCGCCGTCAATCCAGATTCTGGGTTCAAATGGCTCTATACGTTGACGCTGACGCACCGTAGAAAACTTGGGTCCGACACGACGAGTGCTGTACTCTTGATTTTTCTTGGCCATTGATTATCCATACTTGAGTTTCATCATAGTGTATGCTTCTGGATTAACAAAGTATGCGCCAATGCTGTCGCGACTGCGACGAGTTTTCCATTTAGTGCCAGACATGTGATAGTCTTCTGGCCACACTTCTTCCGTAGCTAACCATAGTTTAACAAGTATCTGTTGTTTGTCAAGATCTTCCGAAGTTGTAAAAACGTTGTTGAATCCAAACACCATGAGTCCGCAACTGGGCAAGGGAAAGTCGTTGGGACGCTCAACGAACTCAATGTCCATTGTGCCAAAGTAATCATCAAGAAGTTTTCTGAAAGGGAATGAGTTCATAAAGTCAGCTTCAACATGACAAAGGATTCTGGATCTCGAAAATGTAGCATTACCATAGAAGTACCAGACTTGACATTCCGGATACCACTTGTAATATTGATGGTGTAGTCAATGAAGTATTTGAACCCATACTCATTCTCTAACCAGTCTTCAATAGCCTTTTTGACATCTTCAACAGTTAATACCCACATATACTCAACCAGCAAGGTGTCGTTGTCACCAGTATCAGTTCTGACATATAAAGTTATATTATTGCTTTCAACTCTATGCATCAGCCATACTGCATCT
>Ga0102941_1001773_pt1 | contig 10008 bp, 6 predicted proteins | sample SalPonR2_C_D2_MG_FD_79281 | JGI IMG/M metagenome (GOLD analysis project Ga0102941, IMG submission 79281) | Salt pond soil microbial communities from South San Francisco under conditions of wetland restoration - Salt Pond MetaG R2_C_D2_MG | ecosystem: Environmental > Aquatic > Marine > Intertidal... | reverse complement strand
ATTTAAAAAAGATGGATATCTGACTTTTGTAGAACAACTTTCCTAAGTTGTTCATGTCCGAACCGGTTAAATTTACTGGAACAAATATTGCATTATCACATATCCTTATAATAATCCCTTATTAAGATCACCGTCAAGGTAATCTTAATAAACACAACTTAGAAAGTTGTGCTACATCTTTTTTCAAATTATCATTCTTTAACCAAAAATTATAATCAAAGTTAACAGGTGACAATTTTCATATGATTATCACGTCGCCATCAAAATCAATTATACTTCATTTTACAGTTCAAGGTGAAATAGCTTTGAAAAGTATGCGCTATGTAGATGAACTTTATTGCCAATAAATTTGTAGAACAACTTTCCTAAGTTGTTCATGTCCGAACCGGTTAAATTAACAGGAACAAATATTGCATTATCACATATCCTTACAATAATCCCTTATTAAGATCACCATCGAGGTAATCTTAATAAACACAACTTAGAAAGCCAAGTTTAAATGGTCTCTTTGGGATTGTGCTACATCTTCTGTCGAAAAATAATGCTTAAAATATAATTTTAATCTCTTAATCCCCGAAGGGGATAAATAAGTTAGCAGGGGGTGATAACCCTATGTACAGGATTCCCCAAGAAATATATTCGCTGAAAGCGAATAATAAAAATTTTCTCAAACGCTAATTCTGAGCTCAGATTTTTCTTTTCGGAGGAGTCTGGATAAAAATAAATATGAAGAATATAATTAAAACATAAAAACGTCGAAATCAAATAAACCAATTTTTGGGGATTAAAAAAATAAATCACACCAATAAAAAACTATTCTATCAAAACAAATCCTATTCTTGTAATGTATCATCTATATATCTATATTTTTTGATATTGTTCATAAACTCCTGCATATTTTCTGGGTCTTCTAATATTCTATCAAGCTGGTTTTGAAAATGCTCAGTGATCCGGGAAATATAATTAACTCCATGCCTGGCTACATATTCTCGGGTTATTTGCAAAGACACCTGATGACGGAATTGTCCCTGAATTGTACCACTTCCAAGATACAAGGCTTCCCTGACTTCTGAATCACCAGTTCTAACAGGGCAGGTAGTGAAACGACAATGAAGAGGTTTAACTTCTTCAACACTGCATTGCTGTTCTATATGATCAAATAATATACAATGTTCTTTTCTTTCCAATTTTAATCCTCCGGTAGCAACACATTTCTCAGAGGAGATATAATTATTAAAAAACTCCTCTTGAGAAATATCAAGAAACTCAGAAATTCTCTTGATATCATCAAGTGTAATAGGAGTAGATTGAGCGCACTGTCCTCTTTTTTTACACTCAGAACAATCATAAAGCATAGACACTACTCCCTCCTGAGTCCGCCCCAATTTCAATTTTTGGCTCTCTTTAGTTTTTGTATTTTCCTTGATACTATTCAACGCCTTAAAATAATCTTCACGATTCCAATCTTTAGTATTTTTTTCTATATATTTTTCAGTTATTTTAGCCGCCACACTCTGCTCCCATAATTTAGCCCTCTGTGCTAAACTCCTATAATGTTCTGTCCAATCCATTTCACCACGAACTGATGATTCCGAACACTGATAAAAATTACCGATATTGGGTTTGGCTTCATGTATTTTACAAAGGTCATTTTTATCTAAAAATATACATTCATCACTATTAGTTTTTTTGGCAATAGTAAACAGTTGACAGATACCTGAAACGCCTCCGACTACCTTTTGAAATATATCTTTATCCTTTTTATTCTGATATTTTGCTATCCTATGTATATCCAGAATCGTAATAGGTATTACCATGTGACAACATTCGCCGCACTGTTTGCACTTAAATTTTTTGTTGGATTTTTTTGTCATTTTATCCCTATGTTTACGTAGCTAAAGTCTAAGGCTTAAAGTCCTAATACTCAATTTAACAGTAAATCTAAAAAATTGCAGATAAATAATCGGCCATATTTTTATAAAAAGGAAAATAAACTGGATTCCATTTGATTAATTTCCTGACAGTGGTACTAATACAATATATTATCATTCGCCTTCAGCGAATCTAGTTCTCTTAGAATAATATACATAGAGTTGACAACCTATGCTATTTTATCTATTCCCTTCGGGGATTAATGTCTTAATCGAAACCAATCTTGAAATTTATATTTTCAAAAATAATTTAACTTTGCGAGAAAATAAGCCCTATTAGGTAAAATTACACGTTACCGACAACCGAAGACTGATCTTCCTTAGACATTAGACTTTAGACCTTTATGCATGAAACTTTAGACATTAAGACAGCTAGCATTACACTCTTAACTTCCGAATTATGCAAGTACAGAAAACCGTCGACCGACGACTGTAGACTGATATACTTTAGACTTTTAAGTTAAAATATTAACCAGAAACACATGCTAGGTTGGTATACCCCCAGTTCCTACTCCACTTTTTTAAAAATCTGAGCGTGACTTTTTACTTTTTCGAATAGAGGCTTAATTTTCTTCGGTAGCTCCTGAGTTTGTTCTAGAGCCAGGAACCCTCCTGAATTTAAAGATTCATGAAACATTCGAAAAACACTAATTCTCTCTTCAGGCTGAAGATGCAAGAGTACATTTTTACACAGTATCAAATTATATTGGTTATAAATAGGCTCTAAACTAAGCAAATCGTGTTTTGTGTAGTTGACCCTCTTTCTGATTTTATAATCAATTTGATAGTGGTTGTCTGAATTATATTTGGAAAAATATTTCTGGAAAATTTCATCCGGTATACGTTTCAATTGTTCATAAGGATAGACACCTTCTGAAATAACATCCTCAAACTGATCGCTTCGATCAATATCAGTCGCATCAATTTTAACATTTTTAAAAGCAAAATTACCTAAATTCTCAGCCAATAAAATTGCCAAAGAAAAAGGCTCAGGTCCCATTGCGCAGCCAGCATCCCAAATTCTAATTTCCTTGTTCCCCATCACCCGCGGAACTAAAAAATCCACAGTCAATTGTAAAGTTTGTCGATCTCGAAAAAAATACGTAAAAGCGATATAAACCTCCTAGATTATTTTCTCAGGAATAGATAACAGCATAATGGTACCAGGATAATATATTTTAAGTTATACATCAGTAATATTATGTTTTATAGCAAATTTAACCAATTCTGTAATATTATCCAGCTCCAATTTATTCATTAATCTGCTTCGATAGGTTCCTACAGTTTTTTCTGATATATACAGTTGATTGGCAATTTGTTGATTGGTTTGCCCTTCAGAAACAAGTTGCAACACCTCTCTTTCCCGGGAACTTAATAATTCTAAAGGATCTTCCTCTTCAGGACCTTCTTTTTCGTTCAAATAACTGTCAATAACAATTTCATCAACTTTTTCAGACAAAAATCTTTTATTTTCAGAAGCCGCTTTTACAGCTTCCACAACTTCATCACTAGCAGATTCTTTCAAAATATATCCAATTGCGCCTGCCTTTAATGCTCTGAAAACTGATTCTTTATTATATTTCATTGATAATATCAATACCTTAGTATCCGGGTTTTGTTCTTTTATTCTATAAGTTGCTTCGATACCATTCATATTCGGCATGGCTATATCCATTAGCACTACATCCGGTTCCAATTTTTTACTATTATCAATTGCCTCAAATCCATTTGTAGCCGTACCTATGACAGAAATACTGTCCTCTGAATCCAGCATCATTTCTAATCCATCTCTTACTACGGTATGATCATCAGCCAATAAAACTCGAATAGACATCTTACTTCTCCATTTTTATCTTAATTTTTGTACCCTGCCCCGGTTGAGAAATCAGACCAAATTCTCCTCCGATTGACTTTATTCTATCTCCCATACTAACAATACCCCACCCAGTAGATTCTGTAGAATTGGGATGCTCTTTGATTTGGTCAATATCAAATCCAACTCCATCATCATGGACAAATATATTCACATAATCTGATTTTTCCTCCAGCCGGATCAATACCTTCTCTGCCCGAGCATGCTTAGCGATATTATTGAATATCTCCTGGATAATTCTAAAGATTGCTGTTTCTATTGACTCCGGTAGCCTTTCTTGAAGTTCCTCTCCAACTATTTTTACTGCAATATCCATTCTCTTTGAAAATTTATTCCCATACCATTTTAAAGCCGCAAACAAACCATAATCTTCCAATACCGAGGGACGTATCTCCGAAATAATATTTCGAATCCGTTCAATAGTATTATCGAGCAAATCTTTTGATTGATTTAATTTTTTATATATTAATTTATCCAGGTCGGACGGTAGATTATTTTGGATATAATCTAGATTAAATATTAGAGCTGTCAAATTCTGGCCCACATGGTCATGTAATTTCTGAGAAGCCTTTTTACGAAATTCCTCTTCTACTTCTGAAAGATGTTTCAATGTTTGTCGTAGCTGAATCTCCGCTTTTTTTCTTTCAGTTATATCACGGCAAATTCCACCGATGGCCCAGATTTCCTCATCTTTGATAATAGGATAGAGTGTATCCAGGTGATAATATGTATCATTTTTGGTTTCCAGCGTATGTTCAAAGGTAACAGAAGCTTCTTTAGCAATAACCTCATCTATCTTTTGCTCATAAAATTTTCCTAACTCAAGATCATAAACTTCCATTACACTTCTTCCTACCAGTTGCGAACCTTTTTCTAATCCAAATTGTTCTACTCTATCATTGCTCAACATAAAATATCCCTCCGGGTTGAGCATAAACATATGATTTATTGAGGCCTTGATCAAATTTCGATATCTATTTTCAGTTTTTTTTAAGGTTTCCTTTAAGCGTTTTTCCTCTGTTATTTCTCTAAAAACGCAGTAGGTTCTATTAAATTCTCCTTCTGAATTATATCCTATATAACCATCTATTTTTACATTTATATAATGCCCATTGCTATGTAGAAGTCTGTACTGAACATTGTGTATCTCCCCTTTTTCAATGAATTTTGAGAAATTAGTCTTAAAATCTATTAGATTGTCGGGATGAAGTAATTCAGTAAATTTCCTTCCCAGTACATCCTCCTCAAAGTATCCCAGACTCCGTAACCATTCCGGATTAACATCTACTATTTGACCATCTTTATCCAAAGATTGATAAGGTAAAGGAGCATTCTCATACAGAGCCTGATATCTTTGCTTATTCTCTTTTAGTTTCTGCTGTATTTTCCGTTTTTCTGTAATATCTCTTATTATAGAAATTACCATACTGTCATTTTTTAATTCAAATACATTGGAATTGACTTCAACAATTATTTTCTGGTCTGATTTTGTTACTATGGTTGTTTCAAAATTGGCCTGCCTCTCTTCCCGTAATGTTTGTTTCAATTCCTCCCAATCAATAAATCGGCTCTCTTCTTTTTCAATATCAAAAGGATTCAGCTCTTCAATCTCATTGCTATTATATCCTGATAGTTCACAGGCAACCTGATTAAACATCTTGATCTTACCGGGTTTACCAGTGAGTGTTTCCAATTTGTGTACTACCACAGCATCACTCATATTATTAAATAGAGTTTTAAACTTTCTTTCACTTTCTGAAAGTTTGTACATACTTCTACGCTCAGCAATTGCCATTGACAGACTGGCAGCAAACTTTTGCATTTGAGCTATCATTGAAGTATTATAATATCCCTTTTCAGTGTGATTAAACTGTAATAAACCAAGTGGTTCATCATTAAACCGGAGAGGAATCAAAGCCACCGATTCATAACCTTCACCATTACAGGTATCCCTGGTGCGTGATTGTCTGTCCTCTTCATCTGTAGAAGCAAGTAGTTCTGTCGTACTATTAGTCCAGAAACTACCCTTCTCTGTAAAAAATGGTAAGTTCGGGTCATACCTGCCATAGATCACATTTCCACACATACACTCTAGAACAGGATTGCCTTCTGAATTCCTGATTTTTTCACCTTCCTGATCTCTGGCACAGAGTGAATTTTCAAGTTTTACAAATTCCTTCGAAAAACCTTTTGTTTCAAAATAAGGATAATCATCATCTTTTTTCAGTCTAATGCCAACTGCACTGCATCCCGACCATTCTTTCATCAATCGGGTAACTTTTTTTAATATGTTCTGTAAATCTTGTGTCTCATATAAAATATCCAGTAATTCAACTAATACATTACGAGGCGGAGAATTTTCCGCTCCGCTTTCTAGTTCCTGTATTTTATTACGGGCCTGGTTCAACTCGTTGATTAATCTCTTTTTGCTTTTATTTATGTCTTTCATAGATTCAATATTTTTTTATAAGTTGCCAGTCAAATTTTTTGATTTTTATTTTACAAGTTTAATTGTCCTCTATTACATTTCTTATCAACTCCAATATCTTCTTAGCTCCATAGGGTTTTTGTATAAAACAAAACCCTCTATCTTCAATTTTGCGCCTTTTTACTCTTGTATCAGAATAGCCACTATTTAAGATCACTTTTAAATCATTTTTTTTATTTTTTAAATCATCAGCCAGTTCTATTCCATTGCTATCCGGCAAGATTACATCACTTAGAAGAAGATCGATATTTTTTTTCTCTTTTTGAAATATTTGCTTTGCTTCAGCTCCTGATCGTGCTGTATAGTAATCATATCCATAATTACCTAAAATCTGCACTAGATAATCTAAAAATGAAGCTTCATCTTCTACTATTAAAATATTTTCACTTTTTCCCCTATACTCTTCTATTTTTCTCGATTTTTCAGTTTGATATTTACCCTGTTTTCCCTTTAGAGCCGGAAAATAAATTTTAAAAATAGTTCCTTCTCCGGGTTCACTATAAAGATTTATACTTCCATCATGTTTTTTAACAATACCATGTATAACAGATAGTCCCATACCAGATCTCTGATTACTTGTTTTGGTAGTAAAAAACGGGTCGAATATTTTATCCTGAATCTCATTCTCTATCCCTTTACCCGAATCTTCCACAGATAAACATACATATTTTCCAGATTGAAGGTCAGGAAAAGTTTGCTCTTTTTCTTCTCCGACTATTACATTTTCTGTCGCAATTGTCAGATCCCCTCCTTCAGGCATTGCATCTCTGGCATTGATCACTAAATTTATAATAATCTGTTCGATCTGACTCTCATCTGCTTTCACAGACCAAATATCAGATTCAAGTTTATTATGCATTTTAATATTCTCATCTACTAATCTATCCAAAATTTTTCTCATCCTTGAAATTGTTTCATTCAAATTTATTTTTTCAAAATCCATTTCCTTTTTGCGGCTAAAAAGCAAAAGCTGCCTTGTCAAATCTGAGGCCCTTTCAGCAGAGTGCAAGATACTTTCTAAATTTGCATAATTAGGGTTACTTTGCTCAGTCTGATCAAGAATAAGTTGAGACAGACCTTTTATCACCGAAATAATATTATTGAAATCATGAGCAATTCCACCTGCAAGCTCTCCTACTGATTCCATCTTTTGGGACTGCATTAACTGCTTACGCATCTTTTCTTTTTCTTCTTCTGCTTTTCTTCGTTCTGATATATCAATAAAAGAGGCTACACTTTTCTGTGTATTGGGAATCATTTCAACTACCACATATGTATTGTGGACTTTTCCACTTCTATCAATGAAACGACATTCATATTCATTGGAGGCTTTCCCTTCTCCCTGACGCCTATTCTGATGGTAACTCAACATCCATTCTTCGTCCTCCTCAACAACAAACTCAGTCCAACTTTTTTTACCTTCAATTTCATCCCTGCTATATCCAGATAATTCTTCAAATTTACTATTTACCATAGAAATAGTCGTATCTTTCTCTATAATAAAAGTAGCAGTACCGGTATTTTCAAATACTGTTCTATATTTTTCTCTATTCCTTTTCAGTGCTTGTTGAATTTTCTTTTTTCTGGTAATATCATCATAAACTGCAACTATTTCTCCTGAGGAGAGCTTATAGACATAATTTTTTCTCCACCCTTGAATCCGGTCATCTTTATAATGAGTGATGGGATGTGTTTCAGGTTCTCCAGTTTTATATACTCGCTGTAGAACATCAAATAAGCCAAACTCCTGGATACCGGGAAAGACATCTAAAATACTTTTACCCTTTACTTGTTCCCTCTCAATATCATCTATTTTAGCACCTGTTTTATTGATATCTTTGATAATAAAATCCTTGCCATCCTGAATAGGTTCGTATATAGCAACTCCACTATGGATATGCTCAAACAGTTGCCTGTATCTATTTTGACTACGAGACAGACGGTCTTTAGCAGCCTTCTTTTCTAAATAAAGCCCCAGTAGATCTGCTTGATTTTCAACTATATCAAGATTCTCTATTTCCTTATTTTTTGGCATTAGAATCACAATGTTACCAGCAATCCGGCCATTTTGATAAATATTTACTACAGTAATTTTACCGGAAGGAAAATTATTTTTAAACTGTGAGATTATTTCCCTGGAAAATATGCTGTCAGCAAAATCGTCTATTTTATCATAAGATACAATTTGCTTATCTGTTGACCAAAATATCTGATTCTCATTCAGCCCCCACTTTTTGCCAAGATATCCATATCCAAACACACTTCCGAGACTATCCATTTCGTCTTTCTGCCCTGAAATAGCATAGATGCTCCCCCGGTTTTGTTGCTTCTCCAGAAGATTCAATACTACAAACTTTGCCCCGGCTAAATACAGGATAGTTTCAGTTATATTTTGAAAGTCAATATTTTGCTTTCTATTAACATAATCAGAAGCAATTTTTGTTAGGACCCTGCTCTGTTCTCTACATCTTTTATATAAAGTGGTAAAATAATATTTTTCTGGTGAATAAGCTTCTACTTTACAAGATTTACCAAGATTCTCAAAATACTGAACAAAATTCCTTCTCTGGCCTCCTAATGCTATTTTTCCATAAACTTCGACCTGGTCAAAATTACCTTCTCGCAGGCCCGGCACCACATTAGTTGCCCGCTTATTAATAATTGCTTCCTTATCCAGTCCTGTTATTTCTTCAAATTTAGGATTTACATCAAGAAATTTATAATCAACCGGATTGCCCTGCTCATCCAGAATTATTTTATGATAGGCATATCCAAATGAAGCCTGATTTAAAATTCCCTGATAAATTGCTTTGCGCATATTTCCCTACTTCTTCTTAACTTACTATCTTGTCCAACCCTTAACATATTGAATTATTTTCTCCGCCACCTTGTTACCTGCCGTTCAGTTTTTTAGGTAGCATAATACTTATCATGCTTTTTTATTCTCAATTTTGTCCAGAGTTTCAGATATCTTTTGAGCAACATTTCTATTTTGGGGCTTACCATGTCCGGGATATATAGTCTGTATGTCTTTATTCGATATTTTTTTCAGAGCCTGAAAAAATTTTCTATTACTCGTACTGGGAAGTTGATCAAATATAAGAGGAGTATCCCCTGTAAATATACAACTCTCCTCCGGACAGTAGAGACAGATTGAATCAGTTGTATGATAGGGAGTATGTAACACTTCGACCTGGCTGTCTCCTATTTTGAAAGTATCTCCATCTTGAACCAATTGATCCACTCCCGGGACATTGGATGAAAAACTATATACTGCCGGATTAAAATTCTCTATAACGAGAGGAAGCAAACTCGTATGGTCATAGTGATTATGAGTCAGGATTACTCTTTGGACCTTCTGTTTTCCTACACCTGTATTGATATCTTTAATTTTTTCAATTACAGAAGGATCACGCCCCACATCTATTAAAGTATTCACATCATCCAAAGTATTCCAATCTCCACGTAAAAAGAAGACATTGGAAGTATAAATTTGAGTTGAGTTTGTTAAATTATCTATTTTCATTATTTAAACCACTCGATCATTTTTGATTTCCAGGGAGATTTATTTCTAACATATAAAATGGAATTGATAAGTAACCTGCCCTATTTCTATATAAAGAAAGATAAACTGAATCCCAATTAATTAAAATTTCTGATAAGAACCTCACAATATTTTATTATTCGCTTTCAGCGAATATTTTGTTTTTGTCATT
>Ga0102941_1001769_pt1 | contig 10013 bp, 10 predicted proteins | sample SalPonR2_C_D2_MG_FD_79281 | JGI IMG/M metagenome (GOLD analysis project Ga0102941, IMG submission 79281) | Salt pond soil microbial communities from South San Francisco under conditions of wetland restoration - Salt Pond MetaG R2_C_D2_MG | ecosystem: Environmental > Aquatic > Marine > Intertidal... | reverse complement strand
GAAATGGATACAGAAATTATTCAAAATCTGAGAGTTATTCAATTGCGTAGTTATTTTTATTATTATGCGTCTAATCCACCTTTTACCCCATCATCCAGAATTAATTCACATAAGGCTTATAGAATAATTAATAATATATATCCTAAAATAATTCATAAAATTACTTATGACAATTTTCAGAATATAACATTATGTGATTTATTAAATCCAGATTATAATTTTCCAATTGATCAAGAAATCAAAGTCGGAATTAAGAAAAAAGAAATTCTCCAGGATACAAACGACATTGTTAATGGTCGCAGTAATAATCAAGAATTAGATTTTTATCTAAAATTAATTGAATGCGTTTATTATAGATGTTCAGCAGAAAATCGCGAATATAATGACTTATTTGATAATATTATGTACCAGTTAGGGAGAAATCATATTAGCACACTGAATAATAATATTGAGTATACTGAATATAATGATCAAAGTTATAATTTAATTTTGAATTTATATAATCGTGTTAATAATACAAGAAGCTGGAATCAAATAATAGATTACGTTAGAGATATACCTAGATTTGAAGTTCATACTTATGAAACATATTTAAATATAAGAGGTGTTAATCCGATTGATAGAAGGCAAAGAGTTCACTATTTAGAATGAGTAGACATCATTGATTTGCTATATTTCATTTTTTTATTCATCCGCATATTTACAAGCTCTACTTGTTCTAGGTAAATCAAGATATATCATATTATAAATATCATCAGTTCCTATTTCCCCATAGATTCTAAATTTCATTAATGTAGACAAAGCACCCATAGCATATGAATCTGCTAATTGCGATATTATATCCGTTGCTTCATCGCATCCATTCTAAATACCCCATAAATTTGAGATCAAATGTATTTTCACTTACATATTTTTTAAGTGTTTCTTTATTTCCTAAAGTCATTGCACAATATTTTTTATTACCAGTGAAATCATATAGCTCATTATAATATCCTGCTATCATGTACCTTTCAATATACTTAGACTATTAATGATCTCATAATTATCTAAATTAGGCAGTATTTTATTAAGAAGTTTATTATCTACATGTAAATATAAGAAAATCTTTTAAATCAATTAGTTCCTTCAAATCATTCTTCCATTTATAAATTTGATTTTTTATATAATGAAAAAAAAACTAATTATTAAAATGATCAAGGCTAATAAAAAAGATATCTTAAATGATACTTGGTATGAAGGAATAATTACTAATAATATGAAAGTAAAATTTCCATCATACATTGATAAATTTACAATTACTGATAAATTTGTAGAAAATAATCCGAAGGTTAAGTCGCTTTCACTAGGAACAAATTACAGTAAAAGAAATAAAAATATAATCTTGGATTTAGCCAGGGTCAGCAAATTAAAATATCTCAAATCAATTAAATTATATTCTACACGTAATTCAGTTAAGTATATATTAATTTTACCTAAATGTAAAACATCAATTACAAGATTAGAATTTTATGATGTCGCAGATATGGATTATAATGAGCTGTTTTATTCTACTATTAAATCAATAACATTTGTATCTAGTATTATATCAACTAACGAACTTTATTTCGATAGAATATATATTAGTGGATGCTTTTTTGAAGGGACTATAGTAAATATATCTAATTTATCTATTACTAATTTATTACCGGGAAGCAAAATAACTGTATACGGAGATAATCTAACTTCCATAAGTGTGCATGGTATTTATGACCAACCACCTGTTTTATTAGAAACTGCTCCTATATTAGATGAACTGAACCCAACAAATATCAGGCTAGGCAACGGTATATTCGGTATAAAATCGATTTCAGATTCGATTTCTGATACACTGGATGATAGATTTACGAATTGTGAAGAAGTGCTTATTACCAAGCCAGGGTTTAAATTATCAAAACCATGTTCGTTAACATTTAATTATGATTTGTATAATAAATTTGGAGATGAATTAGTTGATTATTTATTCCAGAATATAGACATAATAAAAAGTGTGAAGATTGAATTATCTCCTATATTTCGAGAACCAATTGACTATAAAATTGATCTTTTGAGCTATATGGTAAAATTAAATATTTTATATCTTGGATATAATATGATACCAACTATTCATTGTATATTCACTCATGCTCCATCGACTGATATTAATTTTGATATACGACATGGTTCTATATCTCAAAGTGAATACGAAGGAGTTGAAGAATTACTACAAAATCTTCCATTGAGAAAAAGCTTCAAAAAATCAGCAAATTGAAATAATTTGATTTATTTTTTCTTAATTTGTTTAGTTTATCATGAATGATATCTCATTTAATTGTATGTATTTGTCGATAGAGGGTTATGTAGCATTATATAACGAAGAAAAAGATTATCATTTTCATATTCTATATTATGAAGTCTTCAAAGAATTTCTAGATATTGCAGGCCCTGTTTTAAGTAAAGTGAAAAGACTCACCATTCAAAATGTGAATAGTTTTATCTTAGATGGAGAAGTATTCCCAAACGTAAATCACTTAGTGCTACATAGTCAAAAAGACCTTTTAATCGTAAAAGCACCTTTTAGACAACTTGACTTTGTATCAATTAATCCAGGACAAATCAGAAATGTATCAGAGTTGGGCCCAATTAATGATCTGATGGTTATTATTCATAAATTAGATATTGATGTCGAAGACTACATGCAATTTATAATGAATTCACTAGTTGGATTTAGAGGAAGGTTATTACTCGAAATACCGAATAGTTATGTGGATAAAATTAAAGCAGTTCCGACAGACACTTATATCGCTGATCGTAATGGAAGGCTCTTACCTATCGGAAATGATATTCCTTTGATATCCAGTAATCGCATTAAATCCGCAAGATTCTAATTAAAAAAATTACCATGCGGATATCTATCAATATGATTTCCTAAAACATTACAAATCTTGATCAAATAAAATTTTATTTTTTCTCTCTTTTTATATTCAGATATTTTTAACAGATCTGAATAAGCCTTCCATACCCGAGCTTCGAATGCACAATCATTACAATGATCAAATCCTCTGACTAAATCTGCGTAAGGATTATAGCATTTATGAGTATATCTAAATAAACGATTATATGCGAAGCACTTATTTTCATGTTCAGCAAGCTCATATCTAATTAAAGGCAGTTTAAGTTGCTCTAATGTACACCACATTCTTGTCTCACTAGAGGTATAACCTTGCCAGGCTTGAAGATATCTAGTTCCTTGAAAGAATTGTAATTCACCTGACTCTATAAAATCTTTTTTATAATCGGTGTTTACAAATTTATCAGCTACATTCCAATTTATATCTCGTCCATAAGTGGTTCTAAATTTAAACATTGCGTAGAAATTATCAATACCTTCAATCATGTATTTAATCCAGTTTATCATACATGCAGAATTAATGATTATATCTGTATCAGTCGGATATTTATTATCTATAAAGTTAGTTCTTATATCTGACCAGAAAATAGATTTACCTTTATATTCCTTAATTAGATGATTCATTAATTTTGCTGTCTCGATATCAAAGTATTCCTCCATTAAATAGAATTGATAATTGCTATTTATTATAAAATCAACAAAGTCATCTTCATATCCCGTGTATTCATTTAATTTATCTGAGTCTAACTTACCTTTATAGTGGTTGACAATTTTTTTACCATTCTCTTTGTACATATTTTTATTAGCAGGATCGACACTCATATAAACACAATTATGATGATTGCTATATTGAGTTTTAGATAGATCATATTTCAGGTTAAACTCATTTGGATCTACACAGATAAATTTTACATTTGGAAATAATTCTCCAAGTATAGGAAGGTGATTTCCGCTTGCTGCTCCTGCATAAATAACTAAGGCAGGTTCATCAAAAGATGTTAAAACACTTGATAAATGAAGTAATTCTCCAATTAACAATTTACGCTGTCCGTGATGACAAAACTGTTTCAACCTTTGTTGGTATTTATTTAACTTGCATACAAAGTATGGGGTGCTTAATTTAAATTCATCTAGAGTTATAACTGGTTCGCAATGATAAGGATAAACCTTTAATGATCTTTGATATTCTTTTTTTAATCTAGATGGAATTAAATTCATTGTATAAAAGAACTTAAAATGTTTAAAAATCAAAATATTTTAAATTATTTCTTATAAAAAAATTAAAATTTAACTAAAACTTACCATGCGGATATCTATTTAGAGGTCTTCCGGTAATTGATCCTAATCCATAAACTAGTGAAGCAATTTTATTTTTCTTTAAATCATCTGATAAATTACTAAAATACTTATTTATAAAATCATCCCATATAGTTGCCTCTATTGAACAATCATGACAATGATCAAATCCTTCTACTAATCCTGCATATTTATTTTCATATACTCTTCCAAATCTATAAAGCATGTTATGAGCAAAACAAGTTTCTTCATGATACTTAAGTGGATATTTAACTAACGGTTTTCTTAAATCATCAAGGGTACACCAAAGTCTAGTCTCTGCTGAATCAAAATCATGGAAGGATTGAAAATATCTTTCTCCTTCAAAGAATGAAATTGAACCTTCTTCTAATAATTCTTTTTTATAATCGTGACCTAATTTAATAGCTCCTTCAAGAAGTGGATCAGCAATATCCCAATTAACATTGTTTCCAAATGGAGGTCTAAATTTAATCATAGCATGAAAATTATCTTCAACTCCTTCTATTAATCGGCGTACCCAACTAAACATCATTCCCGTATTAGCTACGATGTCCGTGTCTGTAGGCCCTTTATCATCTTCCATGGTAGACCTTATATCTGACCAGAATATAACTTTTTTACCTAGTTTAGATTCACGATCTTTATGAAGAATTAACTTATTTAAAAGATCAGATATTTTATCAGTATATAACTCTTCCAATAAATAATATTGATAGTTGGAATTAAATACAAAATCAATAAATTCATCATCATTATCCCATCCCATATATGATTCTACATCCCTAGGAGTTAATCTCTTATTTGGATCCTTGAAGTGATACATTTGTTTCTCACCCTTATCAAGTTCATACATTCCTTTATTAGATGGATCTATACTCATATAAATTACCCTATCAGGTTTATTATAATGGCTTACATGAAATTTATCCATATATAAATTATATTCACGAGGATCTATAAATATATATTTAGTATTCGGGAACAAAGTACCTAGCATCGGTGAATGATTACTAGGAGCTGCACCTGCATAAATAACTAGCGCACGTTCCTTAGTAGTATTCATTATGCTCATTTGATGTTGAATTTCAGTATTAAATAACTTACGCTGTCCATTATGACAAACCATCTTATTAGCCTTCTGATAATTATTAATTCTGATATTCTTATAAGGCAACATGTGATCCAGCTGAGATAACTTAATAAACGGACTAAGTATTTTATCAGGATATTTTTCTTTAGTTTTTTCATACTCAGATTGTAGATCATCAGGAATCATATCTACTGCACTTGGATATCTTCTTCTATCCCTTGATTTATTATACTTATCATACCCGCCATATAATTTTATAGTTTCATCTACCTCACTTTTCATAAATTCTGAAAATATTTCATTTCTATATTTTTCTCCAGCAGCATAAAATCTAATTTCCATATTATTTGTTTTTAATTTTGTTAATATTATTTTTAATCAAATTAATAAAAGATGTCTATTTTATCAGGTGATTATACAATTACCGATCTACCATATATGAATAAAGTGATTAAGGAGGGGTCTACTAATGATTATCCAATTATTGTTTTTGTTATATTTGTCCTACTATCCATTTCAATAGTTTCTTTAATAGGAGTATATTTTTATTGTCGATTTGGAAAAAAAGTTGGGATTTGTCAAGAATGTTGGTAAATTATTGATTTTTCTTTTTTTTCCTTTTTTTAATTACCCATGCAATCGCAATTGCAGCTATAACAATGATTACTACAAATACAATTATAAAGATGATTGAGATTTTACCCCAGTTGCTATTACAATCAACTAATCTATCAGCAAATGGAACATCGCAAAGTTTAGTCTCGCCATTCAAAATACTATAAACAGTATTTCCAATATCTGTTAAAACAGTTATTCTTGAATTAATGTCATCAGTGGTCAATCCACTTGCTGTAAGCCCAATCGCATAAGCATTTTCAGCAGATGCATCAATAGATGAAACCATAGATTTAACTGCTCTTCTACCGGTTATTAAACTTCCGCTTGGTAGGCAATTAAAATAAACTAATTGACCTGCGTCAACATTTTTGAATGGGGTTGGTATATTAAATTTAGTACCGCTATGTTTAGGATTGTTAACTCCTATTATAATTAATGCCGTGGAGTTAGGATCATTTGTTATATTAGAAATATCTACAACTTGTCCAGATACCATATATGCATTCGAAACAGATGAATCATAATTATCTGATTCAATTGAAAGAGTCGCACTATCAAAACTCGGAGATGGAACAACTGCGGTAAGTGGATCTCTATATCCACCACAAGGAATTTTGTAAGTAGCAGGATCCCCGGAATCAATTGTTAAATTAGCAGTAAGATCTAATCCAGTAAAATTAGCAAATGTTAAAGTCTTGGACATATTTATATCAAATGAAAAATTTATTTATATTTTTTATATATCAAATATCCAGCAAACCCAATAACAACTAAAATAACAACAATTATAAATATAATTATGAAAAACAATATTAATGTGGTACTATTACTAGCCATCTTATCCATGTTGGTGTCGGACTGAATAGTGCCTGCATTATCTTTAGTATAGTCAAATATATAACCAGATGAAAATGAATTAAGTTGCTTGGAACAAAATTTATTTGGTGATAATTTAAGATAAACCTTGGTTGCATCCGCTATAGATATTTTAGCATTACTATAATCCAAATTATCTGGAGGAGCATAATTAATATTATCATCAGATTGACAACTAGTTGTACCGAGGGCTGATCCATTATTGATGTAAATAGCGATATTCGAAGAATCTGTAGATATTTTAGCATCTCCGGAATCAATGGTTATGTCATAATTGAAAGAATAATTAAAATTAATTATAAGAGTATAATCACTAAAATTTACCCCAATAGAATGATAATAATATAGATCATTATCTGTGTCATGTATAGTTATATTGCATATATAACCAGAATAGTTTGAAAACTTAAGAGTAGTCATTCTTTATGATTAATTAAAAGATATATAATTTAATAAATTAGATGGAGGTGGATTAGAAGGTGTTGTATTATAATCACTAGGTAATCCTTCAGCTCCAGAATATGAAGATAAAAACATTTGTTGTTGACCTGAGGTTATATCTGAGTAGTCATAGCCAGGTCCAGGTGAAACAGGAATACCTATCATAAAATAAATTCTAGCTCCACCATCTTTCGGGAAATTCTTTTTTATATAGTCCATTGCTTTATTGGATGAAACAGGGATAATTGGGTAATATGAAATAGACGAATTTGATTGAGTAGCAATTGGTCCTGGATTTCCATCCTGCCTTATAAAATAAACATTTTCAGCAAAATAATTATGGGTATTAATTGTTGCATCTTCATTCACTATGTTATTTCCGAAAACAAATAATAAATCACCGCCATTTGGATATGCATCCTGATTTAAATCTTTCATGGTTTTTAAATAAACTTCCGAATTATCACTCGATCCATTTGGAGAAAATGCAAAATTAGTTAAGATTGTAGAATAATTACCTGAGTCAATACTTTCTAACTTTAAATCTCTGATATAAATTTCTTGAGCATTAGTAGAAACATCAAATGATGTAATATTCTGAATTACTCCATTATTAACTACTCTAATCACACTATCACCTGAATCATAAATAGTACTAACATTATTTAAAGTGCTTCCTCTTATTTCTAGGCTACAATAAAATGGAGATGCAGATAAATTTAAGAATTTTACTTTAACACTCATTTTAAATCATAAAAAAAATTAATTATGTATATTAAGCCTTTCTATATACACATTTATCACCACTGCAATAATTATCCAACTCAATTTCTTCTCTAAAGTGTTCTGTAATTAATTCATCATACTCAATAGGTTTCACTTTAGATATTTCTCTATTATATCTTTGTTCATCAATTATTTCCTCAGGTGATTGAGGGTATATATGATCATCTAATGGTAGTAAAGATATACTCTTAAATACATTTTTGTATTTTTTAAGTAAATCAGAAATTTTATCTTCTTCATGCTTTCTAAATGTAATTGTACAAGATACTTGATTATCACTCCAGTATGTTTGTAAACATGAAAGTAATTTAAATTGATACTCAATATCAATATCTTCCTTTGTTATACAGCTTGATGGAGATTTACATGGAAATGTAATTACGCTTGTAAATCCTTCCTGACCTATAGCATCTTCAATGTGATATCCTTTATGACGAAGAGTCCTTAAATAATCCTTTTTCGTATTTGAAATTCTTACTCTACGTAAATAATATTTACCTGGTGATGCATGCATTCCTGAGGCATCTAAACCTGAGCACAGTGTAGTTGTTCCTGATGGTTTAACTGTTGTAATTTTGATACTCTGAGGAATTTCTAATAATTCAGAAATTTCTTCATCATATTGTTTTAATTTTTTATACCATCTATCACATATTTTTCCATATTCTTCAAATGAAAGATTATATTTAGATAGGAATGGAATTATTCCTGTTTGAGAAACACCAATTCTTCTATTTTTATTTTGGATATCATGAGTAGATTTCCAATGAGGATTAACTGTGGTTACTATTTTACAGTAAAGTATAGCAAAATAAAGATCTTTTTCAAATTGATCAACCACTTCATCAAGCTTTCCATTATAATTAGCTGGATAAGTTTCAACTAAATTACATGTTTCTCCTCCTGCTGAAAATTCTTTAAAGCTTCCTACATCACTTACTCCTGCTAAAGAAATTTCTCCACATGGATTAGTTCCATTAGCATCAGGATCTCTTGGAATTAATTTTCCATCAACTATTAATAAGCCATCACAGATTCTACCATAATTTCTTACAATTTCTTGATTAAATATTCCGGGTTCACCAGTCATAGAATTAACTATGTTTTCAGCAATTTTATCCATTAAATCATCGGAAGCGTCTTCATCCAGAATAATGCTATTATTAGATGACCAACTCCATGATGCTCGATATGGATAATCATCATAATTTTTATACTTGATCGCATCTAAATTTTTAGATAGAAATATTTCAGAACTACGTCTTACATTACCTGCAACTACAATAGTCGCTATAACATTTGCAATATCTAATATCAATAATGAATCAAGATATGGGACATACCCATTTTCTAAAGCATCTCTTAATTTGTTCTCGGATTCAAATTTAGCAGTTCTATTAGCTTTTAATACAGTTAAATTTTCTTTTGTTTTTGTGATAATTCCTGTTAAATGTTGAACTGAATTATCATATTCATGAGCTGCAGATATATCACTATGTTTTTCACTAATAGACTTTAATAAAGAAGTATTATCTAATAAACATTCAACTACTTCTAATTCATATTCTAAACCGCTTATTTTTTTATTTACTGAGTTAATTTCAGTTTTTACTAATTCAAGATCATGTTCAATTTCTTTACGGTATGTATATTTTTTTAATTTACGTTCTAATAGCCATCTAATAATTGACAAACCTTCGGCAAGTGGTAAAGGACCTGATGCAGTTCCTCCAAATGTTTTTAAATATTTACCTTTAGGTCTAATATCAGAATAATCAAATAATGTAATATACTCATTTCCTTTTTCTAGATATGATTCGACTAACATTACCATTGCTTTAACCCATCCTTCGCGTGTATCTTCTATTTTATAAACATTAACGTGATTATAATTAGATTTAAACAAAGTTTTATTCTCAATGTAGTCATATTCATGTTGTAAAAATTTAACACCTTCTT
>Ga0102941_1001763_pt1 | contig 10031 bp, 4 predicted proteins | sample SalPonR2_C_D2_MG_FD_79281 | JGI IMG/M metagenome (GOLD analysis project Ga0102941, IMG submission 79281) | Salt pond soil microbial communities from South San Francisco under conditions of wetland restoration - Salt Pond MetaG R2_C_D2_MG | ecosystem: Environmental > Aquatic > Marine > Intertidal... | reverse complement strand
CGGACCTGAATATGCCTGAAATGGACGGCATTGAGCTGGTTAAGGCCGTAAGAGCCAAAGATCGTTACAAGTTTATGCCCATCATTATGCTCACAACTGAGCGTAATCCTGAAAAGAAACAAAAGGCAATGGACATTAAAGTTACTACATGGATTCAAAAACCTTTTGAGCAAGGTCAGTTTAGGAAAATTATTCGCAAAGCTTTACGGTTGAAATAATGGAAAACTACCAGGCCAGATTTAGTCACGAAGTTTTAGAACTATTGGAAGGGCTTGAAGGAACCCTGCTCCAACTGGAGAATAATCCACAGGATGCAGAATCAATTGCTGAACTCTTCAGGGTTGTGCATACCATAAAGGGTACAGCCTCAATGTTTGGGTTTGCCAATATGGGTAAACTCACTCATGATGTTGAAGACTTGTTTCAAATTGTACGTACAGGGGAACTCAATGTAAATGAGCATATTATAAAAATAAGCTTCAGTACGGTAGACTTATTGCGCTCGATGCTTAATTCAAGAGATCAACTGACAGGAGATTTACAAAAAAAGTTTGATACCATATTGCATGATGTAAAACAAATCCTTGCAGAAAACAATAACGCTGATAAAACCGGGGAAACACCAGAAAAAGGAAGATTGAGTTATGACCAGAGTATGTTTTATGTCCGCTATCAGCCAGATAGTGATGTGCTGGAACGTGGAGTTGATCCATTGGGTGTTTTTGAAGAATTAGAAGAAGAGGGACAATTTCTGGCTTTTCTCGACTTAAACTTAATTCCATCCCCTGAAGATTTTGATGCTGAAAAAACTTTTCTTGCATGGGATATATTCTGTTCAGGTTTCGACGATCAGGAGGTACTGGAAGATATATTTATGTTTTTCCTCGAACATGAGTATACAATCATTCCTTTTAAAGGCGGCGAAATAAAAGAAATCGACCAATTTGATGATATTCTAAAGCGCCTGGAGCAATACAAAATAGATGAAAGTGATTTGTTTGAGCAGCTCGATGGTTTGTGTAATGGATGCTTATATGGATTACAGGAAGAGTCCGCAAATGCTCAAACAGAAGAAGATTCGGATGATAGAGCTGAAGAACCGGTGCAGGAAACCCTGGAGATGATTAGGGTTGATGCCGGCAGGCTTGATGAATTGATAAACCTGGTAAGTGACCTGGTTACTTTAAATAGCCAGCTGGAATTGCGGGCAGGAGAGTTGAATGACGATGTGTTGCAAAAACAGGTTTCGGGACTTAGTAAACTCTCCAAAAGTTTTCGCGACAATGCCCTGAACTTAAGGTTAATTCCTGTCGAAACACTTACCATAAAGATGCATCGTATGGTAAGAGATTTAGCTGGTAATCTCGGTAAGAAGGTTGATTTTATTACTGAAGGAACAAACACTGAACTCGATAAAAACATTATACGCCGACTGGAAGGCCCCGTGCTTCACATCATACGAAATTGTCTCGACCATGCTATTGAAATGCCTGATGAGAGAATTGCACAAAATAAACCAGAGAAAGGTCTTGTGCGTTTTATTGCATTTTATTCCGGGGCCAATGTGTTTATTCAAATTCAGGACGACGGACGTGGAATTGATCCCGAAAAAGTAAAAAAGAAAGCGGTAAATAAAGGTATGATTTCAGCGGATGAAAATATTTCCGATGAACAAGCCTACAATCTGATATTTGAACCTGGTTTTAGTACAGCTGAGGAGGTATCAGATCTTTCAGGACGAGGGGTAGGCCTCGATAGTGTGAAAAAGCAAATTGCCGATATGCGCGGACAGGTTGATGTGGAATCTGAGATTAACCTGGGAACCAGTTTTACAATTAAGCTGCCGCTGACATTATCCATTATTGATACCCTTATGACGAAAGTTGGAAAACATACACTGCTTGTCCCGATGGAGTATGTAGTTAAAACAATGTTTGTTGAAAATATCAATAAACCCAATATTGCCTATGAAGATTCTATTATTCCACTGCTTAATATGGGCAAGCTTATGGAGGAACCGCCATCGGAGCAAAAAATGAGGGCAATAATTATAAGGCATTACAATAAACGATATGCCATTGCAGTTGACCATATTCTTCGCGATTATCAGGCTGTGGTAAAACCATTGGGAGCTTATAATCGCCATCATCCGTTTTTTTCCGGATCGAGTATTATGGGAGACGGCAGCCTTGCCGTTATTCTTGATATTAATCGGCTTATTAAGTATCAAAAGCAAAACAAATCATAGTTTATGACAGAAAATTCAGCATACAAATCAATACTTCATTTTCAGCTTGGCAAAGAGACGCTTGGCGTGGAGGTTTCTAATGTATTGGAGGTACTACGCAATAGCGGTTTAACGCCCATACCAAGGTCAGCCGATTTTGTCAGAGGAATTGTACAATTCCGTGGTGAAATTATTACAGTAATTGACTTTTCTGAAAAATTGAACCTGCATGAAAATGAACCTACTAGTGGAAAAGTAATTATCGTTTTTCAAATTACTACAGATGAACATGCTTTTAAGGTTGGTATTTTGGCAGATGATGTAAAAGCTGTAGAAGAGTTGCATGAATCTGATATTAAAACCGTAGATGAAATCACACACTATTATAATCCGGAATATTTGGAGGGTGTAGTTAAATTGAAGGATGAGTTTGTGATAGTATTAAATGTGAATAAAATATTTTCCGATAAAGAGATTGAACTAATAAAAACAACAGCAAAAAACGATAAAAAATAATATTATGAGTGATTTAATGGTTTTAGGCTTAACTTCTTTGGGCGGTATCCTGGTAATGGGATCCGTGCTGTTCATAATTTTCCGGAAATCTATATCCTTTGTAGTGGGGTTATTGGTTTTGTTATCGTCACTCGGCACGCTTGTTCTGGCAAGTGTCGAATTAAGTGAAAATGTATTTGTAGACAAATTGCTCGGAATACTAATTCTGGTTACAATTATGTCTGCCCTGCTCATAGCTTTTGATCGCAATGTAGGAAGGCACCTAAGGATGCTCACGCATAAGATTAACCAGATTTCTCACGGTGACCTGTCAATAGAGTTTGACCAAAATTTGACGAAAAAAAATAATGAGATTGGTGAAATTGTAACTTCAATGTCAAGAATGATAAACGCGCTGAGAGAGAGTGCTGAGGTTGCCCAAAATGTAGCAGAAGGTCAGCTATATGTTGAAATTAAGGAGGATAAAAAAGGTGACCTTGATAATGCCATTCGTAACATGACAGAGAATCTGAAGCGTATTGCTGTGGAGATAAAATCTGCTGCAGCACAGGTGGAGCAGGGTAGCCAGCAGGTGAGCGAGTCTGCCCAGAGTATTTCTTCCGGTGCAAGCGAGCAGGCTGCATCTTCGGAGGAGGTTGCAACTTCAATGGAGGAGATGTCAACAAATATCCAGCAGAATACAGAACACGCCATGCAGGCAGAAAGTGTAGCACAAACAGTTGCTAAAGATATTGAGAGTGTGAGTGCTTCATTTACAGAGAGCTCTAAAGCGATGCAACAAATAAAGGAGAAAATCGAAAACATTAAGGATATTGCTGAGCGCACAGACCTGCTTGCTATTAATGCAGCAATTGAGGCAGCCAGGGCAGGGGAGTACGGAAAAGGATTTGCCGTTGTGGCTGGCGAAATTCGGGAGCTGGCCGAAAATAGTCAGAAAACGTCCGAAATTATATCTGAGGTGGCAATGAAGAGCCTGGCACAGTTCGGCGATTCTGAAGAGAAGCTTTACAAAGTAATACCAGAAATTACCAAGACAGCTACGCTTGTGAAAGAAATATCTGCTGCCAGTGGAGAGCAGAACAGTGGCGTATCGGAAATAAATCAGGCGTTGCAGCAGTTATCTTCTGTAACTCAAAGTAATTCGGCACTTGCTGAACAAATGGCATCGAGCTCTGAAGAACTCTCTTCTCAGAGTGTTAGCCTAAACGATGCGATAGGTTTCCTTAAAACTACCCGTGAGGAGTATGATTTATCGCAAAGAGCAGAATTGCAAAAAGAATTTGAGCGATTGAAAAAAGTGCTGACAAACGAAGATCAAAAACCCAATAAAGCACAAAAATCAAAATTTCATACTGACCAATCTACCGGTTCCCAACAGAACCGCAATGGAGGTGTAGATATAAACCTTGATGATGATGAGTTTGAAGGTTATGATAAATCCTGATGAACCGAGCCATGACAAAAAATAAGACACACTGCGCTTTCGCATAGCTTCAGCGGAGCAAGGCACGAGCATGATTAAATGCAGAAACAGAAGTAAAAAGCTGTAAAACAGAAAATAGGAGGTTCCATCCCGATTGGCATCGGAACAGGTAGTGACCATTGAACCGAACGAAGTGAGCTCATGAGTTTGTGAATAAAATCAAATTTAAACACATGAATCGAAATAAAAATATAGCCGCACCGATTAAAACAGGTGCGGCTTTTTAATTGTAGTTTTATATATGATTTTTTTGCTTTTTTTCTTTCTCCTGGGCTTTATACAATGGAAGTGTGAAATAAAAGGTACTCCCTTCTCCTTGTTTGCTATCAACCCAAATTTCACCTTCATGTTTTTGTATAAATTCAGCGGCTAACAATAATCCAAACCCACTTCCTTTTTTCCCATTTGTATCAGCATGCGATCGGGTTTCACTTACATTAAATAGGTTTTCTTTTATTTTTTGCGACATACCAATGCCACTGTCCGCAATGCTAACTTTAATCTTCTCTCCATCGGCTTGTATATCTATGCTAATCAAACCATTTTGTGGTGTGAATTTAATTGCATTTGAAATCAAATTGCGCATAACTACGGCAATCATATCTATATCAGAGTAGGTATAAATTGGTTTTAATACATAATTTTTAATATGTAGGTTCTTTTGTTCAATATTTTCATCTTCCAGATTAAGAATCTCATTGAGCAAATCGAGCATATTTGTTTTAACGGGACTAAATGGAGTTGCATTTTTCTGTGCCCTGGACCATTTCAAAAGACTTTCAAGCAATTGGAATGCTTTATGCGAAGAGGTATAAATAAGGTTTATAAAATTCTTTTTTTCTGAATCGTTATATATATTAAAATTAGTATTAAGTAAGTCTGAAAAATTAAGAATTGTGCTAAAAGGATTTTTCAGGTCATGAGCTAGGATAGATATAAACCGATCTTTTGTATCTATATGTTCTTTTAGTATTGTGTTTTTTTCTTCTATTTCCTGCTGAGCTCTCTTTTTATCGGTTATATCAGCTACAATACCTACAATGCCCTCTGTTTTATCTTTGTTTTGGATACCGGAAACTGATAATTCTGCCCAAAATAATGATCCATCTTTTTTTACGTATTGTTTTTCCATACGATAAGCCTTTCGGATTCCTTGAAGCAATTCCACGAAATATTTTTGGGTTTTAATCTTATGTGCATTTGCGGTTATGTCCAGGTTTGTTAGTTGTTTCAACTCTTTAGGTGTATAGCCTAATTTTTCCGCCCACCATGTATTAAAAAACTTGTATTTTCCATCCTTGTCAGTTAGGCTTATGCCTACGTTTGCAAGGTTAAATATTGCTTTTATCTTTGCTTCACTTGCTTCCAGTGCATCGTTTTTCTTTAAAAGTTCTGTGGTTAGTGAACGGAGTTTTACAGATTGTTGGTAGAGTCTGGTATTTAGTTGTTCAAGTTTGTTTCTATACCTATAGTCCATGGTTATATCATCAAGTATAAGCAATACTTTCGAATCATTGTGATCATAAAAAATAGTAGAAATTTTTAAATATAATTTTCTATGATAATTGTTGTGAATTGTTTCAAACTCAGCCAATCGCTTTTTAATTGGTTGTTTTGATACGAGTGTTTCTTCAATAGCTGTGCGTAATCCACATTTCTTGCAATGACTATATGTTCCGCAGCTTTCAGGTTGTTTAAGTGCATGTATGCACTTAATTGTATCTCCAGCTAATTTTCCTATTACACTTTTAGATTCTATATTTAAAAAGCTTTCTGCCTGAGAGTTTAGATTGGTAATTCTTGCCTGTGCATCTGCGGTTAACATGGCTACTGGTGAGTGCTTGAATATTTTATGCAGCTCTTTTGCTTCATGTTTTAAATTCTCCTTTTCAATATGAGTTTGCTTATTTAAGATATTTGATTGTTTAATTTGGTTAATTGTGCTTTTTAAGTTGAGAATAGTAAATGGTTTTATTATATAGCCATAAACACCTATATTTAAAAGTTTTTCTATTTTAGCTTCATGGCCTGGGCTTGCGGTGATAGAAATTGGGGGCCAATTAATTTGCAATGTTTCTCTTATGGTGTAAAGTAATTCTTCAGTATCAATATCTGTTATATTCAGGTCTATTAATACAGCATCAAATTCATATTTATTAAGCACACTAATTGCTTCAAATCCAGTGCCGACATGAAAAACAGAAATTTTTTCATGGTCTTCATACTTTTGAATATACTTTACTTCTTCTTGGTTGTTGTTGACTGCTAAAATATTTATCCTTTTCGATGTCATTTTTATCTGTTTAGTTTAATATATGGAGAAACCACCATGCCTGTTAAGACATGGTGGCTTGAGGTCAGGGAGAACAGCTCTCTGATTAACTCACTAGAAAACCAACGAAAGCAATGTGATTATGAGACACTTTTTGTTTGCTATTTGTTAATAACCTCAATTTTAGATTTATGTATATTTCCATTTTTAATTAAACGAATAATGTATAAGCCTGACTCCAATGAAGATATGTTAATTGAATTTTCAGTAAAGTTATTGATCTCTATCACTGAAGTCCCTTTCATATCAAACAATGTTATATGTGCTCCTTTAGCATTACTTATAATTAAATCATTGCTTGCAGGGTTCGGATAAACTGATATGTTATCTAATGAAATATCTTCAGTTGAAATACCAGACATATCAAAATCCATTGTGATTTGCTCTGACTCACCAGTGGCATATAGAGCTACAACCCCAGCAGTGTGTGTGCCATTTGTAACAAGTTGCTCTTCTGTAAATGTATATTCAAGCTCTGTTATTGCCGAAGCAACGGGAGTAGCTAAATCATCAAGGTACACATGAAAAGAAGTAGGGGATTTTGCATCTTTCAATGTATTGGCTGCATTACCAGTTTTATTACTTTCCTGAACATAAATGTTAGATAATTCTGGTGTAGAGGCCTGCGGTGTTATGGCAACAACTTCATTTGATTTACCAGCAACTGCAGTAGCTCTTAGTAAGAATACTCCTGGGTTCGAACCTAAGTCAGAAATAGGCAGGAATCCATTGGTAGCATCGTAATAATAACCTTTGTCAGTATTAGGTCCATTCTCATCTAATGATATGAAATTGGTATTACCAGTTAGGTTATTCCAACGCACCATGGCATAGAAACCTCCGTTAAACTCAATACCACTTGTTGATACTGTGGTCCAGCTATCAGCAGGAATTTCAAATTCAGGTGTTGTTCCAAGTAAATTTCCTTGTAGGTCAAATACATCGATAGTTACTGTTTCGCCGGATATGCCTGTGCTTTGTTGTCCGTGCAGCGTGAACTCAATTATTGATCCGGTTGTGCCTACGTTGAAAAGGTTTCCAAGGTATGCGTCTGTACCAGGATTTAATGATAATCCATTTTCGAATGAGTCATCATCTAAGATAAACTCAGTTGTGCTTCCTACATTCCATGTCAATAGCGCACTATGCGTTTCATGATCAATGGCAATATTTAAGTCTCCAGGATTAACGATTTTTTCAATGAGTTCGATATCAATTGTTTCTGTGTTTTCATCAATTACAAGCGCATCATCTGTGTAAGTTTCGAATCCAAACTTCTCAACTGTAACTGTGTAAGTACCTAATTTAACAGAACCAAATGACAGGGTACCATTAACACCAACAAGGCTTTCATACTGATAAAGTTCATTACCATTGTTGTTGTGTAATGTTAGCTTTGTGCCTTCAGTAGAAACAGCATTATTAGCAGTTACATTAATGTTAACTTCACTGTAAATACCATAAGGAATAGTTTGTGTATATGCCATTACCGAGTTTCCTTCAGTATAAACAGCTTCAACAGCGTAAGTGTAATAACCAGCTTCTGCTGGTGGCCATGTTTCATCAATATAGCTGGCTACATCGTCAGCTGAGTTTATAAGACTGGTATTTAGTGGTGTTAAAGAGCTAAAATTACTCATTTCAGATGTAAGTCCACGATAAATATTATATCCTTCGCGAGCTTTACTATTATCCAATACAGCTTTTGTTCCATTGCTAAGTGTTACCTCAACACCCATTTCGAAAATACCTTCCAAACCCAGGTCTGAGAACATACTGATGCTTTGACCTTCATGCTTGTATCTTGCCAGGTTTGGAGCAGGAGGGTTGTACCCTGTTTCATAGGCTACAAGAGGTGTAATGGCATCTAATGAATCCCAATGAATCATGGCATAGAATGAGCCATTAAATGTTACATTAGGTACATCAACGTGAATCATATACTCATCTTCATCTTCAATTAATGGAATAGTAAATGGAATTGAAGCAACCAATTCTTCATTCATGTCAAAAATGTCCATTGTAACTTCTCCTGCAGTATAATCATAACCGTCATAGTTGAAAATTTGAATGCCAAATCCGGTAATGGTTCCGCTATCAGTCACATCATAAAGGTTACCCATCCACACTTCTTCATCAATATCTGCCGCATAACCAGTATAGAAACCTGGGTTATCATGTAATCCAATTGAGTCATTTGTTCCTGTGTAAGGTTTGTGCCAGGTAACTTCCATTCCTGTCTCAACTTCATTTGTATTCACAAAGAACGCAGGCTCAAATATTTCTTGTAATGTGATATTTCCTAAGTCAACATTAGCAGTATCAGTAACCACTACTTCTGCAGTATAAGGCTCATAGTTGGCTAGATCAGTACTAATAGTGTAAGTTTCATTAGCATAAACTGTACTGAAAGTGAAATATCCATCAGCATCAGTTGTAACTGTGTAATTTTCATAACCTTCAAGCATCACATCTAAGCCAGCAACTCCTGCACTGTCATCACTCTTGATGAATCGTCCGGTTATTTCCATTTTTGGTTTAAGAGACATGTTGATATCATGTTGAGTTACGTCTCCAGCCAATACCGTTACAGTATCATTTACATCATTGTAGCCAAATTTAACTGCTTTTACAGGTATATCCCCTTCAGGAGCCACTAACAATTCGTAGAAGCCAAATTCATCAGTTGTTGCAATTGCGCTGGTACCTGGCAAAGTAACAGTTACTCCTTCCAAAGGATCACTGTTTTCATTGTATACATAACCTTCAACCTGTCCAATTCCCGATTCATTTTTATGGAATACAGTATTGGGTAATGTAGCAGATGTAGCCAGGCTGTAATGACTGTTCATTAAGGCTGTATCGCTGTGGTCTATTTCTCCGTAAATATATTGAATGCCTGCACTTCTGTTAGGTACGGTGGCATCTTCGCCTAACCAGTTTAATTGGTAATATTTACCGTCATCAATACGGTAGAACATTACAATCAGGTTACCACCTGTATAGGTAAATGCTGTTTCTTCAAATGGGAAGTAGAATTCACCTTCAGATAATGCTTCAAAGTTAATGGAATCGTTAAAAACCATTGTGAAATTTTCTGATGAACGTAATCCTGCACTCATGTCAGTATCCAAAGTATCTACTTCAGCTACCCAAATTTGAATTGGTATACCAGTATGATCAGCAGTTGAATTGTTTTTATAAAAATAAGTTAACCCATTAATAGTACCTGGAGCACCCACTTCATCAGCATAATACATCGTTTGACGAACTTCAGTATTCATCGCTCCATCAAATGGGTAGTAATTTTGATAGGCAGTTGCATTTCCCACTTCAACAGTATCTGTGCCAGCTGCTTGTGCAAATACATTAATTGTTCTTGTAGCGTTGTCTTCAAGATCCTGATCATCAGCAAAATCAACATATCCGTAAATATTTGCATACCCAATATCCTGCAATGCATATTCTAAAGT
>Ga0102941_1001762_pt1 | contig 10035 bp, 8 predicted proteins | sample SalPonR2_C_D2_MG_FD_79281 | JGI IMG/M metagenome (GOLD analysis project Ga0102941, IMG submission 79281) | Salt pond soil microbial communities from South San Francisco under conditions of wetland restoration - Salt Pond MetaG R2_C_D2_MG | ecosystem: Environmental > Aquatic > Marine > Intertidal... | reverse complement strand
TCAAAAGTCAGTGTGTTTCCTAAACCTCCAAAGAATTCTGGGCCAAAGTCTTCAACCCGCTGCCTATCCTCCAATCCGCTGATGGTTCCGTCTCCATTGTAATCCTCGAATTCGTATATCCCCGTTTCCGGATCTACTCCCAAGGCGTTGTAGAGTCTTATGATGCTCAATGGTTCCCCTATGATCAATCTGTTGGCGAAGGTTGAAGATTCCAACCCATCGAAAGCGACCAACCTGTTCTTTGGCACGGTCAGGTTAAAGGTAGTAGTCCAAGAAAAGTTCTTTTTTTGAAAATTAAGGGTACGTACCTCCAGTTCAACACCTGAATTTTCTACAGTTGCGTCGAAGTTACCCGTGAGTTCGGAAAAGCCCGTGGTTGCGGCCAAGGGGATTCCTATCAGCTGGTTCGAAGAACGGTTCCGGTACCACGAAGTGTTTACAAGTACACGGTCGTTGAAAAAACCCAGTTCGAGTGCGGCTTCCAGTTTTTTGTTCGCCTCCCATCCGAAGAGTGGATTGAAAATCCCGGTGGGCTCCAGTAGGGTGGTCCCATTATAGTCAAAGCCGGTGATGTTATAGGTATCCAAAAAACGATAGTCCCCTATGTTATCGCTTCCGGTGGTACCAAAGCTTCCCCTTAGCTTCCCAAAACTTAGTATGGAGCTCCCTTGCAGGAAATTTTCTTCCGAAAACAGCCATGCCATTCCCACTGCGCCAAAGTTCCCAAACTGTTTCCCTGGTCCAAATCGGGAGGATCCGTCCCTGCGACCCGTGAGATTTAGAATGTACCTTTTCCAGAATTTAAGGTTCAGGCGGCCGAATATGGCGCTGTACTTATATTTGCTATCGGAATCCTGAAGCACTTCCAGGGTGTTCGCGGCCGTAAGGTTACGTAAGAGCTCATCATTGGGAAAACCTGTTCCCCGTTGGAGGAACTGTTCCGTGTTTTCCTCTTGAAAAGTGGTTCCTACCAGTATATCCATTTGAAAAATGTTCCACTGCCTGGTCCAATTCAATTGGGGCTCTACGATCCATGAGTTCCTTTTGGAACCGTTGGTGGTCAGATTGGCATAGTTCTGGGGCGTAAGGCCCAAACTGGGGTTCCTTGCCGAACTGGGCAGCGTTCTGTAGGAATCCAGACGATAGGTATTAAAGCCCAGGCTGGACTTAAGGGTCAGGTTCTCCAGAATTTCATAGGATAGCAATGCATTGGCGATAAGGGTATTCGTGGTTACCTCAAAATTTTCTTCCAGTGCAGCCAAAGGGTTGTCCCAGGTATTGTTTTCCCAATTGATGTTACCGTCCCTATCGAGAAGTTCTGGGGCGTTTGGCTCTAGGGCGTAGGCCCTGCTGGTAAAATCCGTTCTGGGGAGGCTATTGTTTTCATTGGTGTAGCTCGTGGAAAAATTGAATTTGAACTTATCGTCGCTGGATCGGTGGTTCAGGTTGCTGTGCAGGGTGGCTTTCTTGTAGTTGGCATCCCCTAGAAAAACCGTCGTTTCCTTATTGTATGCCCCACTTACCAAAAATTGGGTCTCTTGATTGCCCCCTGAGACGGTTAGCTGCGAATTGTTCCGGTAGGCCGTGCCACCGATAAGTTTTTTCTGCCAATCCGTATAACGGCTATTGTCCCAGGATTTGATATCCGGCCAGATAAAATCGAAGGAGGGATCTTCCAAAAAGGGGCCGAAACCATCGTTTTCGACGCCTTCCCTTCGTAATTCCAGATATTCCTCTGTGTTCAATAGGTCCAAGAAATTTGAAACGCTTCCCAAGGAAGAACTGAGGTGAGCATCAAAACGTGTTTTGCCCGCTTTCCCTTTTTTAGTGGTAATGAGGACCACCCCGTTTGCGGCCCTTGAACCGTATATGGCAGTGGCATCGGCATCCTTCAACACCTCGATACTTTCAATGTCATTGGGGTTTAGGGCGTTCAAGGGGCTTATGTTGCCCCCTAAGATCTGTCCCGAAACCGTCGATGATCCTAAGGACTGGGAATTGTAGGGAACCCCATCAACAATGTAAAAGGGATCGGCAGCGCCATCTATGAAATTCCTGCCCCGGACCTCGACATTGAATCCACCCCCGGGAACACCGGTATTCTGTACTATATTGACCCCGGCCAAATGCCCTTGCATAGCGGCCAAGGGGTTACTTACGGGTTGCTTTTCCATGGTCTTGGCCTCGATTTTTGCAATGCTACCGGTGCGTTCCTTTTCCGTGACCGTGTAATAGCCAGCATTTAGGACTACTTCGTCCAGCTGGGTGATATCCTCCTCCAGCGATACGTTGATTTCTTGCCTACCATTAATTGAAATAGTTACGGTCTTGAAGCCGATGGCCGAAAAGATAAGTCGGCCATTTTCAGAGGCAGTTATTTCATAGGTACCGTTCATTTTTGATATGGCACCATTGTTCGTTTGCTCTTCAAGTATGGTCACCCCTCCAATAGGTACACCGTTGGCATCCGTTATCGATCCTGAAACGGTTGATTGAAAAATGATGGCAGGATTTCCCTTTAAATGGGTTGCAGATTGTAGTTTTATCGTATTGAAAAGGAAAATCAATAGGACAAAGGTCATAATGTAGCTTATACGGCTCGTTATATTTGATTTTTTATTCATAATTTAGAGTGTTTGGTTTTACCATTATTTTCGATTCCGACAATAACCTCTGTAAGGAAATTGGCGGATTTAATTGACCCGAGTAATCATTGTTTCAATGGGATATATCAAACCATATCCTTTTGAAAATGATCAAAGGGAGTCCGATCCAAGCCTTACGAAGCCCTGGATAAGGAAAATTTAAATAGGTGGTGGCTAGGAATACGTTATATGGCCGGATGCCATAAAAAGTGAGTTGATCAGTTTTAGGTAAAGAAAGTATTGTTAACCGGAAAAGAAGTAGCGGAAACCTAAAACTATAGCCAGGTAAAAATTAGACAGGATTTTTGGGTTTCTTTTTAAAAAGTAGCTCAAGCACCGATGGCCCATTAGCTCCCCAAACATCTTGGGATAGTCGTGGTCTACGATTAACATGAGTACGATAAGGGTTGCCCATAATGCCTAAATTAAATGCGAAGCTTTTATGGCAATTAGTGCAAATGCTTTGAGCTAGGACGAGGACCGAAAACCAAAAGGCGTGGGACTCAACTTATTGCATTAGAGGTACTGGTATACCTTGTGTACAGATAAGAGAGCCCACGCCCGGGTCGTGAGCAATCTGCTTATCATCTCGTACACATAAAAATTACCAGTTTTCTAATGCGAGATTCAAAGCGAATGCTTCTAATGTTTTGCTTTTAGAAGAATCGCAAAATTAATATTTCAATGCTAATATAAGCAAATAATTCAAAATACGGTCGAACGACCGAGAAATTTTATCATCTACCTCTTTTCTTTACTATTATGTCTAATATTAACGTGGAAATTTGCGATTATATAACAAAGGAGTGGTTATTTCCATGGCTAAACGAAGGCAAATCCCAGAGCTCTTTTGCAAATAATCACAACATTGATGAAAGTACGGTTAGAAAAATTAAGAGTAAGGACGGATACAGAATTCCTGTTGAAACTCTGCAAAAAATCTGCGAAGCCAAAAATCTAAGGTTAAGTGAGTTTTTTCAGATGGTTGGGGTCTAATAGTAGCCTTTTTCGCTTTTAAGCTTACTACTCATTTAGGTTAGGTAGCATCAATATCATTTTTGTAAAGCGCGTTACGCTTTACATATATTTGTTATATTTTCAGTAGTTGATCGGTGATTACCCGATTATCCTATATAATGAGTACACAATGGATTTTAGAAATAGGATTGCGGAATATACCGAAGCTCCCATATCTCGACATTTGATTCTAGAATTACTTCATGATTATCAGCGTCCAAACGATAAAATTAGTGAACTACTTAAAAGTAAAGCGCTTATTTCACTAAGAAGGGGACTTTATGTAACAGGACCTGAACTGGACCTATCACTACCTGACCTTTTCTAATAGCGAACCACTTTAGAGGTCCAAGCTATGTGTCATTAGAGTCCGCACTATCTTATTGGGACATGATACCGGAAAGAGCTTATGAAATAAGTTCGGTTATCCTAAAAACATCGAAATTGTTTAAAACCCCTGTTGGAAAGTATAGTTATAAAAGATTAAAGGCACCTTATTATTCTTTCGGAATAAAAAGCATCACGTACTCACCAAAGCAAACCATGTTGGTTGCTTCACCTGAAAAAGGGTCATCCGATAAAATTGTGCTAACACCCAAAGTTTATCTTAGGAGCACTAAACAAACGCAAGAATTTTTATTGGAAAATCTTCGTATGGACAGTGAGCAATTAAAAACATTGGATATGGAAGTTATGGAACCATGAATAATGAACGCCCCTAAAAGAAGCAGTTTAAAAATGCTTATTAAAACGTTGCGGGAATTATGATAAAAGAATGGATAGCCGAATATAATCCCCAAAATGAGGAAGAAATACTAGCAACCTTACGAGAAATAATGCAGGAAATAACTTTAGCTGGTTTATCAAGAACAGACTTTTTTGAGAAAGCTGCTTTTCATGGGGGAACAGCGCTCCGGATTTTTTATGGATTGGACCGCTATTCAGAAGATTTAGATTTTTTCCTATTTGAGCCTAACTTTAATTTTTAAATTGAGCCCTATTTTAATGCCATTCAAGATGAATTTAAGTCATGAGGGCTGACAGTTAATATTACGGAAAAGACAAAAATAAAAGAAACGGATATTGATTTGGCCTTTTTAAAAGCTGAAACCATATGGCAAGAAATCGTTCTCAAAGATATTATCAAAGAAACGGGTGTCCGTTCCAACAAGACCTTGAAAATAAAATTAGAAGTTGAACGGTAGCCCCCGATGAATTTCAGAACGGAAGAAAAGTTATTGCTGCGTCCATTTTCTTTTTATGTGAAAAGTTTTAATAAATCAAGTTTATTTGCCGGTAAAATGCATGCCCTACTTTTTAGAAAGTGGAAAAATAGGGTCAAAAGGCGGGATTGGTATGACTTGAAATGGTATATCAAAAAAGGAATCCCATTAGATTTAGATTATTTCCTGGCCAGGGTGATTGACACAAACGATTGGCAAGATAAAAGTATTTCCAAACAACAGGTTTTAAAGTTATTGGAGTCCAAGATCAACTCGGTTTCTTTTAGCAGTATAAAAAAGGATGTTGTACGGTTTATTCTAAATGATGATACTTTAAAGATTTGGAGCCCTGCCTATTTTAAGGATTTATTAGCGAAATTAAATTTGTGAACGTTTGATTGTGGTATTATAAACAATAGGATGGTCAAATCATTGAGTGTATATCGCCCCCTTACCCATTTTTATTTGAACTGTTTAGTGCTTAAGGATGAACTTAAACGGGAGTTATATAGGGATTCTAGGTAACCTTTTAGCAAGAGGTGTCTAGCAATTTTTCGTCATTTTGGTAAGGGGTTTTAATATAAAAGTCAAAACCGGTTTAGGTTCTTGTCCTTATATTTTTTAAAAATGATTGGCTCCTTAAATTAAGCAGGTTTTTCTACGTTTACTCCAGTTGACAGTGAATTTTATGTTTTGGACCAAATCCGTAATACTTTTGTTTTGGTAAAAGCATAAATGAAAACGAGCAAAAGCCTTTGATTCTGAAAGATGATGATCTCGATTCTCGACCCTCTAGTGGCTTAGAAGTTGAGCAGGTTTCAGGCCTCATAAGGAATAATTCGTAGGATTTGGATATCCTAGCCTATTCCGACATCGCAGGTTTTTATAAAAGAAATGGGGAAGGGGATGGGCCAAAGGCTATAATCCATTTATGGATTCCCTATCAAAACCTAACAGTAAAATACGGATATTGAACCTTTTGTTGTACTTTATGAAATCAATACATCTATTAATCCTTCAAGTAAATGTCAGAAGCTGAGCTGAAAGATGGGACAAGGTTTTACTATACCGACCAATACGAAACAATGGTAGTCAGCGTATTGTATGGCCGCACTCTTCAAGGATACAGTGCGTTTAAAATTTGGGTAAACGATAAACCCGTTTTGATTTCAAAGTCCTTCATTTCCGTTTCGGAAAGGCTTGACAAGTTAACGAATCAATATGGGCTTCGGGAAACAGAGTCTAAATGAGGTAAAGGAAAGTGCTTCTAATATGGGTACTTGAAGTTCGCAATTTCCAAAAAACTGAAAAGTGTAATCAAGCTAGAACTGGTTTTAAAAACCTAAATTTTGAAAAAAATAGTTTTATTTTATACTTTGTTTACCAATAGTCAATGATAATTATGCAATTTGATTGAAGTTCGAACTCAAAAATAAAGAAAGACACTTTTCATCGATTTTCTTCATATATTGATGGTATATGGATGTTAAATACATCTATATATTCAAGTTACCTGCAAGCTGAAAAAACGAAATGAAAAACATTGGAGCAAAATTTTTAAGAGCTGATTTACATATCCATTCCTATGGTGAGTTTGGTTCATACGATGTTACTGATACTTCAATGACACCAAATGCAATTGTTGATACAGCAATTGAAAAAAACTTACACATTATAAGTATTACTGACCACAATGAAATTCAAAATTCTCATACTGCGATTGAATATGCTAAAGATAAAAACCTTCTAGTAATACCTGGAGTTGAAATAAGTACAACTCAAGGACATTTATTAGTTTACTTTGAGACTTATAAAAACCTAAGAGATTTTTTTGGCAATCTATCAATCAATAAAGAAAAAACATTATGCAATCAAGGAATTGTAGAATGTCTAGAATTAGCCAAAAATTATGGTGGTTTTGGAGTTCTTGCTCACATAGAATTGCCATCGGGATTTGAGAAAACAATTGGTCGCTTTGGTCCACCGATTGAAGAAATTTTAAAAAATGAAAATTTATTAGGGCTTGAAATAAACTCAAAAACAAGTATTAATTTATATACAGAATTAGATGATAGCCCAGACAGAAAAAGACTTATAAAACTTAGAAAAGCACATTTAGAATATGATGACGGTTATTCTCTGCCCAAACTGATGTCATCAGATTCACATACTTTAAATAGATTAGGAACAAATGCAGAAGGAGAAACAAAATTAACTAGATTCAAAGTTGATGAGCTAGATTTTCATTCAATAAAAATTGCATTATTATCTCACGAATCCAGAGTTCGACTTGAGAATGAAGTCCCAGAAATGCGACCAATAATAGAAAGTATTTCAATTGAAGGTGGTTTGTTAGATAAAATAGAAATTAATTTAAGTAACAATTTAACTTGCATTATCGGTAGTCGTGGAGCAGGAAAGTCTACACTTTTAGAAGCTATTAGAGAAACAACTGGAAATAATTCAAAATCAAGTGTTGTTGATTCTGACGTTTGGCCACAAAAGATAAAACTAAAATATACAGATGAAGCTAACCAAACTATAAACTTTGCAAGAGAGAAAAACAGTGAACTTCAAAATATTACAGACCCTATAAATGGTATCTCAAAAGTTGATATTGAAACCTACGGTCAAGGAGAAACAGCAGATACAATTCAACATAGTGATGAAAATCCTAAAGTACTTATTGACTTTTTAGATAGTTTTTTAAAGTTAGGTGCAAAAGGTGTTGAAGATAAAGAATTAATAACCTTGCTCTTAGATAATCAAAGCGAGGCTAAAAAACTTCGAATAGGACTTTTAAGTTTTGAAGAAACTGAAAAAGCCTTAAAAAATGAGCAGAAAAAATTACAGAACCTTCAAAAGGAAAAAGCAGGAGAATTAGTCAAATATCAAAACGCTTTGATTAAAGAACGTGGTATAAGAAGTGAACTAATAAATGATTTGAATCAGCTTGTTAAAAACTACAAAGAAATCCTAAGTGATGATGACACATTCACGAATTTCGAAGCCTTAGAAGACACAGATATTATTGTAGGAAAAGACTATTTTAAAAAAGTAAAAGAAATAGTGTCTGACTTTTCAAAAGTAGTGAAAGCCAAGTCAGGTGAATTAAATGCAGAATTATCCGCTAAAATAACAGAGTTAAATGAACAACTCAATAATTGGAAAGCCAAAGAGAAATCTATCCAAGATAAAATTGATGCAAAGAAAATAGAGCTAGAAAAACGGGGAATACCGTTTGATTTGGGCAAAATAAATCAAATATCTAAAGACATAGTTGACTATCAAAAAATCATTACAAAACTCAATCTTGATAAGAAAAAATTAAAGGAATTATCTTTAGTTAGAGACGGCTTAATTGCAAAAAGAGTTCAATTAAAAAACGATGTTTTTACTCAACGCAATAGTTTTGCAAAAAAGGCTAATGCCGATTTAAAAAACACTATTGATGGTTTTTTCATATCAATAAAATACAAGAAGGGTAAATTCTCACCTGACTTTGAAGCCCTTTTACGTTCAAAAATGGATTGGAGAAACTTTAAAAAATCTAAGGTCATTTCAGAAAACGTGTCACCTTTTGAATTCGTAGAAATTTGTAAAAAAGGGGATAAAGCAACTTTGTTAGCCATTCAAGATAATGATGGTAATCAACTATTATCAGAGTTTGAAGCTACAAGTATTATTGACAAAACAATGAAAGACAATAATTTCGAAGATTACGAAGCTTTAAATTTTGAAGATTTCCCTTCGATTATTGTAACCAAAGCTATAGATGATGGAAAAGGCGGAGTTGAGTACTACAGTAAACCTATCTCTCAACTTTCTTTAGGTCAACAACATTCGGTGCTTTTAGGAATACTTATGCTCTCTGACAGTAATAAGCCATTAATAATAGACCAGCCTGAAGATAATTTAGATAGTGAATTCATCTACAAGACAATTGTCAAAAACTTGAGAAAGATAAAAGAACAAAGACAAGTAATAATTGTAACACATAATGCCAACATAGCTGTTTTAGGTGACGCTGAATTAATAATTCCGTTGAAAAGTACGAGTATTAAATCTCACGTATTGAATGCTGGTTCTATCGATAGAAAAGAGACGAGAGAAAAATGCTGTGAAATTTTAGAAGGTGGAAAAAGAGCTTTCACTCAAAGACAAGAAATATATGGAATTAAGTAAAGCCAGCAGGTAACAAAGAACTGAGGTAAAAAACAAACGAATTCTTCCTTAATTTGAGACATTATTATTTTAGGCTCATAGATTCAAAAAACAGATTCTTTGAGCTTTCTTTATGCTATTTATTCTCATTTACCTAGGCAGTATCGAAACGTAACTTTCATCGTACGGCCTACCTGATTTTGCAATGGCAAAACTCTGTTTAAGAAGCTTGTTGGCTACAGCTATCAATGCCAGTTTCTTACTCTTTCCTTTGTTCACGATTCGCTCATATACCTCCTTACACGCCTTGTTGTGCTTGCAGGCGTTAAAGGAACATAGGAACAAAAGGTTACGCAGCTTTCTATTGCCCACCTTGCTTATCCTTGCACGACCTCTTACACTGCTCCCCGATTCTCTAATCGTTGGGGTAATACCAACATAACTACAAAGCTGTGATGCCGTTTGGAACTTGGAAAAACCATCAGTAACCACTATTAAAAATAATGCAGTCTTTTGACCTATTCCTGGTATAGAGGTTAACAAGGTCAATTGTTCTTGTTGATCCACTTTCACCAATGACAAAATCTTTGATTCGATAGCTGCTACCTCCTTATTGAGCTGCTTCTTGTTACGTATCAAAGAACGATAAACAAACTTTGAGGGTATGCCCAAAACAGCTTCTCCATGTATTTTGTTCTTAGTTGCGGTACGTTGTTTTAAATAAGTATCCAATAACCGGAACAACTGTAAACATTCACTCTGGGTATCCGTTAAAGCATTGTAGAGCGGAACTTCATTGGTCAAAGCATATTCACATATGGCCCTTGCATCGCTTTTGTCCGTCTTTACCTTTGCCAGTTTCATCTGTATGAAACGCTTTATCGACAATGGGTTTACAACAGAAACGATTACTCCGTTTTTGTAAAGAAACTGTGCAAGTCTATAATGATAATAACCGGTAGCTTCCATAACCACCAATGAACCTT
>Ga0102941_1001760_pt1 | contig 10040 bp, 10 predicted proteins | sample SalPonR2_C_D2_MG_FD_79281 | JGI IMG/M metagenome (GOLD analysis project Ga0102941, IMG submission 79281) | Salt pond soil microbial communities from South San Francisco under conditions of wetland restoration - Salt Pond MetaG R2_C_D2_MG | ecosystem: Environmental > Aquatic > Marine > Intertidal... | reverse complement strand
GTAAAACTGATTATGATAAGTCTAGACGAATTAAAAGAGGGCTGTTTAAAACCGGTAATAAAGTAATTAATGCTGATGTAAATGGCAGCTTAAACATAATGAGAAAACACCTTAAAAATGGTATTCCCAAAATGGTCAAACAGATTAGGGATATGGGAGAAGTGGACACTCCCGAAAGATTAAGGGTATCCTAGCTTTTTAGCCAGGAGGAGACTTAAAAACCAAACATCTTTCAAACTAACCTAGTAATATAGATTGAGCTTTAATCTATATGAAGCTGTTAGAAGCTCCATCTAAATCATATTTTTGATTTAGGAGGAGAGGTTCACGCCCATACTGGCAATCAAAATTTCAGCAACAGTCGGCTGGATCATATAATTAAGACTGCCCAAAGACTAAATTATAATATCACCACCTTTAATCAATTAGCTGGTTATTAATTCCAGTAGACTTTTAAAAAACAAAGGTATTAATTTCTTGACATCATATATTTAAGATAATATAATTAAGAAAAGTTAAATAGTAATATAAAGGCTATAAAGAGGAGAGTAAGCTTATTTAAGGTTTTTAAAGAGAGAGAATGATACCAGAGGCTGAAAGTATCTAAAACCTAAATTAGCTGAAGACCACCTTGGAGCTGATAGGATGAATAATCAGTATTTCTATCCGGTCTAAAACCGTTAAAATTATTGAGTGGGTATAACCAATTAGAGTGGAACCGCGACTTAATTCGTCTCTAGAGTAGATGAGTTAAGTCTTTTTTTATTTTTATAACATTTTTTAAATATTAAAACTTAAAAATATAAGGAGGGAAATAAGGTGAGCGAAATTAATGTAAAACTTCCTGATGGAAGTGTATTAGAGTACAAAGAACCGAAAACCGTTAAAGAAGTTGCCTTTTCCATCGGGAAAGGTTTGGGTAGAGATGCTGTTGGCGGCATAGTAGATGGTAAAGAAGTAGATGCTGATTATTTAATCGAAGATGATATTGAACTTAACATAATTACCATCGATTCAAAAGAAGGTTTAGATATATACCGCCATACAAGTTCTCATATTATGGCCCATGCAGTTCAGCGACTTTATCCGGATGCTAAATTGGCAATTGGACCTACTATTGAAGAAGGCTTTTATTATGATATCGATATGGAAGAAACCTTAAGCCCGGATGATTTAGAGGAAATTGAAGCCGAGATGGCCAAAATTATTGAAGAAGATTTAGAAATACAAAGAGAAGAAATTCCTAAAGAAAAAGCCCTTAAAGAAATGAAAGAAAAAGGTGAAAGGTATAAGGTAGAACTTATTGAAGAAATAGAAGACGATTATGTAAGTTTCTATAAACAGGGTAAATTTATCGACCTTTGTCGGGGGCCACACCTACCATCTACCGGTTGGGTTAATAAAGATGGCATTAAACTATTAAATACTGCAGGAGCTTACTGGCGCGGTGATGAAAATAATAAGATGCTGCAGAGAATTTACGGTACTTCCTTTAGAAAAGAAAAGGAATTAGAAAAGTATTTAAAACAATTAGAAGAAGCCAAAAAAAGAGACCATAATAAATTAGGTAGAGAGTTAGACCTCTTTATGACTTCCGATTTAGTTGGACAGGGATTACCTCTTTTAAAACCTAAAGGTGCTAAAGTAGTTCAACTCTTACAGCGTTTTGTTGAAGATGAAGAAGAAAAACGCGGTTATCAGATGACTAAAACACCTTTTATGGCTAAAAAAGACTTATATGAAGTATCCGGTCACTGGGATCATTATAAAGATGATATGTTCATTATTGGGGATGAAGATAAAGAGGATGAAGAAGTATTGGCCCTTAGACCAATGACCTGTCCTCATCAATTTACCATCTATAATTCTAAACTACGTAGTTACCGTGATCTGCCGATTAGATATTCAGAGACATCTACTTTATTTAGAAATGAATCCTCTGGTGAAATGCACGGCCTAATTAGGGTCAGACAGTTTACTATCTCTGAGGGTCACTTAATTGTAAGACCGGATCAATTAGAAGAGGAATTTAAAGGTGTAATCAACCTTATTGACTATATAATGGATACCTTAGGTATTAGAGAAGATATCTGGTTTAGATTCTCTAAATGGGATCCCGCTAATAAAGAAAAGTATATAGATAATCCAGCCGCCTGGGAAGACTCACAGGAGAAGATGAAAAATATTTTAGACAAACTGGACTTAGACTATGTAGAGGCCGATGGTGAAGCTGCCTTTTACGGCCCGAAATTGGATATCCAGTTTAAAAATGTACATGGTAAAGAAGATACTATCATTACTGTACAAATTGACTTTGCCTTACCAGAAAGATTTGATATGACTTATGTTGGTCAGGATAATGAAAAGAAAAGACCATATATAATTCACAGAACTTCTATCGGTTGTTATGAAAGAACTCTAGCGATGTTAATTGAAAAGTATGCTGGAGCCTTCCCGACCTGGTTAGCTCCTACTCAGGCCGTAGTTTTACCGGTCTCTGACGATCAGGCTGACTATGCTTATGAAGTTAAAGATAAGCTTTTTGCAAAAGGAGTTAGGGTTGAAGTTGATGACAGTAATGAACAGTTAGGCTATAAGATTAGACAGGCTCAACTTGAAAAGATCCCCTATATGTTAATTGTAGGGTCACGTGAAGCTCAAGAAGGAACTGTTTCAATACGAGATAGAGATGAAGGAGACTTAGGAGAAGTTGAATTTGAAGAGTTTCAAGACAAGATTTTAAAAGAAATAGAAAATAAAGTGAAGTAGAGTGTTGACAGACTATAAGGACCTATGGTACAATTTAAGTCGACAACAAAGTAGAAACCACTGTTTCTCACCAATAATAGGATTATTGGTTAATAGTTAGTAAGTATTAATTGAGGCGTTTTATGTCTCCTAACTTTATGTGTGAATTTAACGGGTGGTTTCTACCACCCGTTTTTATTTTGTCTAAAAAAAGTGGAGGTGCATAAAATCAGTAATAATAACGACTTGCGAGTCAATCAACAAATTAGAGCTAAAGAAGTTAGGTTAATCGACAATGAAGGAGAACAGATTGGAATCAAAAGTATGGATGATGCCTTAGATATGGCTGAAGAGAGAGGTTTTGACTTAGTGGAAGTAGCTCCTCAGGCCAATCCACCTGTATGTAAAATTATGGATTATGGTAAATACAAGTATGAGCAGGCTAAAAAGAGGCAGAAACAAAAGAAAAACCAGAATGTAATGAAAGTCAAAGAGGTCCAAATGGGTGTTAAGATCCAGGACCATGACTTTAATGTTAAATTAAAGCAGGCTCGTAGATTCTTAAACGATAAAAACAAAGTAAAAGTACGCATTCGATTCAGGGGAAGAGAGATGGTCCATAAAGATCTAGGTTATGATCTAATGGAGAGACTTAAAGAAGAAACAGATGACATTGGTAAAGTTGAAAGCGGCCCTAAGATGGAAGGCCACAATATGTTAATGTTTCTAACCCCAGTTAGTGATAAAACTAATTAGTATAAGGAGGTATTATTTATGCCTAAACTTAAGACTCATAAGGGTATAAAAAAGAGAGTGAAGGTTTCTAAACACGGTAAGCTTAAAAGACGTAAGGCTTTTAAAAGTCATATTTTAACCAAGAAATCTTCTAAGAGAAAAAGACATTTGAGAAAACCAACAACTATGGATAAGACATACCAAAAAAGATATAAGAAACTATTACCATACGACTAATTGTATATTAAAAAACTAAATATTTTGATATAGACGGAAAAAGGAGTGATTAAGCATGGCTCGTGTGAAAAGAGGTTCAAAAGCACGAAAAAGAAGAAAGAAAGTTTTAAAATCTGCAAAAGGTTTTATTGGATCTAGAAGTACGCTATTTCGTCCTGCCAAACAGGCTGTAATTAAGTCTTTACAGTATGCATATAGAGACAGACGTCAAAAAAAGCGTAACTTCCGCCGCCTTTGGATTACTAGAATTAATGCAGCGGCCAGACAAAATGGACTTTCTTATTCAAGATTTATCAACGGTTTAAAGCAAGCCAATATTGAGATAGACAGAAAAATGCTAGCTGATATGGCTGTTAATGATAAAGATGCCTTCAGCGAATTAGTTGAAGTTGCAAAATCAGAAATATAATAAATTATTAAAAACCCGGTTTTTACCGGGTTTTTAATATATTAGGTGATCAAAATGAAAGAAATTACAAGTATTAAAAATGATAAAGTAAAGTACCTAAGAAAACTTTATCAAAAAAAGTATCGAAAAGAACGGCAACAGTTTATCTTAGAGGGTTTAAGATTAATCAGGGGAGCCTATAAAGCAGGTGCTGACCTTGAAAATATATTTTTAACCTCTGATTACTTTAACCAACATAAAAGTGAGTCATTTTTAATTTACAATGAAGATAAGCTAACTTTTGTCTCTGACAGTATAATCTCTGAAGTTGCCGATACAACCAATCCCCAGGAAGTAATTGCCATTGTTAATGAACCACATACCACTGAACAAGAAGTGCTAGAAAAAGATTATATTTTAGTTATTGACCAGATTCAAGATCCGGGTAATATGGGAACTATGATCCGGACTGCTGCTGCGGCTGGTTTTCAGTCTTTAATTATCTCAAAAGGATCAGTTGATGTTTTTAACTTAAAAGTATTAAGATCTACAGTAGGAGCAATTTATTCTATACCTTTTATTAAAGATATTGAATTAGATGAATTAAGAGACCTACTACAAAGTAAAGAACAAAAAATCTATGCAGCTGATTTAAATACCGATACATACTATAATGAACTGAAGTATAAAAGCCCCCTTTCTCTAATTATTGGTAATGAAGGTAAGGGAATTAGAAAAGAATTAACCACCATAGCTGATAAATTAGTTAAAATCCCTTTGAAGGGAAATATTGATTCTTTAAATGCCGGAGTAGCCGCGGGAATAATCATGTTTAAAATTTTAGAAAATTAAAGCAATTTATTTGATTATCCTTGTCAAAACAAGGAACTTGTGATATAATATAAAAAAATTAAAGACAACTATCTCTGTGAAAGGATGTGGTCCTTTTTGGGCGCAACTGCATCATTATTCTGGAAATTGTTTGAGGAAACCGGGTCGGTAAATGCATATCTGGCATACAGGAGGATGTTTAGGACAGAAATTGGAAGAGGTAGTTAATACGGAAAACCAAAACATAACTAAAGGCTGTGAAGGAGAGAGTAGTTACAAGAACTTAAAACAGGGAAAGACTGTCTAGAGATTGAGAACGGTCTTATTAATGTTTTGTAATGAAGTTCACTCCTGAGCCGAGGACTGAACTAATAGTAGGTCATTTCCGGGTAATTACGTTAAAGATTCAAGTGATCTTACCATCTGTATGTGGTGAGGTAACTAGGGTGGTACCGCGTTCATCTCGTCCCTTTTTGAGGACGAGTTTTTTTTATGCTAAAAATTTGGAGGTGTCAAAATTGGATTTATTAGAAGAAATTAAAAAGATTGAAAAAGAAGTAGAAGAAAAGTTCGAAAATGTAAAAGACCTTGACCAGTTAGAAGATTTACGTGTTGAATACTTAGGTAAAAAAGGTAAGATTTCGCAAATTTTCTCTAAAATGGGTCAGGTTGCAGATGAAAAAAAGCCGCTAGTAGGAAAAGAGACCAATATATTAAAAAATAAAGCACAAAAGATGTATGAAGAAATTAAAGCTAAAAAAGAAAAAGAATTAAAACAAAAAAGATTAAAAGCAGAAACTATTGATATCACTTTACCGGGTGCTAAGGTAAATGTAGGACATAAAAATCCCTTTACCCATATTATCGATGAAGTGGTAGAACTATTTTTAGGAATGGGTTTTTCCATTGAAGAAGGACCGGAAGTTGAAAATGAATACTATAACTTTGCAGCCTTAAATATTCCCGAGGACCATCCGGCCCGAGACTTACAGGATACCCTCTATGTTGATGATGAGTATTTATTGAGAACCCATACCTCACCGGTGCAAATTAGAACTATGGAAAAACAAGATCCACCGATTAGAATCATTGCACCGGGGCGGGTCTATAGATCAGATGAATTAGATGCTTCTCATTCCCCGAACTTCCATCAGATTGAAGGTCTTGTTATTGATAAAGATATATCATTTAGTGACTTAAAAGGAGTCATTGCGGAGTTTGTACATGAAATATATGGGGAAGAAAGAAAAATTAGATTTAGACCAAGTTACTTCCCTTTTACAGAACCCAGTGCAGAGGTAGATGTTTCCTGTAATGTTTGTAAAGGTGAAGGATGTTCATTTTGTTCCTATACCGGCTGGGTAGAAGTATTAGGTTCTGGTATGGTTCATCCCAATGTATTAAGAATGTCAGGCCTTGATCCTGATGTATACAGCGGTTTTGCCTTTGGTATGGGCTGGGATCGGATTGCGATGTTAAAATATGATATAGATGACATTCGAGTACTGTATGAAAATGACAAAAGATTTATCCATCAATTTTAACAAAGGAGCGTGAATTATAATGCAGGTACCATATAACTGGTTAAAAACATATATAGACTTCCCCTATACTCCTGAAGAGCTGTCTCATAAATTAACGATGGCCGGTCTTGAGGTAGAGGAAGTTGAGTATTTAGGTGAAGGTTTAGAAGATATAGTAATTGGAGAGATTGCAGAGATTAATAACCATCCCAATGCAGATAAATTAAAGATTTGTAAAGTTAATACAGGTGATAAAACTCTCCAAATGATTACGGGAGCGCCCAACATAAGGGTGGATATAAAGGTCCCTATTGCTGAGGTAGGTGTAGCTTTACCAACCGGGATGGAGATTGAAAAGACTAAATTAAGAGGCGAAGTATCAGAAGGTATGATCTGTTCAAAAGATGAGCTGGGACTTCAAGAAGAAAGAGCCAGTGGTATCATGATTTTACCTGATGATGCTCAACCCGGCCAAAAGTTTGTAAAATACTATGGTTTAGATGAATATGTATTTCATCTAGATTTAACCCCAAACTATGCCCGTTGTTTAGGGCTGTTAGGTGTAGCGCGGGAAGTTAAGGCTATGGAAAAAAGCGGTAATGAAATTAACTTTCCCAAGATTGATATTGAAGATGATGATAATCAAGAGATAGAGAAGCTTGCTTTAATAAAAATAGAAGATGAGGACTTATGTCCACGTTATGCGGGCCGAGTTATCAGAGATGTTGAGATCAAACCATCTCCAAAGTGGATGCAAAGAAGACTAAAAGCAGCTGGAATCAGACCAATTAATAATATCGTTGATATTACTAACTATGTATTATTAGAATATAATCAGCCCTTACATGCTTTTGATTTAGATAAGATTAAAGACGGCCAGGTAATTGTTAGAAGAGCCGAAGAAAATGAAAAGGTTGTAACCTTAGATGATGTTGAACGTACTTTAGATCAAGAAACACTTGTAATTACAGACCCTGAAAAAATAATTGCAGTGGCCGGTGTCATGGGGGCAGCTAATAGTGAAGTTACTCAAGAAACTACTGATATCTTTTTAGAAGCAGCCTACTTTGCACCAACCAGTATCAGAAAAACTGCTCGTAAATTGGGACTGCCCAGTGAGGCTTCCCACCGCTTTGAACGCGGTATAGATATAGAAAGGGTAATTGAAGCTGGTAATAGAGCTGCTTATCTCATGCAGGAATATGCAAATGGTAAAGTGGCCAGTGGAGTAATTGATAACTACCCTGTTCCTTATGAGGAAAACATCATAGAAGTTAACTTAGCAAAAGTTAACCGTCTTTTAGGGATTGAACTAAATAAAGATGAGATAGAAGAAATGTTAAAAAGATTAGAGATAGAAGTTGTTGAAAAGAAAGCAGATGCCATTAAAGTAAAAGCCCCTTCTTATCGAAATGATATTGAACAAGATGCCGATATTATTGAAGAGATAGCAAGAATATATGGATATAATAATATTCCCTCAACAGTGCCGAAAACAAATGAAGTGGGTAAAAGAAGTAAAAAGCAAAAGATTGAAAAAGAAATTAAAAATACAATGAATGCCGCCGGTTTAGATGAAATAATCACCTTTAGTTTAACCGGTTCTCAAGATTATAAAGACCTTGATTTATCAAAAGATCATCGATATAAAAAATGGGTAAGTATTAAAAATCCCTTAAATGAAGCCTTTGGACTGTTAAGAACTTCGCTTATACCTAATTTAATTGATTCTATAGCAACAAATGCCAAAAGACAGATCGATCAGGTTAGATATTTTGAGATAGGCAGAGCATTTACTAATCAGGGACATAAGAAAAGACCTCTTGAAAATACTAAATTAGCTGCAGGTTCAATGGGGGCTGCTCAAGATATCTGGCAACTTGATGCACCTGATTTCTATTATTTAAAAGGTGCTTTAGAAAAGCTTTTTGAAAGACTTGCAATCAGTCAAGAAATTGAATTTGTAAGGGGTAAAGAAGACTTCATGCATCCGGGTAGAACGGCTGAAATCAAGTTTAAAAATGAAAAAATAGGGATCTTAGGAGAACTTAAACCCAAAATAATTGATAGTTATGATTTAAAAGAGAGAACAGCTGTCAGTGAAATTGATTTAACCAAGATATTAAGTGAAGTTGAAATCGGTGATTATCTCTTTGAAATGCTGCCTAAATATCCAGCTGTAGCGCGTGATTTAGCAGTGCTAATTTCAGAAGATGTTCCGGTTATGGAAGTATTAAACTTAATTAATAATACAGATCATGAGATCTTAAAAGATACGGAACTCTTTGATATCTATCAGGGAGAACAGATTCCGGCTGGTCAGAAATCAATTGCCTTTAAATTACTATTCCAGGCACCAGATCGAACCCTTACCGATGAAGAGGTAAATGAGGTCTTTAATCAGATTGTTAAGAACCTTAAAGATAAATATGAGGCAGAAATAAGAAAAAAATAACCGTAGTTGCAGGAATTTGAAATATAATAGTGAAATTATTAAAGTAGAACATAAACAAACAGGGGCGGTATAATCATGGAAAAATATAAGGAAGCAAATAAATTCACAGTAAAGATCTTGGATGAGGAACTAGTAGTAAAGGGTAAAGTATCTGAGGATTATGTTAGGGATCTGGCTGAATATATCAATAATGTCGGCCAGGAAATTCAAGAAACCTATCCTCGTTTACCACGCAGAAGTCTACTGGGTCTGACCATGATCAATATTGCTGATGATTTATTTAAAACAAAATCTGAACTCCAGAAATTAAAAAAAGAAAATGAAGAACTAAAAGATGTAAGAGATAAGTTAATAAAAGACAATAATTCACTCAAACGAGACAATCGAGAACTAAATGATCTACTGGAGGAGGTAGATTAATAATTGGATGGCTCAATTACCGTTATAGATATATTAATAAGTATCATCCTATTATATTTCATATTTGAAGGCTATAAAAAAGGATTTGTAAAACAAACTGCTACAATTTTAGGAATATTAGTTTCTCTCTATCTGGCTATCACCAGATATGCAGAGTTTCAATACTTTCTAAAACCTTATTTAAATGTTTCTGAAACATTTCTGCAGTTTATCAGTTTTGCAGTAATTTTTTTAGGGGTTAATATCATTATCCAGATTCTAAGCAATGTCTTAGAAAAGATGACGGATAATGCCTTTATCAAACCCGTTAATCAGGTTGGTGGTGCTTTATTTGGACTTATCAAAGGAGGAGTATTAGTTTACTTTTTGCTTTTGATCCTTTCAGAGATTCCCTACCAATCCCTGACTGATACTATAAATCAGTCCATGTTTGCGGACCGGTTTTTAGATTTAACACCCTATGTAAAAGAAAATTTAGAACGTCTTTTTGGCCATAACTAATATTATGGTCAATTTTTTTATAAGAGGTGAAAAAAATGCACAGTTTTAGTAATAAAGAAATATCAGAGATGTTAAGTGAATATACTGATTTAATGAAGATTATGGGTGAAAACAAATACCGGGTAAGAGCCTATGATAATGCCTCCCGGATTGTGGCTGACCGCACCATAGATTTAGAAAAAATGGTCAAAGAAGATCGTCT
>Ga0102941_1001759_pt1 | contig 10041 bp, 5 predicted proteins | sample SalPonR2_C_D2_MG_FD_79281 | JGI IMG/M metagenome (GOLD analysis project Ga0102941, IMG submission 79281) | Salt pond soil microbial communities from South San Francisco under conditions of wetland restoration - Salt Pond MetaG R2_C_D2_MG | ecosystem: Environmental > Aquatic > Marine > Intertidal... | reverse complement strand
TACTCTGATGTCGTCTTGCTAGAGTAATTTTCGATCAAATTTTTATTTTCTGCAGCTTAGACAGATTGGTATGTTGTTGATGTTCAAACTTTCAGATGACAAAAAATGATTTTTAAATATTTGAGATCACAAAGCATTCCAAAGAGTGTGGCATTTTGTTCGGATCCGGTAAGATGTTTAATCGGTTCGCGAACCTACTTCCAGATTGTTGTTGCAAAAAACTATCGACGGTAAAGCCAAAGTCTACTGGATGTCAGATCAAATATAAATGATTTCGCAAATGCATTTTTCGAACTTGAAGTGACACAATTTGCCACAGAAAATATTAGCATTTTGAACCAAAAAAAAATTGCACAATTTTGACCGAACCAACTTTTTTTTGCAAATTGTTTTTGCCTGAAAATCTATGCATCGTCGCAAAAGATCGCAAATTCACAATTATGCGGTCAATTTTCCATTTATTATAAAAATTTTCGTGGACACAATTATCGGAAAAGTTCCATGGCTTCTGGTGGAAAAGTCAACTGACCACTTTGAAACAACGGAATCAATTGGCGCAGCATTCCAGATAGATCTTGTGCGGCAAGATGAAATTGTTCTTCGACATGGTTGACATTTTCATCAACTGTGCGAACTTCATAAGTTTCATACATATCGTTTGGTGCGACTGGCATTTTTTTTGTACTGTGTTTGAGACTTCAGACCTTCAACTTCAAACAACTTTAGGGTAAATTTTTTTCGTTTTTTTTTTTAGAAAAAATGTTTGGGCTGTGCGTTGTCTTCGTTCCTTTTTTTTCCGGAAATTTATTTTTTTCGGCAGCTTCTTTCAATCGTTCGTGGCACTCAAGGCTTCGATCTGCTACTGAAAATGTTTTTTTGCTCATTGTTTTAAGTGAGCAATTTGAGCGAAGATTGAAAGGATAAAATTGAAATCACAGCAATTCAAAACTCGTCTCTATCGAACAATTGTTCGCTGATCCTGTCGAGAAAATATGTGCGCGACTGACGATCGTTCATTTATCCAGGCGGCCAGTAGAGAGACACAGGCACTTCCGCTTCGGCGCAGCGCTGCTGATAGTCATGGTCGGTCTCGTCTTCACGTTGCCGCGTACTCCACATCGCGATAATTGTTCCAATGAACGAAAACACAAGTACGGGCAGAAAGGGTTCCATTTTTTCAGGGCGAATGCCAGTCAAAGTTTTTGTTCTGAATCTTGATTTCTGTCTCTTGCTGCAATTACAGTTTTGAAGTTTACTGCGCAGCTGCAAAGTATTCGGAAAAGTATGCGCAGTCAATGTTGAGGGTTTGGTTATAGCAAAATGTAAAAAAATGTGGCCAAGGTAGTGCTGGTTGTCACTGCTCCACACCGCGATCTCAATGGCATTTATTCGTACTAAATGTATTGTTTTCTCCCTTTCACGCCAAACCGGTCAATGAGTTGATCCACAACCGCAGAATCGTGCGTGGACATGCTACACTTGAGGTCCACCAGTGCTTGTTGCAAAAGTCGATTATTTTCGCGCACTTCGTGCAGTTGACCGAGAATATAGGCAAGGTCCGTGATGTCTACTGACACTTCTTTTTCAGTGGCTGTTTCTAACAATTTTTCGATTCGATTTCTGCTGTTTTACTCTGAAGTCTTTCTTGCAATGGCCGGTTTTGATCCAATCGATTCAGACTCATCGGTCGATGACATGATGCTGCCGACTGCTGTGGATGACATTTTGCTTCGCAGTTTAGTGATGTTTCTGTGCGCAGGGTTTATTTATGCGCAACTTTTTTTTTTCATTTTTTGTGAACAGATATTGAATGGATGAATAATCAATTTCGCATTCGCTGTGGCGACAATGCAAGAAACCCGTCAAAGATGTTGCAATTTCATTTTAAAGACCAGAGGTGTTTTTTTGCACACTTCTAAAAGGCACATTTTGCCGCTGTTGCCAGATGACCATCGACGCTTAGCTTCCGCAGCTGATGCAACCGTCTTGCATAGTGCAAACTTCTCCAGCCGTCTGTTTTTCTTTTCTTTGTTGCTGCTTGCTTTTACTCGACACTGTGAACTGGATTGCATCGGCTCCAGCTTTGCTGCGTAAATAGTACATGCCGGTTTTGAGGCCTTTTTTCCACGCGTAAAAGTGCAACGATGTCAGCTGGCTGTAATTCGGTTGCGGCAGGTGTACATTGAAAGACTGACTCTGGTCAATGTAGATACCTCGGTCGGCGGCCATGTCGATCAAATCTCGCTGACTAATTTCCCACACTGTTTTGTACAGAGCCTTCAAATCGGCAGGTATTTCGTCTATATTCTGTACGGAGCCGCGATTTTTGATGATATTGTTGCGCATCTTCTCGTCCCACAAATTCAGTTCGATCAGATCGCGCACCAAATGCTCATTGATGACCATAAATTCGCCCGCCAGTACGCGACGCGTATAGGCATTTGAAGTGTACGGCTCAATACATTCGTTATTGCCGAGTATTTGAGAAGTGGACGCCGTCGGCATTGGCGCCACTAGAAGACTATTGCGCACGCCAGCCAATCCGATGCGCATGCGCAGAGCGTTCCAGTCCCACCGCCTTGCAGATCCGGATCGCTCACTCTCTGGCAATTCGTTCCACAAATCAAATTGCAGTTTTCCTTCGCTGAGCGGTGAACCTGCAAAAGTTTCGTAGGGCTTGCCAATTATTTCCGCAAGACGGCAAGATTCACTGAGCGCCGCAAAATAAATCGTTTCGAAAATTTCGCGATTCAACTTTTTCGCCTCATCTGACGCAAAAGGCATTCGCAGCATAAGAAAAACGTCTGCCAAGCCCTGGACGCCAAGTCCGATTGGTCTATGACGCAAATTCGACCTGCGGGCTTCAGGAAGCGGGTAAAAGTTGCGATCAATTATCTTGTTCAAGTTGCGAACGGCAACAGCGACGACACAGGCCAGTTTCTCGTGCTCAAAAGTATTTGTTTCTTTGTTGACGAATTTTGGCAACGCCAACGAAGCCAAATTGCAAACTGCAATCTCGTCAGGATCGGTGTACTCAATGATTTCTGTGCACAGATTGCTGCTTTTGATGCATCCCAGATTTTGCTGATTGGACTTTTGGTTGCACGCATCTTTGTACAGCATGTATGGAGTGCCGGTTTCAATTTGCGATTCAATAATCCGATGCCACAACTTTTGTGCACTGATGACAGCCCGCGCTTTGCCTTCCTGCTCGTAGCGGCAATAAAGTGCTTCGAACTCGTTGCTGTGCACATTGTGCAGACCGGGCGCTTCGTTGGGACAAAATAGCGACCATTCTTCGTTGTTGGCCACTCGCTGCATAAACAGATCGGGTATCCAGAGACCATAAAAGAGATCTCTCGCTCGATGTTCCTCGTTGCCGTGATTCTTCTTCAACTCAAGAAAGTCAAAAATATCGGCGTGCCACGGCTCAAGATAGGCGGCAAAAGCGCCCTTTCGTTTGCCGCCGCCCTGGTCAACGTATCGAGCAGTGTCGTTGAAGACGCGCAGCATCGGTACCAGTCCGTTAGACTGGCCGTTGGTGCCTCTGATGTACGAGTTTGCGGCTCGCACATTCGACACTGCAACACCGATGCCTCCAGCACTCTTTGAAATCAATGCACACTGCTTGAGTGTGTCATAAATTCCTGCGATACTGTCTTCTTTCATCTGGACCAGGAAACATGAACTCATTTGTGGCGCCGGCGTTGCCGCATTGAACAGAGTCGGAGTAGCGTGTATAAAAAAACCTTGTGACAACAAATCGTAAGTTTCTATGCAAGCATCGACTGCCGCGTCATTTTCTGCTTGGCTGCAGTTTGTCGGATCTTCGGGATGGTGAATGCCAATGGCGACACGTAAAAACATGTCTTGCGTGCGTTCCACAATTTTGCCGTGACAACGCAGCGCGTACGATCGCTCCCACGTTTTGAAACCAAAAAAAGATCTGTCATAGTCGCGTTCGTATAGCAACGCGCTGCACAGCTTTTCACTGTTTCGCTCGAAAAACAGATATGGTTTATCGGCTATCAGAGGCGCCGGCTGAAGTGTTTTCGGACACACATAATCTCGCAGCTGTTTGAACTTGACTCGAAAGTCTTGTGCGGTCTCCTTGTGCATATTACTCACTTCAATGCGTGCTGCCAACGCGTCAAAGTCTGGATGACGAGATGAGTTGTATGCAGCAGTTTCGGCGGCAAGCCGATCCAGTTCGCGCGTGCTGACTCCGGGAAAAATACCGCTGATCACTTTTTGAGCAATTTGTGTGCTGTCAACATAGTTACGGTCCAGTTGTGGCTTCATGTTGCACAGTTTGCCGATTCGATGGCTGACTTTGTCAAAGTGCACATCTTGTTCTCGACCGTTGCGCTTCAAAACATACATTCTATTTTGTCCCTTCAGGGCGCTTTTCTTTGCAATAGCATTCAACATGTTGGTATTAAAACTCGATTTGTCGTTTTTTTTGACAACAAGAATGCGACACCCGCAATTCAACAACAATTATTTTGTTTGTCAATTCCTGGTTTGGTGCAAAGTTTATCCGAATTGGGCAACGCGGCAAGTTATATGGCAGACAGTCTGCGTTCAATTTTATTCCAAATGCACGCCCAAGACATCCCATCATGTCCTTTTCAATTCTATTCGACTGGTATTGATGTCGTGATACCACGATCTCTTGATCACTTGATACACGAGCGGCACTCTATCAGCAACAGCCGCACCACCACGGTGCTCCAACAAACCGTCAAACAAAATGCCTTGATTGGGCTGCAGACAGGGCGCCACAAAATTCTTCGATTCACAGCAATACAATTCCGTTGGTCCCATGTCTGGTGTGCACGGTTCTGTGCCCACATTCACAATAAGTGTAAGATAAAAAGGCGGAGTCATCGCATCTGGAAACAACAAATCTGCATCAGTGTGAATCGGTTGCGCTTGCGCGCCAGCGTATGCCAACAATAAATGCGCCTCGTCGATGACATAATCTTCACTACCGAAATAGTCTCTAACAATGCCGGATAAGCCGTTTGGCATAATCTTGCGTTCGATGTCGAGAAAAACATCGAATCTTTGGCTGCCGCGCTGTACATAGCGATACTCAATGTCTTCAGTGCGTTCCTTTTTTCTTTTCTTTCGTCGACTTTGGACATGACCACCAATGCGCAACCGATTTTCTGCCGCATCTGCACTTTTTCCCAGTTGTTCCAGCGTTTTTTGATCATACACATTGTCTATCAACTGAAAGCGACGTTTCTTCAAATCATTTTCGGGCGTCAATGCCTTCTTCAATTCTGCTTTCTCCACCAGAACCGAAAACAATGTCTTGTCTTGACAAAAGCAACAAAAACCTTCTACTGTATTTTCAAACTGTCCATAAAAGCGAAGCGTCCTGCTGAAACGACATTTGAAACACAAATATACCCACGCTGATGTTTCCATTTTCTACTTTTCTTGTGGATGAGCGTCTGCTTATTTTTTGCATGTGCTCTCAAGCATATTTTATTTTGATCGATGACTCCGGACAACCTTGCGCTATCAGTGTTTTAATAATGCATTTGTGATCGACCGCAGCGTAGATTGGCAAGAGTACTGTTTCCAAAGCAGTGCCTTGTTCAGAACAATGTTCTACATGCGCATCTGCGATAGCCAGCGCGATGTCTTCAATAGCATTCTCAAAAACACCACCGCCCACCAAAGTCAAGACAAGCACAGATGTTTTTCGTACTCTGGCGAGCATATACGTGCCTTGGTAGGCTGCTCGCAACAGCTTTCGCTCCGCAACTTCAGCCGCTTTTCGAACGCGATTGCAACTGTTGCGGAACAACCGCATGGATATTGTTGACACAAAAACTTGATCAACTTTGCGTGGAGCCTTGGGCCAGTATTGGCATGACTTGCGCTGACTGCGATCAAAATTTGCATCCACATTTGCGTGCAGGCCGACTTTGGTTTGTTCGAAATCGACCGCTTCCGTTCCCGAATTCACATTCGTCAGTTTGCCGTTTTGGACATCAAAAATGTGCAAATTGGACAGCAAATTGATTGGCTGTCGCCGATGTTCTTGCCAGCGTTGAATGGCACCGATGCCGGCTCCTGCGGCAGCGCAAGGGCCCTGCGTGGCATCGGTCATCAGTCGAGTCAGATATTTGCCATCGTAGATGTTTGTCAACACGGAACTATTTTCGTGACAATTAAAATTCGAAGCGACCTGGAACATTGCTGGGCGGCCATCAGACGAACCGACGGTCAATTGCAGTGCTGAAGTGTCAAACAATGCGTTTTCACTGTTTTTGGGCTTCCTTAGACGAATTACAAAGTCAGGCCATCTTCTTTTTTCAGTCGTGCTGCCAACAAACTGCGATGCCAAATGACGACGCAGTTCCCACAGACTATACTGTGTGAAATTGTCGCATTGACGGCTGTTCGGGCTCCAATTGTCATCTCTTGCCAGAAGTGAACTTTCTGTCTTCCCGCAAAGAACTCTCAGCCAATCATCGGGATCGATTTGCACACTCATCGTCGGAGGTTTTTTTTCGGTATCGAGTGTGGTTTTTTGCAAATCGAGCAGAACAAATTTTAGTTGTAATGAGAGTTTTGATTGTCGGCTATTACGGCCAATGGAATTTGGGCGACGATGCTTTTCTCGAGGCAATCCCGCTGATTCTAGGGCAGACACTGTTCACAGAAATAAGTTTTCGTCACGTCAATCAGTACGCAGCCCTACAAGATGTCAATCAAAAGTACGACATTGTTCTGGTCGGGGGTGGTGATGTCGTAGTGCCGTACTTCCTCGACCGCATAAAAGAGAATCCGTTTACCAACGGTCCGGTTTTGTTATTCGGCGCTGGCATCACGTATCCGTCTTGCATATCTCTGGGCCACATCGACCAGTTCGATAAGGTCCTCTTGCGCAACACAACTGATTTGAGAATTGCAGAGCGGCGTTTGGGCATAAAGCATGTGCACTACATCCCCGACACCGTTTTCGCGCTGCGACGACAGCCGAAATTGTTTCCTAGCATCAAGACCGCTTCCAAACGCGGCAGACCGCTGGCTGGTTTCTTTCCTATCGCGGCTATGTTTGAACCGAATCCAGACTCTGAGGAACGGCAGCAACATGTGCTGTATCAACTGGCAAAATGCATAAAACACGTGACACAGACGCACGATGTCCACATGGTACGATTCAATACGAGCGGTAAACGTAGCAGTGACGACAAGTTTGTGTGTGAGAAGTTGTTGCAAATGTGCAAAGACGACGTTCCAGTAGGTTCGCTGATTTATGACGACACGCACTACAAAACGCCATGCGATATGCTACAGTGCATGTCCAAGTTCGAAATCAACATTTGCATGCGGTTTCATGCGCACGTTTTTTCGATTGTTCAACAGGTACCATTTGTTTCATTGGCATTGACACGCAAGGTACGCATGCTCATGGACGAGACAGGCTTGGCTGAATCCTGCGCAGTGCATCTGGATCAGGACAGCACAACGCTGAGAGCGCAGGATCTGCCTTTTGATCTTTTTCTGCAGAGGTTTGAACACGTCACCATGTCTTTGTCGGAGGTACGAGCGAAACAGGCCGATGTACATGACAGATTCCGCTCTTTGCTGCTGAGTGGAGTTTACGCCCGCATTGTCCACGATGCAAAAATTCGTGCCGGTCGTGTGGCCGCCGACCAAGAGAGTGACAAACAACAACAGAGCAGAAAATTGATGCCTAAAAGGACAATTGCGGACATTTCTGCGCAGCAAAATCAAGATTTGCTCGAAAAAATGTTGGCCGACACTGCAAAATCGTGGCAGCGTGGTTTGCGATTCTCCCTGTCAGAACCACCTGTCGCCAACACCCGCTCAGTAAACAATGCAGGCGAACGAGCCGCCGAGAGCACGTTTGAACTTACACCTATTCGGAACCGTAGAAAGGTTGAGCGAAAAGTTACACGCATCTGCAAGAGGGCAATTTTCGGCCTCACTGGACAGCTGGACAGTTCGTACTTGTGGGGCTTTGTGCAAAACATGCTGCAAAATCCGTTCGACGTTGACGAGTATATGAAATGGATTTGGAGCGACCATCAAGACAAAGGGGAACCGACGCCTGCGCATCACAGACAGCGCTGCTTGTATTTTGATTACATGCAACAGCAGGAGGGCCGCAAAGCACACCGAAGTGGTTGGCCGTTTGTAGTCGAGCACATGCGCACACTTGAGTCGAAGTATGGCGTATTGTGTGACATGTATGTTGATCGAACTTTTCACTGGTCTTTTGACGTGTTGCGCAAGTCGGCCATCGTGCCATACACCCGTTCATGGGTAGGATTTGTGCATCACACTACGTTGCAGGAGTATAGCGATTTTAACGTTGTCAACATGCTGGACAATCCAATGTTCCGTGCATCGCTGCTGACTTGCCGAGGCCTGTTTGTGTTGAGCAACACTCTCAAAGAGTGGTTCGACAACAATCTGGCAAAGCTGCGCTTGAACAAACCTATCAAAGTCAGAGTTCTTCGTCATCCAACACAAATGCCGACACCCGACGAATGTTTTTCTATGCGCAAATTTTTGGCGAACAAAGATCGCAAGCTTGTCAACATTGGCGCCTGGCTGCGCGACACTTTTGCGTTGTATGATTTGGCTCTCATGGACAATGCCGAAAGAGCAATCAAATACGCGCAACGTTCGATGCGCTGCGACAAACGTAAAAGGCAGGGCAGCATAAAATGGCGACACAGCGTCGGCTACATTCGGTTGGGCAGATACAAAAAACGTTTGCGTCGATGCATACTGCGCGGTCGGAACATGGGTCTTTATATGCCACCAGAACATATTTGTATCGACGACTGCCAAACTATTTGCGACGGCGAAGACTCGAGCATCGCAAGTGACGCAACAAACGACGACAACGCAGATGACAGTGTCTCGACAACAAGCAGTTCAAGCAGCAGCAGCGACTCTGTACAAATTTGCAGACACAAATGCGGCAAATTGTGTCTTGCGCACAAGAAAGCTGGTGATGAAACCAAGTGTACAAACAAATGGATTGAGGGGCTGCGCGAACACGTTGATGAGACACTTTTTACTGGTGTTGATGTCCTGCATCGTTTGAGCAACGAAGAGTACGACCGTCTGCTGCAGGAGAATATTGTCTTTCTTTGCCTGAAAGATGCCAGCGCGTGCAACACCCTTGTCGAATGTGTGGTTCGCAACACGCCGTTATTGATCAACAAACTGCCCGCCGTCGAAGAAGTTCTTGGTCCCGACTATCCTTTTTATTACGAAAATTTGAGCGAGGCATTGCTCAAGAGTCGGGACTGTCAGTTGATAGATGAAACGCACAATTATTTGTGCGGTTTGGACAAAACGGTGTACCGCATCGAGTCTTTCATTGATGCGGTGCGCAGCACTGATGTCTACCAACAGTTATGAGCAACAAGTAATGCTGGAATAAACTCAAAGCCCTTCTCCCATCCATTGAGCAGGGAGTGTGCATCCCGAATTCTACCATTCAAGCGTACAAAGTTTGAGTTTTGAATCAACCTTTCGTGAAAAAAAAGGGTTCTCTGTTCTCGGTGAATTTTGTTGGCTCTTCTATGGGTTCAAAAGGTACAAGATGTCGGCAGCACCAAAACGTTTCAACGATCATCCGCAGTCTCGCAAAAAAAAAAGATGTCCATTTGTAGACGCAAGAAATAAGCAAAAATGCCGCAGAAAATTGGCTCCGGTTGATGAAGTCTTCGTGTGTAAATGCGGCGCAACGTTTTGCAAACAGCATCGTCAACCGAGTAAACACAACTGTGACTATGATTTTTCGGCTTTGCATCAAGAAAAGTTGATCCGACAAACTGAAGAGTGGCAAGTAGAACGCAAAAAGCTGCGTGGCAACCTCGTCAATAAAATATGAACGTCTCTTCAAAATATTCACACTGTTTATTTTACGCCCGTCACTTTTGCCAGCTGTTGCGGAAAAGTCTCCTTTTCGATGCTTCGTCTTGATTTGTTTGAAACTGTCTACGCACTGCGGCAGGCGCCAATATGCCC
>Ga0102941_1001756_pt1 | contig 10045 bp, 8 predicted proteins | sample SalPonR2_C_D2_MG_FD_79281 | JGI IMG/M metagenome (GOLD analysis project Ga0102941, IMG submission 79281) | Salt pond soil microbial communities from South San Francisco under conditions of wetland restoration - Salt Pond MetaG R2_C_D2_MG | ecosystem: Environmental > Aquatic > Marine > Intertidal... | reverse complement strand
GCGATGACGGCGGACTGGTCACGGCTGCCCTACGAGGTGATCGCCACGATTTCCACGCGCATCACCAACGAGGTACCCCAGGTGAATAGAGTCGTCGTTGATGTAACGAGCAAGCCGCCGGGAACTATCGAGTGGGAGTGAGGAAACCAGCGACATGGATTTCGTCTACAACTTGATTTTGATCTTGCACTTCATCGGTCTTGCGAGCGTGGTCGGCGGGTTCCTCGTGCAGATGCGCTCGGCGGAGAAGGGCGTCAACCCGGCGATGCTGCACGGGGCGCTGACCCAATTGGTGACCGGGTTGCTGCTCGTCGGTCTGCCGGAAATGGGTGTCGCGACTCCGTACCCCGGCTGGGAAGAGTGGAATCACGTCAAGATCGGCGTGAAGCTCGTGCTGACCTTGGTGATCACGGTGCTGGCGTTCGTGGGCCGCAAGAAGCCGCTGCCGCAAACCGCGCTGTGGGGAACGATCGGCGGCTTGTCGATCGCCAACATCTTCATCGCCGTCCTTTGGTCCTGACCGCCCCCCTCCCCGTTTCCGCCAGCGGCTGGACGATCGACCGTCAATCGTCCAGCATCGGCCGGACTTCCGGTCATTTCTCCAGCCTCTGGCGGATACCCCACTACCGGCCTCGAAGCTGGCGGAATGACCGTCGATTGCCCAGCCGCTGGAGGAAACGGCGGGGGTGGTTAGGGGACGTTGATGACGTGGAAGGTCTCGGCCAGATGGCCCTCGGGCAGGCCGGCCTCGTAGGCCGCTGCTGCCAGCCACCCGCGCACCCGCTCTTCGACCAGATCCGGTTTCGGCAATTGCGAAACGTGGCAGGTGATGGCCCGCATCTTGTCCCCGAAGGTCTCGGTGACGTCAATGAACCGGTTCGGAGTGGGTGACGCCATCATCCAAACCTCGGGCACGATCCAGTCCTGCAACCCTTCGTCCTGCAACAACGTGGGGTGCGCGAACGGGTTGCGCGCATCGGGGTAGACCGCACGGATGGCGGCCTCCCCGGTCGCCAAATGATCCGGATGCGAGGCCGGTAGTCGATCCCAGATGCGGTCGGGCGATTGGATCAGCATGCGCTGGGGGCGTACCTGCCGGATCAGTCGACTGATGTCCCGGCGCAGATCCTGGGAAACGGTGACGTCTCCGTCCTTGTAGCCCAGGAAGTGCACGTCGTGGACCCCGATGGACTCCGCGGCGGCCCGTTGTTCACGTTGGCGGATCGCCGGGATCTCCGAGCGCGGCACTGCCGGGTCGAAGCCGCCGGCGTCACCATCGGTGACGATCCCGTAGCTGACGGAAATGCCCGATTTCGTCCACTGCGCGACGGTTCCAGCCGCCCCGAAGTCGACATCGTCCGGGTGGGCCATGATCGCGAGGACCCGTTCCACCTCGGTCTGCTCGTCCACGACTGCTTCCTCCTCCATGCCTCAGCGAATTCGCGACGCACCATGGGACCCATTCACCACTTGTGACACTTTCGTGACACAGTGGGGGGGTGCTTCCCCGGCTTCCCCGGCGTCATGCCCATTGTGCCGTGCCCGCAACGCGGGCCGCTGCGCGCCGTGGGTTGCCTATATCGGTGGCGATCGCTGCCAGCCTAGGAATGACGACGTCCCTACTCGTGGGCCCCGCTTCGGCGGTTCAGGGCAACCTCACCTGGCAGCCCACCACGTGGACCGGCCCGACCGCGGGACCTCCGGTTCCCGGTGAAGGGCTGCCGCCTGCTGTCACCCCCGCGCCACTTCCGCCGCTTCCGCCGGATGTCCCCGTGACGATTGAGTACGAGCCGCAGACCACCTGCGAAGACTCACCCAAGCCGGGCGCGCTGCGCTTGGAGCAGATCATCAAGGGCACCTACGGAGCCAGCGAGTACACCTGGATCCCCCGCGATTGCGATCGCGGCGGGCGCAGCGAACACAAGGAAGGTCGCGCCATCGACTGGATGGTGGATGTGCGTGACCCGCAAGATCGCGCCAACGCCGAAGCCTTCCTCGCGTGGTTACTCGGTCCGGATTCCGCCGGACGTCCCTACGGCCACGCGCTGCAACTAGGCATCATGTACATCGGTTGGCACGACCGGTTCTGGCGCGGATACGACCGCGAAAGGGGCTGGACCGAACTCAAAGGTTGCTTCGCCAAGACGGAGAAGAAGTACGACAACTACTGCCACCGCAACCACATCCACATCTCGCTGACCTGGGCTGGTGCTCGCGGCGAAATCCCCGGTGCCGCACCTGCACCCGTGCCCGTCGAACCTGCTCCCGCTCAGCCAGCACCCACCGAACCGGCACCTGCGGAGCCCGCGCCCGCCCCACCGGCGCCTCCCGAGGCAGCCGAAGAAGGCTTCTATGGCATCGGCTCGGCGCTGGGCTATGAATCGGCTTCGCTAGGTCCCTTGCAGCCTGGTGAGATTCGCACCGTCGCGTTGAACGGTGTCGATCCGGCGGCCACCAGCGCGCTGGTCGCGGTCACCACGCGAGAGGCTGATCGCAAAGGTCGGTTGCGGATCGGCACCGGGACCGAGAAGTCCAATAGCGCCGCAGTCAAAGTTCCCAAGCGCGGTGCTCGCACGGTGATGCGAACCGTTCCGGTGTCCGGTGGCGCGGTGCAGATCAAGGCGCCGAAGAAGTCCCCGGTGCAGGTCCGTGTCGACGTGCTCGGGTACACGGTTGGTGCCGAACCGACCAAGGCGAAGGGTTTGCCGCCGACTGGATTGCACAAGGGCAAGTTCAAAGCCGGTGAAGTGAAGGTCGTGAAGGTGCGCGGGGTCGGTCGGGTGCCCAAGAAAAAGAAGAAGGTGACAGCGGTCATCTTGCGTGTGACGACGAAGGGCCGCGGTGAACCCGGCCGTTTCGCCGCCTATCCGGTCGGTGGTGCGGATCTAGGCACCCCGTCTGCAGCCGTTCCGGTCGATGGCAAGTACTCATCGCTCGTGGTCTCCGACATCGGCGAGAAGGGTTTGATTGCGTTGGCGTCGTCGGCGAAGACGAAGGCGAACGTCAAGATCGTGGGTTACGTACGCCGCTGAGGAACGCACATTACGCTTTCGGCTATGGCTCGACGCGGCGCATGGCAGGCAAGCAAGATCGTCACCCGGAAATCGTGGGCGGTCCTCAAGGAGAACCCCTACCTGTTCGCCTTCCCGGTTATCGGAGTGGTGCTGAGCATCATCCCGCTTGCCGTCTTCGGCATCCCGGCCTTGTATTTCGTGGAAACCGATAACAACTGGATCGCCATACCGTTAGCCATTGCGCTGATGTTCGGCGTGCAGGCGGTGATCACTTTCCCGGCAGCAGGGTTGGTCTCCGCCGTGGACGAGGAAATGCACGGGCGTGACGCTTCGGTAGGCGCCGGGATGTCCGCAGCCTTCTCGCGGTTCGGTCCACTCGTGGCCTGGTCGGCGATCTTGACGGTGGTCTCGGTCCTCATCAACCTCATTCGCGGTAACGGCCAGGGAGGGCTGATCAGCAATCTGTTGCGCGGAGTGCTCGCCGCCGCGGCCGACATCATGTGGCAGCTCATCACCTTCTTCGTGCTGCCGGTGATGATGATCGAGAAGGCTTCACCGATCGACGCCATCAAAGCCTCCAGCGCGCTGTTCAAGAAGCAATGGGGTACCCAGTTGGCTGGCGGGGTCCGGATCGGCGGTCTGGTAGCACTCCTGGTCATCCTGCCCGGCGCGCTCATCCTCGGCGCAGGAGTCGGGATCGTCTTCGCCGGCACTACCGCCGCCGCGATCATCGGAGTCGTCACGGCTGCGATCGGCTTCTTGGTCATCGTGCTCGGTGGCTTGGTCATCAACGCTATGCGCGGCATTTACTCGGTGGCCCTGTACTACTACGCCAAGGATGGCGAGGTGCTGGGTGGATTCACCGGCGAGGAATTGCAGTCCTCGGTGCGTCTGAAGTAGTTCCCAGGCAGTAGCGCGATCGTCGTCACACCCGCTGCCTAGGATTCCCCAGTGATGGACCCCGCTGCTCTCGTGCACGATCTCAACCCCTCCCAGCAGGCGGCTGTCGAGCACCGTGGCGGTCCGCTGTTGATCGTGGCTGGTGCGGGATCGGGCAAGACCCGAGTCCTCACCCGGCGGATCGCCCACTTGTTGGCCAGCGGCGATGCCACACCAGGGGAGATCCTGGCGATCACCTTCACGAACAAGGCTGCCGCGGAGATGAAGGAGCGGGTGGCCGAACTGGTTGGACAAGCATCTCGGGCGATGTTGGTCTCCACCTTCCACAGTGCCTGTGTGCGCATCCTGCGCAAGGAGGCTTCTCGACTCGGCATCGCAACGAGTTTCAGCATCTACGACCAAGCCGATTCGCTGCGCTTGATGCAGATGGTCATCCGTGATCTGGACCTGGACCCGAAGCGATACCCGCCGCGGTCGTTTCTCGGCCAGGTATCGGCGGCGAAGAACGAACTTATCGACCAAGAGACCTATGCCGCCAAAGCGAGTAATCACATGGAGCAGACCGTCGCGGAGGCCTATGCGGAGTACCAGCGCCGACTGATCCGCGCCTCGGCTTTCGATTTCGACGACCTCATCGGCTCGACAGTTGCCTTGTTCCAGTTGTACCCGGATCTTGCTGAGCACTATCGCAGGCGGTTTCGACACATCCTCGTAGATGAGTATCAAGACACCAACCACGCCCAGTACACGCTGATCCGAGAACTGGTCGGTCCCAGTGATGGCGACCCACCGCCGGGCAGTTTGTGTGTGGTGGGTGATGCTGATCAGTCGATCTACGCCTTCCGTGGTGCGACGATCCGAAACATCGAGGAGTTCGAGCGGGATTTCCCCGATGCCACCACGATTCTGCTCGAGCAGAACTACCGATCCACCCAGAACATCCTCAGTGCCGCCAATGCGGTGATCTCGCACAACTCTGCGCGTCGTGAGAAGCGACTGTGGACCGACGAAGGTTCCGGTGAGCCGATCGTTGGCTACGTAGCCGACGATGAACACGACGAAGCATCGTTCATCAGTCAAGAGATCGACCGGCTGGTGGATGAACACGGCTACCGCCCAGGCGACGTCGCCGTCTTCTATCGCACCAACGCGCAATCACGTTCGGTCGAAGAGGTTTTCATTCGCATGGGCATGCCGTACAAGGTGGTCGGGGGAGTGCGCTTCTACGAACGACGAGAAGTTCGCGACGCGCTTGCCTACCTGCGCTCGATCGCCAACCCAGGCGACGAAGTTTCACTACGACGCATCCTGAATGTTCCGAAACGTGGCATAGGTGAACGAGCCGAATCGGCGGTCGAATCCTTCGCGGAGCGTGAGCGGATCACCTTCGATGCGGCGCTGCAGCGGGCCGATGAAGTGACCGGCCTAGCGGCGCGGTCGCTGAACTCGATTCGGGGTTTCGTCACGATGATGGAGGATCTGCGCACCCTTGCCGAGTCAGGAGCCGATGCCCCGACTGTGCTGCAGGCCGCGTTGGAGCAAAGCGGATACGTGGCCGAACTGCAGGCCTCGCATGATCCGCAGGATGAGACCCGGGTGGAAAACCTCGCGGAACTTGAATCCGTCGCCCAGGAGTTCGCCACCGCGAATGCGGATTCGACCCTGGTGGAGTTTCTCGAGCAGGTGTCTTTGGTAGCCGATTCCGACCAAATTCCCGACGACGATTCCGGCGGGGGCGTCGTTACCTTGATGACGTTGCACACCGCGAAGGGTCTGGAGTTTCCGGTTGTGTTTCTCACCGGCATGGAGGACGGAATCTTTCCGCATATTCGATCCATGAGCGATCCCACTGAACTCGCGGAGGAACGCCGGTTGGCTTACGTAGGCCTCACCCGCGCCCGGCAGCGGCTTTACGTCTCACGATCGGTTACCCGATCCGCGTGGGGCACCCCTGCCTACAACCCAGCGTCACGCTTCTTATCCGAAGTGCCCGAGGAATTGATCGAGTGGCGTCGGGAGGAGCCCATCGCCAAGCCGATCGGTTTGGGAGGCTTTGGCGCGGCTCCGTCATCGTCGAGTGCGGCGGTCAAGCTCGGTGACCGAGTGGTCGGCAAGGGCCCGGTGCCTTCACTGGAAGCAGGTGACCGCGTGACGCACAGCAAGTTCGGGCTCGGCACTGTGGTGAGCACTTCGGGATCGGGCGATAAGTCAGATGCCACCATCGACTTCGGCTCGGCGGGCACCAAGCGATTGTTGCTGCGCTACGCGCCGGTCGAGAAGCTCTAGTTCGCGTCGGCTGCCTTCGTTACCGCATCGGCGACAGCCGGTGCAACGGCCTCATCGAACACGCTGGGCACGATGTAGATCGGGGAGAGGGCGTCGTCGGAGACCACTTCGGCAATCGCATTGGCGGCGGCAATGAGCGCAGCGTTGGTGATCTTGTGGGCTCCTGCGTCGAGTAATCCTCGGAACAGGCCGGGGAAAGCGAGGACGTTGTTGATCTGATTCGGGTAGTCGCTTCGGCCCGTTGCGACAACGGCTGCGTATTTCGCGGCGATCACGGGGTCGATTTCCGGATCGGGGTTGGCCAGGGCGAAGACGATGGCGTTGTCGGCCATGCGTTCGACATCCGCACCGGCGATGAGGTTCGGCTGGCTCAGCCCGATGAAGACATCGGCACCCTCCATCGCTTCGGGGATCGTCCCGGTGTGCCGCCGTGGGTTGGTGATCTCTGCAAGAGCGGCGCGGTCCTCGTCCAGGCCGGGCCGGTCCGGGTAGATCGGTCCCTTGGAGTCGAACAAGATGATGTCCTGCACACCGGAGTCCATCAACAATCGAGCGACTGCGGCGCCCGCGGCTCCGGCGCCGATCATCACCACCTTGAGTTCGGACATCTGCTTGTCGACCAGGCGCAAAGCGTTGATCAAGGCCGCGAGGACGACAACGGCCGTTCCGTGTTGGTCGTCGTGGAAGACAGGGATGTCGAGCCGTTCGCGGAGTCGTCGTTCGATCTCGAAGCAACGCGGCGCGGAGATGTCCTCGAGGTTGATGCCACCGAAGCCCGGTGCGATCAACTCGACGGTGCGAACGATCTCGTCGGTGTCCTTCGTGTCCAAACAGATGGGCCAGGCATCGACGTTCGCGAAGCGCTTGAACAGGGCCGCTTTGCCTTCCATGACAGGCATAGCAGCTTGGGGTCCGATGTCCCCAAGCCCGAGCACAGCGGTGCCGTCGGTCACGACAGCAACCGAATTGCGTTTGATGGTCAAGTTGCGGGCATCCGCTGGGTTGTCGCGAATCGCCAGGCACACGCGGGCAACACCCGGTGTGTATGCGCGGGCGAGATCGGTGCGGTTGCGCAGCGGGGTTTTGAGTTCGACCGCGATCTTGCCGCCGAGGTGGATGAGGAAAGTGGAGTCGCTGACCTTCTCGACGTGACATCCGTCGAGTCGATCCAACGCGGCCCGGACGAGTTCCACGTGGCTGGCATCACGGGTCGTGCACGACAAGTCAATAACGACAGATTCGTGACCGGGGTCGACCACATCTAGGCCGGTGATGACGGCGCCGGACATTGCGACGGCGCTGACGATCGCACCTGAGGCGTGCAACTCGGGGGTGGCGAGGAGACGGAATACATTGGAATATCCGGGACTTGCGACCATGGCCGCACCCTAGACCCGCACGACGCTCGGCGATACGCCGAAACCGTGACCTGTGAGGGGACTCACTCAGACTCAGCCAGCGGTTCCTGCCCGCCGCGCATCCGGGCGAACTCGATGACTTGATGGCCGATGGTGGCCAACTGTTCGCCGACGATCGGATCGTTGGGGACCGCGTTCTGATCGAATCGGGTCACTTGACTGTTGATTGTTCCGCCCAGTGGAGTGGGCCAGCCGCGCAGAGCGTGCACGGTCTGGCGAATCTGCGCGAGGGTGCCCACGGTCGCTTGCCAGCCGTGGGCGACCGAGATGCAGCCGACCGCTCGTCCGTGCAAGTAGGGCGGGTCGTCATTGGCTAGATCCTCCACGTAGTCCAACGCATTCTTGACCATGCCGCTGATGCCACCGTGGTAGCCGGGGCTGGCAATCAGGATGCCGTCGGCTTGGCGAACGGCGTCGACGAGGCTTTGGGCACCCGGATCCCGTTCACCTGTTTGGACGTCGTAGATGGGTAGCAGCAGGTCCCGACCCACGATGTAGGTGACCTCGGCGCCTTCGGCCTCGGCGGCCGCGGCAGCGCACCGGAGTGCCATCTCGGTGGTCGAACCCGGGCGCGTGCTTCCGCCGATGGCCAGGATCCGCACTGGCTCCGTTGGCGTGGGAGTGGGCATCGGTGGTCTCCGGCGGGTGATCGTGAGTTGGGTGTCGGCGAGGCGCTACGCAGCGAACTTGCACCCCGAACTGTACGCGGCAGGGGGGAGTAGGGTGCTGCCCGCGAGAGCGCCAAGCGCGAGGCGCAAAACGCAGAGCGATCGAACGTCGGCGAAGGAGGGCGTGCCATGGCTGGCCCGATTCGGGTAGTGGTCGCCAAGCCCGGGCTCGACGGGCACGATCGTGGCGCGAAGGTCATCGCCCGCGCCCTGCGCGATGCCGGCGTTGAAGTCATCTACACCGGTTTGCACCAAACCCCGCAGCAAGTGGTCGATGCAGCGCTGTCCGAGGATGCTGATTTCATCGGCATGAGCGTCCTGTCGGGTGCGCACATGACGCTCTTCGCCGAAGTGATGGACTTGCTGAAAGCCAGCGACGCTACGGACATCGTGGTGTTCGGTGGCGGGATCATTCCCGAGGGGGACATCCCCGCCCTGCAGGAGATGGGCGTGGCACGCATCTTCACTCCCGGCACCCCCACCCAGGAAGTGGTCGACTGGGTGAACGAGAACGCCCCCGACCGCGCGCTCAAATAAGCCAACTCCGGCCCGCTTTCGCCGGGCTACCAAACCTGAAGGAGAACTGTGGACCTGTACGAGTACCAGGCCAGGGACTTGTTCACCAAGCACCAGGTGCCGACCACCTCCGGTGATGTGTGCACTACCGCCGACGAAGCCGAGGCTGTAGCCACGCGAATCGGTGGCCCGGTCGTGGTGAAGGCCCAGGTGAAGACCGGCGGTCGAGGTAAGGCCGGCGGTGTGAAGCTCGCCGAGGATCCCGCCGACGCCCGCGCCAAGGCCGACGCCATCTTGGGCATGGACATCAAGGGACACACCGTCCATCGGGTGCTGGTGGCCGAAGCCTCGGATATCGCCGAGGAGTACTACGTGTCCTTCCTGCTGGATCGCACGAACCGCTCGTTCTTGGCAATGGCGAGCGTGGAAGGCGGTGTGGACATCGAGGAGGTCGCTGCAACCAAGCCCGAGGCGCTTGTCCGCATGCGGGTCGACGCACTCGAAGGAGTCTCTCCCGCCCCGGCGCGGGAAATCGCCGATGCTGCTGACTTCCCTGAGCCGATCCGCGGCCAAGTTGCCGACATCCTGGTCGATCTGTGGCGCACGCTCACCGAAGAGGACGCGACGTTGGTCGAGGTCAACCCGCTCGTGCAGACACCGGATGGCACGGTGCTTGCCCTCGACGGCAAGGTCACGCTCGATGGCAACGCGGCCTTTCGGCATCCCGACCACGAAGCCCTGATCGACACCGAGGGCACCGACCCGATCGAATTGCGTGCAGGCGAACTGGACTTGAACTACGTCAAGCTCGATGGCGCCGTCGGCATCATCGGCAACGGCGCCGGCTTGGTGATGAGCACCCTCGATGTCGTTTCCTATGCCGGGGAGGAGTTCGGTGGCGTCGAGCCGGCGAACTTCCTGGATATCGGTGGAGGTGCCTCGGCCGAAGTGATGGCCAACGGATTGGACATCGTCCTTGGTGATCCGGGTGTGGAAGCCGTCTTCGTCAACGTTTTCGGTGGCATCACTGCTTGCGATGCGGTCGCCAACGGAATCGTGCAAGCGATCGCGATGCTCGCGGAGCGGGGGGAGCCGGTCACGAAGCCGATCGTGTGCCGCATCGACGGCAACAATGCCGAAGAGGGCCGGCGCATTCTGCAAGAAGCCGAGCACGATCTCATCGAACTCGTGGAAACCATGGACGACGCCGCCCGTCGGGTCGCCGAACTCGCAGCCGCTCGCT
>Ga0102941_1001753_pt1 | contig 10062 bp, 5 predicted proteins | sample SalPonR2_C_D2_MG_FD_79281 | JGI IMG/M metagenome (GOLD analysis project Ga0102941, IMG submission 79281) | Salt pond soil microbial communities from South San Francisco under conditions of wetland restoration - Salt Pond MetaG R2_C_D2_MG | ecosystem: Environmental > Aquatic > Marine > Intertidal... | reverse complement strand
TCAGCGATGAGGAAGTGATTTACAAAGAGGTAAATTCTAAATTTTATTACCTGAGATATGCTATTGAAGGAGCAGAGGATGAATATGTTACCATTGCTACCACGCGTCCGGAAACAATCCTGGGAGATACTGCCATTTGTGTACATCCTGATGATGAAAGGTATCAGCATCTGAAAGGGAAAAAAGCGTTGGTTCCACTTCTCAACCGTCCGGTTCCCTTTATTTTTGACGAATATGTAGATCGGGAATTTGGAACCGGGGCACTGAAGGTTACTCCCGCCCATGACATTAATGACTACAACCTTGGAATCAAACATCATCTTCCTGTTATCGATATTTTTAACGATAATGGTACGCTTAGCAAAAAAGCAGAACTCTATATAGGTGAAGACAGATTTGCAGTAAGAAAGAAAATTGCAACAGAGCTCGAAGAAAAAGGACATCTGGTGAAAACAGAGGATATGGTGAATAAGGTGGGTTATTCTGAAAGAACTGATGAGGTGATCGAGCCTAAACTTTCTCTTCAGTGGTTTATGAAGATGGAAGAGATGGCCAAACCCGCCCTGGATGTTGTAATGGATGACACCATCAGTTTTTATCCTCCACGCATGAAAAATATTTACCGCCACTGGATGGAAAATGTGCGTGACTGGTGCATCAGCCGGCAACTATGGTGGGGGCATCGCATCCCGGCCTATTACCTTCCCGACGGAAATTTTGTAGTGGCTGCCAATCGCGAAGAAGCTCTTGCCATGGCCAATGCAAAATACAACAAAAACTACAAAGCAGATGATTTGCAGCAAGATAATGACGTATTAGACACATGGTTCAGTTCATGGTTGTGGCCTATTTCTGTTTTTGATGGTATCCGCTATCCGGAAAATAAGGATATTCAATATTATTATCCCACCAACGACATGGTAACCGCACCAGAGATCCTTTTTTTCTGGGTTGCGCGCATGATCATGTCCGGTTTGGAATACAGAAAAGAGATCCCTTTCCGGAATGTTTACCTGCACGGTATTGTGAGAGATGCACAAGGACGTAAAATGTCGAAATCATTGGGAAACTCACCTGACCCACTTGGTTTGATCGATAAATATGGTGCCGATGGAGTGAGGGTTGGAATGCTTTTTTCTGCTCCTGCCGGCAACGATCTGTTGTTTGATGAAGGTTTGTGCGAACAGGGCAGAAACTTCTGCAACAAGATATGGAATGCTTTTCGCCTTACCCAGGGATGGGAAATTGACCCCAAACTTGAACAACCTCAAAGCAGCATCATTGCTGCTCAATGGTTTGAATCAAAACTGCAAAAATCGCTTGCCGACCTGGAAGATCATTTTTCCAAATTCCGTATGGCAGATGCGCTTATGCTTGTTTACAAACTTATTTGGGACGATTTCTGTTCCTGGTACCTTGAAATGGTAAAACCTGCCTACAAGCAACCCATTGACAATAAAAGTTATGAGTTGACCATAAACTTTTTTGAGAAATTATTAAAGGTTTTGCATCCGTTTATGCCTTTTATCTCCGAAGAAATTTACCAGCACATACGCAACGAGGAATCATCTGAAAGTATTATGATCGATAGATTTCCCGAAATATCCGGTTACGATGAGGCATTGCTGGACAGATTCGATTTTGCCTCTCAGGTGATCATGTCCATCAGAAATATGCGACAGGAAAAAAATATCCCTCAAAAAGATCCCCTGCAACTGATGGTGAAAAAAAATAACGAGGACAAAGCAGATATCCTTTTCGATGGACTCATCATCAAACTCTGCAACCTTGATGGAATTGAGTATGTAACGGAAAAGCCTGAAGGGGCCTTTAATTTCATTCTAAAAACCACAGAGTTTTATATTCCTGTGAATGAAAGCATTGATGTGGAAGCAGAAACAGAGAAACTACAACAGGAAATCACCTACCAGAAAGGATTTTTAAAAGGTGTGATGAAAAAACTGAGTAATGAGAAGTTTGTGACAAATGCTCCGGCAAAAGTTGTGGAAATGGAGAAGAAAAAACAAACGGATGCGGAGAACAAAATAAAAGTGCTTGAAGAGCAGATCAAAAGTTTAAAGAAAGACTAACATGATCTTTCACAATTAAACCCCCCTGTTCGTCTATTGCTGAAGGATTCGGTTTATCGTTTCACCAGTTTTTCGGTTATAGTGCCTTCTGGTGTGGTTATTTTCACCACATAAGTTGCATCCGGAAGATGAGAAATATCAATGCTTCCGGATATTTTGCTCCCGTCGGTTTCCAACACCCGTTTTCCATGGAGATCATAGATCTGCAGGGTTTCGACAACGGATGATGTGTAGTTGATCCAAAATTGACCATCTACCGGATTGGGATGAACCATCTGATGATCCTGATTGGCAAATTCCTCAGTATTTACAGGTTCTCCCAATTCCACATCCAAAAAAACGGAACTGTAGTTTTCAACCACAACATTGTTGATGATTTTATGCGGGTATCCATCAGCCGTAACCCTCACCGTATATTCACCGGCAAACACAGGTCGATAAAAACGACCTGTTGATGCTGAAGAATAAACCTGCGAGTTGTCTTTGTCATGACCAATGAATACAATTTCAGCTCTGATTGGCTCCTGGGAGTTTACATCCACTACCCTGCCCTGTATTCCATACAAACTCTGCTGCATGTAATTGATCAGCGACCGGAAATTATAGTCCCAGTGCCCTGGCAAAAGCGCGGTGGGTAGTAATTTTGTATTGGATATTTCCAACGTAAACTCTCTTTGTTGTTCAAAATAATTGGCGTAATCCTGCCTGCTTCCGTAAACAACATACCAATCGCCTCCATGTGTCACACCATTAAAAAATGAAGACCCTTGTGGATTCATGTAATTGGAGGGACTAAAAAAGCGAGCAGTATCAGCATATTCGTGCATCACCAGGTTCCACCAGTCATGATCAGCATGCTTTTTTACGCCAGAGCGCCAGCTATCCCAGGGATAGTTGACACATTCAATGCCGCCATGAATATTGGCCGACATGATGAAGTGATGTCCGTTCATGACTTCCATCATGCCTTCAGTTTCTTCTTGTAATGTACCCTGAGGATTACCAACAAGAGCCGGATAGTTTCTGTTGAGATCAACACCACTGGAATTGTAACGGGTGGCACCATAAACAGTATTATTATCATTGGTATAAGTCCCGTCAGGGTTTTCAAGCGGGCAGATCCAGATTTCCAGATTGTCGAGAAGATGGGTTACTTCGTCATTGGTACCATAGTTATTGAGCAGGTAATGAATAAGTCTTAAGGTAAGATTGAAACCGGTTGTTTCATCGCCATGCATAGTGGAAGTATACATAAAACCGGGTTTTTCACCTTCAACCTCTACATTTGAAGTGATCCGGGCAAAAATAAGTTTTCTTCCACTGGCAAGAGTTTTCACTTCCAGCTTTTGATAGAGACCAGGAAAAACTTCTTCAAACTGCTCCATCATTCCTTCATACGCTTCATAGGTGGGATAGAAATCCCATTGTTCTATTTGCGTAACATCTATGTTGTTGAGCATGTTGTAATCATTCTTCTCAAATTGATATCCAGGTGCTTTTTCGAAGCGAAATGAAATACCCGACCCTTTGATGGTCTCAAAACCTTCCTGGTTGGCATAAACAAAAACTCTCTGACTCTTCAGGTCTTGGAAATCTACCGATATTCCATGCTTATCCCGGAGGATTACTTCTACCTGTCTGGCAGGGAAGCTAAGGTAGTATTCAGTTTTCTTGTAGGTATCTTGTTGGTTGTTAATTGGATTTTGAGCACCTGATGGCAAAAATAACAACACAAGAAGCGCAAGGAAAAAGACTTTAAAATCAGAGAAAAAGGGTAACATGTAAAAATTTTAGATGACTATTTTGTTTTCTATCAGGAATGAAATTTTTCGTGCAGCAGGTTGATCTGGTTATAAAGTCCTTTGTTGATCTTTGCCAATGGCAAACGTAGATAGTTTTTCGCTAATCCTTTGATCTCAAGCAATGCTTTTACCCCTGAAGGACTACCATCGGCATAAATAGATTCTATAAGGTCAAAAAGTTTGAAATGAATTTCGCGCGCCGACTGGTAATTATTTTCCAGACAGAGGGAAACCATTTGTGAGAATTCCTTGGGAAAAGCATTGGCAATCACCGAAATGACCCCATCACCTCCAATCGCCATAAAAGGTAATGTAAGGGCATCATCACCCGAGATCACCAGAAAATCGTCAGGTTTGCCATTAATAATGCGGGAAACCTGCGAGAGATTCCCTGATGCTTCTTTGATGGCGATTACATTCTTCAGTTCATGAGCAATCCGCAAGGTGGTATCGGCATCAATATCGGAACCGGTTCTGCCCGGTACATTATAAATAATAACCGGCACAGGCGACTGCCCGGCAATGCTTTTGTAATGGTTAAAAATACCTTTTGGCTGAGGCTTATTGTAATACGGGCTCACAGATAAAATAGCAGAGATACCAGTAAAATCAGTACTTTTTATATCTTTTACAACCTGACGGGTATTGTTGCCACCCATGCCCACCACAACAGGTACGCGATCATTCACGATCTCAATACCAAAATTGATTACAGCATTTTTCTCATCCTGGTTGAGTGTAACCGACTCCCCGGTTGTTCCCAGAAAAACGATATAATTTACGCCACCACTGATCTGATATTCTATAAGGTTTTCAAAGGATTTAAAATCAATGCTCCCTTCCCTGTGAAAAGGGGTTACGATCGCTACTCCGGTTCCTTTGAATTTATTGATTTCATTTTCAGGCATTGTTGATCATTTTTAAATAATACATAGTTTGTTTGATTACTTCATCGATGGGAGCATCCTCTTTGAGTTCGAGCATAATATCAAAAAGATCGACGTATTTTTTGTGAAAGCGCCCCACCTTGAGCGGTGCATCGGATAAGGCTGCTACAAATTTTAAATGAAAAAATTCGGTATTGCTGAGGTCGATGATCACATCATATTTTTGTGAAAGAAAATCTTTGACCCCTTGTGTCTGGGGTTGGTAGTTAAGTGCGAATGCCTTTTTATTGCAAAACTCGAAGGTGAGTTTTGGAAAACTGTATTCAGGCATTTTTTTCTGATCTACAAAACCCAGGGTTTTTACTTTCTTCTGATCATGTTGCAAATCTTTCACCAGCAAGGTAATACGCTTATAGTTTTCTTCGGTGGAGGCATCATACAAAATTCCAAAACTTGTATATTGTTTATATCCGGCAATTTTTTTATTTCTGCCTTCTTTTTTGAGGGTTTTTGCCAGAAACCACATTCGTATTTTTTCCCGTAACTGCTCGTAGAGGTTCACCAAAATTTTGCTTTGCAGGTTTATAGTTTATGCTGTTTGTAATTTATAAAATAATGCCCAAAATTAATAAAATCTTTGTCCTTTTATAGCTGTACAGTCTATTTAATTTCATTGTTGACAGATAAAATGAAAATATTGATTTTTATCTGGGCTCAGGTATCTAACCTGGTTCGTTTGGTTCGAAATGAAATATAACTCCTTTACGCAGTTCTTCCGGAAGCAATTTATTATCCTGCGGAGATCCTCCTCTCTATCGGTATTTGACCTGTAAAGAGTCAGATTTACAATGCTACCGCCCAATCCTCAACACTCTCAACCCTCTAAGTCCTCTAAGCTTTCTGCTATTTTTGATTTAACATTTGCGAATGACAAAATTCCGGAAACTTTTGTGCTACCAATAATAACCCGCAAAACGCATCTTACCAACACTTTGCTTCTCCCCTGAAACCTTATGGATTTTTATTTGTTCTAAAACTGTACAAAAAAAATACTTTATGGAAATTACTGTATTAGGGACGGGTACTTCACAGGGAGTGCCTGTGGTAGCTTGTAAATGCAAGGTATGTAATAGTTCCGATCCTTATGATAAAAGATTGCGCACATCTGTAATGATCAAAACCGATCGCAATACTTTTGTGATAGATGCAGGGCCTGATTTCAGACAACAAATGCTCAGAGAAAATGTACGGGCAGTGGATGCCATTCTCATTACCCATAACCATAAAGATCATACCGGAGGCATTGACGATGTAAGGGCTTTTAACTGGGTATTGCAAAAGCCCATGGAAATATTTGCTGCAAAAAATGTGATTGATACCATTCAATCAGATTTTTCTTATGCCTTCCAGGAGCAAAAATACCCGGGAGTGCCACAAATAAACCTGCATGAAATAAAAAACGAACCTTTTATTGTTCATCGAGATCATTTCACTCCCATTGCTGCAATGCACGCCTCTATGCCGGTTTTTGGTTTCAGAACCGGTGATTTTTCATATCTAACTGATGCCAGTAGTATCGACAATACAGAACTGGAAAAAATGAAAAACTCCAAACTTTTAATTCTTAATGCCTTGCGAAAAGAAGATCATCATTCTCACTTCACACTTGCTGAGGCAGTGGACATTATCCGGTATTTAAAACCTGAGAAGGCCTACCTTACACATATCAGTCATCAAATGGGGTTTCACCAATCTGTAAACGATGAATTGCCCGATGGGATAGAATTGGCCTACGATGGATTAAAAGTAACCATATGACAAGCTAATCGCGATTCTTTTCTAATTTTACCCTTTTCAGATCCATTTGATTCAGCGGATTAACTTTCAGGTTGGTAACATAATGAGGGACAAAACGGAGTGACTGGTCATAGAAAAGAGGTACCACCGGGGCATACTCCAAGACAATACTATCCATTTTCTGGTAATATATATGTCTGAGAGAATCGTTGACAATGGTAAGCGATTTTTCATACAATCGATCAAACTCCTTATTTTCGAAGAAGGTGTAGTTGGGGCCGGTCGGAGTTTTGTTTTGGGAGTAAAACAGGGCAAGATAGTTTTCGGCATCCGGATAATCAGCAATCCACGATGCCCTGAAAATTTCAGATTCTCCTTTTGCCATCATCTCACGAAGGGTAGCAGAAGGCATCACGTTAATACTGACAGGAATACCCATTTTTTTTAATTCATGCTGTATAAATTGGGTTATATCGAGATATTGTGAATTGGTTGATATCTCAAATTCAGGAAGTCCTTTTCCTTCGGGAAATCCTGCTTCTTCAAGATATCTTCTTGCTTTTTCGGGGTTGTATTCATATCCACCTGTATTTTTGGTAAATCCGGGCATACCAACGGGTACAAAACCCGCATGAGCTGGCGTACCCACATTGTTTCTCAGGTAGAAAAGCATTTTTTCTCTGTCGAAGGCATGGTTGATGGCCAACCTGATCTTTTGCTTTTGAAATGCGCTCAGGTTTTTCTCTTCCTCCCTGTCGAGCAAAAGACCCAGATATTCTGTATTGAGAAAAGGTTCTGTAATTTTATAAAATCTGTCCTGATAGGTTTTTCTTAATTCTCCGTTTTGTGTGAGCAACTCATCTTTATAACTGGCATCTATACGGGTCAGGATATCAAGATTACCCTTTACAAATTCGAGAAATGCGGTTTGCCTGTCCATGATAAAGGTAATGGCAATTGCATCGGTATAGGGCAGGCGAGCGTCACCTTCAAATTCAAAATAACGGTGATTTTTTCTTAAAACAAGTTTCACTCCTTCTTTCCAAAATTGAAAATGATAGGGTCCGGTGCCTACCGGATTTTTCCGGAAGTCACTCCCTTTTTGCGCTGTCGCTTCCCTGGGCACCACCGAGCAATATTGCATGCAGAGTAAACCTAAGAAAGGAGGAAAAGGTTCCTCCAGTTTTATTTGCAATACAGTATCATTAAGGGCTATCATATCAAGTTCACCATTTTGCTTGCGTGCCAGAGGATTCATTACCCACAATCCTGGTGAATTAAGTTTTGGATCAATAATTCGTGAAAAACTATATACAAAATCGCCGGCCTTTACTGTGCGGGTGAGTTCTTGCCCAAACACCTCACTTTCATGAAAAAAAACATCATCTCTCAAATAAAAAGTATAGGTAAGTCCATCATCAGAAACCGTCCATTCTTTTGCTATGGAAGGCGTAATGTGAAGATTTTGATCCAGTTGAACCAACCCGTTAAAGATTTGTGAAGTAGCCCAGATATTAGACTGATTCCGGGCGTAGACCGGATCGAGAGATGAAATGTTTCCATCTTCGTTGTACCTGAAAACAGTCAGATTATCCTGGTCATCAAACGAACCCTGACATGCTGCCAGCAGCAACGGCAAAGAAATCAAATAAGGAAAAAGACGTTTACGCATCATAAAAAAGCACCATGCAGTTTGTTAAACGATCTGCACGGCGCAAAAATAGTAATTTTTATCTGTAAATGATTTCTCAAAAGAGGATGCAACCCCCATCTCCTGAGAAAACCCTCCGATGTTTGCTATTTTATCAGTGTAGCCACTCTGAAAAAGAATATTGTCCACAAATTACACGAATTGATACTAATTTAAATATTTGGCATTCATGAGTCCACTCTAAAAAGTCAATTATCCACAGATTACACAGATTTGCACAGATGCTAAATGCTGATAATCAGTGTTTTTTAAAACAGGAAATAAACACAGATTTGCCGAAAACAAGTTTTCGGAGTGGACTCATCAGTTATTTTCGAAAATTTCAAAACATCAACATTCATCCTGATTATCGATAGTATAAATCCCGGGATCATCCTTTGCCATGATGGGTAGAATCAAAATCCCCAGTTAGGATCATCTGAACGGGTTTTGTCCATGAGTTGGGTTAGTTCTTTGGCAATTTCGATATACAATAGATATATCGGTGGTCTCAGACGGGTCTCTTTGGAGGTTATAAAGTTCTACAGGCTGGTCAGGATTTTCAGCAACATTATTTCTTACCGCTTTCCGTTAGCCTTTTCTTGCTGCTTGCTTTTTGTCCTGTTGGTAAAATTCCCAATACAGATACTCATGCTGCTTTTGCTCTTTTCCAGTTAATTCAGGAAGAAATGATATGCCATCAGTTAATTCAGGAGTTGGTATATCTGCCAGGTCGCAGATGACAGGCATTACATCCCACAAGGCAGAAGTATGACCGGAAACAGTTCCGGGTTCAATGGTTCCGGTTTATCGGGCAATCATCGAAATTCTTGTTTCTCCTTCATGGAGGTGTCTTTTGATGCCTCTGCAGGCATAATTACTGATATTAGAAAACCTTCCGGACGATTGTCCGCCATTGTCGCTAATGAAGATGATCAGGGTCTTTTCAACGATCTCATAAATGGCAAATTACGCCCAAACTTTTTACTTTACTTTCTGCGCCTTTTTAGCTCCCTGCGCAAAAGCTTGATCTCTCTGCCTGTTTGTCCGCTCACAGATGTATTCTCCTGTGCTCTTCTGATCAGGTAGGGTATTGCCAGTTTCAAAGGACCGTAAGGAAGATACTTGGCAACATTGTATCCGTGGTATGCCAGATTATAACTGATATGATCACTCATACCAGTCAGTTGACTAAAAAAAATACCAGGATGATCGGATGGTATGTGGAGTGCGTTCATTTTTTTTATTGCCTTTTCACAACTTGTTTCGTTATGGGTTCCAATACAAACGCTGATCTCATCTGAATTTTCGAGACAAAAGATCATGGCATTATCAAATGCACTGTCAGTGGCATTTTTGTCGGGATGCACAGGTGAAGCATAGTTATGCTTCTGTGCACGTTTTCTTTCTTTCTCCATATAGGCACCTCTAACCAGTTTAAAGGCAGGTTTGAACCCATTCATTTTGGCTTTTTGGGTTTGCTCTTTGAGATAAAATAAACGGTCGGTTCTGTACATCTGCAGTGTATTATAAACGATAGCGTTGTCTTTATTATACATTTGCATCAATTTTTCGGTCATTTCATCAATTGCTCCTTGTATCCAGGTTTCTTCCGCATCTATCATTACCGGAAGATTATTATTATACGCTTCCCTGCAGATCAGATCTGCACGTTCAAATGCACGATCCCATTCATCAGATTCGGCTTCGGTAAGAAACTCGTGGGAGTTCACCTTTTCCAATAAAGAAGTACGTGCAATGCCGGAGAATTTGAATACGGCAAAAGCAATTCCTTT
>Ga0102941_1001750_pt1 | contig 10069 bp, 7 predicted proteins | sample SalPonR2_C_D2_MG_FD_79281 | JGI IMG/M metagenome (GOLD analysis project Ga0102941, IMG submission 79281) | Salt pond soil microbial communities from South San Francisco under conditions of wetland restoration - Salt Pond MetaG R2_C_D2_MG | ecosystem: Environmental > Aquatic > Marine > Intertidal... | reverse complement strand
TCATCTGGAATTCGTTTTCGCCCCATACGTTTTCTATGATCGGACCGGCGCCGTTATAGAAATCTGCAGTGGGAAAGTGACTGAAACTGATGAGCGTTTTGTCCATCTCTTCAGCCCTTTTTGCTACATCTGTCATCCATTCGATCAGATGCTCCTTGTGGGTAATCACCTTGTTGTAACCGTTGTTGCCCGAACCCGAAAAATTCGATGGATCTGTCGGGTTTGATGTGTCTGCATAAGCCTGCGGGATGTAAACATTGGTATCAAGTGCAAGGAGCCAGAGGCCATCCACGGGTTCCACCAGGTAGCTCATATCCATTATTTCAAGACAGTGCGTGTATCCTGGCTGGCGATAGCTGCCGCCCGTTCCCTCGTGGCAAATCTCGTAGAGCCTCTTGTCCGGATCAAAGATGTCTTCGTCGATTTCAGTTTGTGCCGATTGGTCTCCGGAGAATGGCGTTTCGTAGTAATGGTAGCTTACATTAGGTTTCAGGCCGAAATCACCAATCAGATCAAACAGCCCGTTGTAGCCAAGTTCTTTCACTTCATCTGTACAAGCAGGAGCTTCAGACATTTGGCTGGCGTTTATCTTTTCAAGGCAACGCGGATGTTGTTTACTGTAGACAGGCTGTCGCTTTCCTGCTTCTCCGAGATAGTTCGATTTTCCCGCCTCAGCCTCGAAAGGACGGCCGGGATCATGATTGCCCGGCGTGAGAAAAAATGAGATGCCGTGTTCATCCCGGTATTGATTGAGGATTTCCATCAACCCGCTGACATGGGCGGGCTGGCCATCATCACTGAAATCCCCCGGAAGTGCAATATATTTGGTGCCGCGCTCAATAGCGTCGTCCAGTGCCGCCAGGAAAGCAAAGTAATTTTCGTTGAACAGCCGGGTTGATGTCAGTTGTGCTTCCATGGTGCGGATGACCGCCTGTTTTTCCTCTCCGTTATAGGTGACCGGCAATCCATCAAAAGTTCCGGGCTCAAATTGGGCAAACAGATCATGAAAGTGGACATCCGGCATAAACGCCACCTCATACATAACGTTGTCGGATGAATTCATTAGGTCTGATTCCGAATTGCAAGACATTACAAAGAGTAAACACAGAAACGGAATGAACGGAGGTATTGGTGAATACATAAGTTGTTGAGGGTTATGTTTTGGAGGCTTTGCGCCGGGGAGAATCACTTTGTGGAAATACCCATCTGTAGGTTGTTTTATACCAAAGAAATCCTTGTGGGGCCGGCTGATGAGTGTCCTTAACCGTCAGTGCGGCATGACTTTGTAACTTAACTTTACAACATCCTTCATTCATCAAGTAACTCGTTCTCACAAGAATCCGGTGCTGTTATAGGATTGCATCTTGCCGGGCTTTCGGCTCCCGGCAATGTGACGATATATCCCGACCCGTACGGGCTTTCCTCCGGGTAGTCTGTACTGATAAACTGTGCGCCGCTTTCAAGGGCAAGATCCCTGCGGGTGGTATCGCCAGACCGGGCTTCTTCTGTGGGGATATCCGAACGTGTTCGGACAAGAAATCCTGCCGCCGTATACTCTTTAATTTTTTCTCCCAGATCTATTACGTTGTTCATTTTGATAAACCCGGCCGTTGGCTCGCCCGGTTCAGAACTCACAAAAAGCAAACGATTTTCAAGGTTTGGATTTCCACTAAGATAGAGATCCTTGTGGCGTCCGGTATTGTCGAGGGCAAACATCACTTTCCCGCGGCTGTCTGCCAATGTTGGCCATCCGCTGGTCCTAACAGCCTCTTCCAGTGTCGCAAAGCTACCCCTCACATCATCCGGGGTAATGATTTGGCCCACATCAAACACCGCTCGAATTTCATCGTCAATACCATGCAGCAGTTCGTCTGTAAATGCAATAGGTTTTGTAAATTGAATCGGTCCGCGATCTTCCATGAGGCCATCTTTCGCCTCAATCATGATGAATAGCGGAAAGTGTGATGGGTTTGCCTGTGACCACTCCCGTATTTCAGATAAGCAGGAAATGAGTGTCATGCAGCTGGTCCTGTAATCCAGATCCTGTCCGTGCAGAACTTTCAATCCGGGTTCTGCCATCTCTTCTGCGTACAAAAACTCTTCATCGCCGGCAAGAAGGGCTCCGGCCGGTTCGGAAAAAAGTCCCCCTGCCGTATCTGCGAATACGTCCAGCTCAAACTGGCGGATACCAAGGTCGCCAAGCTGTTCAGCCAGGGGCCGATGCTCATAGTCAATATTTCGGGACCATCCGTCCACATATTCGTTGATCTGAGTAACAAGCTCGGGGTGCGGCTTCAGCTTGTAACTGTTGTGGGTTCCGAGGACCTGGATGTGGTTAAGGCGAATACATTCATCACTGTTTTCAGCTGTAATTTCAGAGCAATCAACAGCTGAGCTAGTAATTTCATTATTATGATTTTCATCACTGCAGGAATTAAAAAGAAGAAGTGATAAGAGAATTAATGTGTATTTTTTCATCATTTTGATTGATTGCCAGATGTTATAAAAAAGCCCAGTAAATGAAGATCAATATATTTCAAATACCGGGCATTGTTAATGTGGTTAATTAGTCAGGAATATTGGTATGACTAATACCCGTTATTCTGTTCCAGAAGTCCCTGGCCGGCATCAATAGCCTGCTGTGGAATCGGGAAGATTCGTTTGTTTTTATCAGTGCTGTTTTTGTCTCTCCAGTTTTCTTCCCATTTGCCAAGGCGAATCTGGAAGGTTCGGGTCCAGAGTTCGTGATACATTTCAAAGAGATACTCGCGGAACAGATCGTCAGTATTGGTGAGCTCATCCGCTTCAAGCTGACGGGCACCGCGTGCAGTTCGCAATGTATTGATGTCTTGAAGAGCACCATCCCAGTTTCCCATCCAAGCTTTGGCTTCCGCACGCATCAGATACACCTCGCCGAGACGAAGTATAGGGATGTTAATTGATGAGGAGCTTCCGGGGGAGGTTCGGTCAAGGTCCCATTTAAGAGATCGTGCACCAGTAATATGGTCATTATCATCGGTTAGTCCCACTTCACGTGTGTAGTTCATAAGTTTGCCTGAGCGGGCGTTGTCAGTCAGTGGCAGTATCAGCAAATCACCGTTGATGTCACGCTGCCAGTCGGTGCCCGATGAATTGGGGGTTATACCATATTGCTGGCCAACCTGAACACCTCTGTTCCATCGAAAATCTTCGTTAGATACCGATCCTTCATCAGGGATGAACCGGTGGAAATACCGGGGATCATCGCGTTCTCCTTCCCACATATCAAAGAAATCCTGCGTAAGTGCACCGCCATCTGATCCTGTTTTGATAAATTCAGGTGAAGCAAACCGATCGCGGGAGGCGTGGAAATAACCGATATGGTGGCGACCACCGGCTTCCACCTCCTGGTTGAATGAAAAGATGATTTCAGGATTTCCCTGGTTTTCTTTTCCAAAAAGGTAAAAATAATTCTCGGTTTCAAGACTGAAATCACCGGATTCGATTAACTGTGTAGTATAATCAATCACTGCTTCCATGTCCTGCTGAGCAAACTGAAACTGATCTGCATACCGGTCGGAGTATACGCCACGGTTCAGGTGCAGCCTAGCTTTATACCCGATGGCAGCGCTTTGGGTGAACCGAATCTCACCTACCTGATCAATCGTCGGAAGCTGATTTTGTATTTCATCCAGTTCATTTAAAAGGTAGTCTACCGCATCGCCGTCTCTGTAGATTGAAGACATCTGGTCTGTACCAAGATTTTCCGGCCGATTCTCAAATGCGATATTCCAGAGATCGAGCAGCCAGTAATTATATACTGTTTTTACACCACGTGCTTCTGCAATTAAAGCGGAATCACCACTTCCTTCAGAAATTGTGTTTTCAGCCAATGTTGCCCGTCCGATGCCCTGTGTAGAGTTACTCCATACGTCGATAATTGTTACATGCTGAGGGGTCCAGTTGTGCTGATGCATTTCAAAAAACCGGCCGCCATCAAACCAATCGGTTCCACCTCTGAACGGGACAATCTGTTCCATCGATGAGACACCCTGAAGGTTATTCAGCCAGTTATGTGCAGCCAGCATATCTTTCATTAGAGCATAGGATGGGGCAAGTGTGCGCTCGCCGGCTTCAGGGTCGTTTATTTCGGTTTCGCCAAGTGCTGTATCCTTTACCGATGTTGTAAGATCGGCACAGGAATAGAGCGTCAGGGCTGCAATTAAGAACGCTAAAGTTGCAGGAATTGAGTATTTCATGGAATATTATTTTTTGGTTGTTATAGAGTGACGTTGATGGCGAACATGAAAGAGCGTGCCGTGGGATATCTTGAGCTGTCGATACCGTAAGATTGAATACCACCTCTGTCACGCGGCATGTTTACTTCGGGATCAAACCCGTCATAGTCTGTGATGGTGAACAGGTTCTGGCCTGTTACTGAAAGCTGTAGGCCACTTAATGGTAGATTTTGTGTATTTACCTGGTAGCTGATAGTAGCGTTACTTAGCCTCAGGTAGCTTCCATCCTGCAAGAATCGGGTGGAAGCCGTGGCGGAGTTGGTTGGATCTTCGTTTGGTTCAAATCCAACGCGGGCTATATTATTACCGGCATAAAGCTGGGGCATATTGAACAGACCGTTATGGTCGTTCCAGTAAATCTTATTGCCGGATACACCGTTAAAATTTAATCCAAGGTTCCAGTTTTTATAGCCAGTATTTGCTGAAAAGCCATAGGTGACATCTGGGAGAGCGCTGCCTGCAAATACTCTGTCGGCATTGGTGATGGCGCCATCACCGTTAATATCTCTGAACTGGTTCAGGCCATTTTCATCCAGCCCCTGGAAATCGAGCAGCCAGAATGCGCCAATCGGCAAGCCACTTCTGACGGCCTGTACAGTTTCACCGGATAAACCCCGACCGGTAAGTGAACCTGTGGAAAGAAGAGATACCGGCAGGTTTTGCACTTCATTATCGAGGTAGGAGATATTTCCTCCGATCTCCACGAAAACGTCTGTGCCGAACTGATGGATATAGTTCAGGTCGAGCTCAATCCCCTGATTGATAATTTCCATATCGAAATTGCTCCAGAACGAAGTGGTTGCATTGATAGGGTCTGTACCGGTGGTTTGCTCAAATAGAATATCAGTAGACACTTTACGGAAAACATCAATACTTCCTGTAAGTGACTGCCCGAAGAATCCAAAATCGATTCCTGCGTTTGTCTGGTCGCTCACTTCCCATTTGATATCTTCATTCTGGATTCGCACAAATGTGATTCCCGGTGTGACCTGGCCTGGGATTAAACCGTATCCCGAGTTATTACCGGAACTAACGTTAATCAGTTGTTCCGTTATGCCGTTGGGAATCTCCTGGTTACCTGTGCGTCCCCAGCCGAGCCGAAGCCGGAGGTTACTGATAGCATTTGTTCCGCTGAAAAATGGTTCATCATTGATCTGCCATGCCCCTGAAAAGGATGGGAAAAATCCATATCGATTACCTTCGCCAAATCGGGATGAACCATCGGCGCGGAGTGTAGTTGTTAAAAAGTACCGGCTATCAAAGTTATAGTTTACGCGTCCGAAATATGACTGGAGCTCATTTTCCTGGAAAAAACCAACCGGCCGGTTCTGACTTATCGATAGCTCCGTACCAATCGAAGGATTATTATACGCTTCAATCTCATCAGTAGAAAAATTGTCGATACTCCAGTTTCTGCCTTCGAGGGTGAACTTTTGCCAGGAATAACCGCCAAGAATATTGAAATTATGACTCTTTAGTGAGGTGAGATAGTTGATGGTTCCTTCCAGCTGCATGTTGTTATTTTCGCGTGAGGCATCGGAAAGTCCACCATCTGGCTTTGCAATCCTGTTGATGTTATGCTTGGACACCTGGGAAATGGTGTTGCCCGATGAATTGTCAATTCCAAAATTTGCACTCAGCATCAAACCTTCCATCACTTCAAAATCAGCTTTTACAGATGATAAAATTCGTGTGACTTCAGAAAAGTTGGTCAGAATTTCCGGTCCGCGGAGCGGATTAAAACCTTCCTGGGTGATAGGAAACAGCGACCCATCCGGTAGTCTGACTGGATTTGTCGGATTTTGCGTCAGAGCATTCGTGATCATATCACCACCATTGGTGCTTGGTGCGTCAGCAATTGGTGCAAAATCAGTGCGGGTTCGGTTAGCCATCAGGTTGAATCCAACATCCAGGCGATTTTCGAGAAACCGTTGATTGGCTCTGAGCCTGCCACCGAACGTCTGTAATTCACTGGCAATCATGATGCCTTCCTGATCAGAAAAATTCAGTGAAGCAATAAAATCTGATTCCGCATTGCGGCTGCTATATGAGAGAGAGTGGGAATTAGATACGCCGGTACGCGTGATTTCATCGAACCAGTTTGTTCTGGATCCGCCATCCAGATCACTCTGGCCTATACTTGCCTGAAAATCAACAAACTCCTCAGCACTGAGCATATCTACTCGATTTGCGATGGTTGATAGCGTAACATCACTACGGTAGTTGAGCTGCGATTGCCCTCTCTGACCACGCTTGGTTGTAATCAGAATAACGCCCTCAGATCCTCTTGAGCCATAAATGGCTGTTGCTGAAGCATCTTTCAATACGTCAATGGATTCAATATCATCGGCATTTATAAAGGAGAGAGGATTGGTTGGTGAAGCCGATCCCACACCGAAACTTTGCCCTGCACTTGCGGTTGGTGAATTATTTATCGCTACACCGTCGATCACATAGAGCGGTCCGCTACCACTTCGGAGTGTCCCCTGGCCGCGAATAATAACTTGTGCCGGCGAACCGGGCTGGCCTCCCTGACTGGTGACATTTACTCCGGAGATGCGCCCCTGCAGCAGCTGCTCTGGCGATGAGGTGATACCCGCATTAAAGTCTTCGGTATTCAGCGAGGCCACGGATGTAGTGATTTCTGAACGTCGCTGCGTGCCGTAACCGACCACCACCACATCATCACCGGTGATGGCTGCACTGGTCAGGGCGACATTGATCTCGTCACGTCCGTTTAACTCTACCCGCCGGCTCTGGTAGCCCACGAATGTGAAAATGAGAGTTTCATTTAGCGAGGGGACAGAGAGTTCAAATTCGCCGCTGGAGTTTGTTGATGTTCCGATCATTTCAGAACCTTGCACAACGATATTAACACCGGGTAACGATTCACCGGTTTCGGAATCTGTGACGGTACCGGTGACGGTCTGTGCCTGCAGCAGTACCGGTAAACAAAACAGAATGGCATTAGTTAAAAGGAATAAACAGATACTGTATGTACGTTTCATATTAAAAGGGGGTTAATGGTTGAATTTGGAGAACACAACAAGGACGTCAAGTGGGTAAGTGAAAAAATCGCTGCCGTTTTAGACGTTTGTCGTTTTAAGCTCATCAGTTGTTGATTGCTAAATCATCAAGTAATGAGCCGCATAATCAATGCTTAAAGAAAGGCCCTGACTATCACCAAATCGTTACCATGGAGTTACAGAGGAGTTATGATACTGTTACCCTAATAATGTGAAGAGCAAAAAATTGAACGTATTCATCTCATGTCCGACTTAATAGATAGAAGCAAGAATTGCACTCTTGATTATTAAAAGAAGATTGAGCCCCATGAATACCCAAATAGTTAATCAGCTACTAAACCTGGTATACAAAATCGCTGCCTTTAAGATGAATCCTCTATGGGTACTGACGATTGCCTGTATTACCATATTACTGTGAATCAATGGTGTCTCTTTTATGGATCATTCTTCCATTTACTTCTTACTAAAAAGTACAGTTGGAATAATTAGCGTAACAGTTCTGGAGATTTGGAATTACCATTTGATGGGGCAGATTGCAGAGTTTATCGTGGAAGTAATCAACGATTTTTTAGTCATCTTTTAATCTGTATTAGCCAAGAGCTGGCTTAGCCTATAGAAATAGTTTTGAACTTTTGGCTACGCTGCACGACTATCTTCACGATGGCAAAACACTCCGAACATACAGATTACAATTCGCTGGTATCACGATACCAGGAGGGGGATAAGGAAGCATTGCGTCAGTTGATCAGAACTTTTCATCCCAGACTGAAACAGTCGATTTATTTGGCGACGGGAAATCAGTCCGCTGTTGATGATCTTGTTCAGGAGTGCTGGTATAGTATTATCCCAAGACTTGAAAGCCTGAAACTGAAGATCAGTTTTGAAGCGTGGGCGCTGACAATTGCCCGCCGGAGAGCAGTGGACTGGATACGGCATCAGCAAACATTGAGACGGCAGGCAGGACGATTGAAAGAAGCGGCACAGGCAAACGTCGGCAGTGAGATTGTGGATGATGATAACGAGAAGCTGAATGAGATACGGGTTGGGATTCAGCAGCTTCCTATGTCGCAGCGGATTGTCCTGTCCATGTTTTATATGGAAAATCTGAGTTTGGCCGAAATCAGCAGTGTGCTGGATGTGTCGAAAGGAACGGTAAAATCCCGGTTGTTTTACGCCCGTGAAAAGTTAAAGACCATTATTAATAACAAACAGAAAAAACTATGAAAAATGAACAAGAAATCGACCGTTTAATCTCAGAATCACTGAACAAAGAGGAGACTGAATTTTATGCTTCTTTAGAGGAGGAGGGACTGCCTCAAAAAGTCAAAAGCTTGTATTCTGGTAAGTTTGGACGCATGGCTGTTTTGACCGCTATCGTGCATACCATTGCGGTAGGTATTGCCGTATATTGCGGCTACAAACTATTCACTTCACCGGATGTTGTTGAGATACTGCGATATAGCGTTGTCCTCTTTATTGCATGGAGCTTTGGGATCATGATTAAACTCTGGCAGTGGATGCAGATGGATAAAGAGTCTGTGATGCGCGAAATGAAACGCCTTGAATTTCAGGTGGCTGTTCTGATGGAGAAGAAATCTGACCGGACATGAATCGGTACATTATTTTCTGAAGGTCTTTGTAAAAAGGTAAGAGTTAAGCATAGGTTATCTGAGGATAGATGTGTGATAGTAATGAAAAGAAAATATGAAATCGCGGTCATTCAGTGACCGATCAGTATGTCGTGAAAATGTTCTTTCATGATAGTGTTGAATCGGCCGGGGCCGAAGGCCGCAAGCGTCTTCCCCTGCTACAGGTACGATAACACAAAATGTCACAAACGAGAGCCTGCCTGTTGATACTGAATCAAACACCACTTCCCTATGGATTTCAACTCCTGAAATGAAAACGAATTAACAGAAATTTTCTTTCAAACTCAGGTGTTGTTTCAGGTGGAAAAGCAATTAACTGCTTCTAGCCTAAAAAATTTTGAGGTTAAGCCTGCCTTTCTACGCATATTTTTTAGTCAATTATATTGAAAATCAGGATCTATGACTTTGTCACTTATAGCTGGCTTTCAGTAGTATTTTTAACAAAGTAAATGAAATCAAAGAAGACACTTGCATTAGCGGTGGGGTTTGTTCTCCTCTGGAATTCGGGTTTCATCGGTGCAGAGTATGGGCTTCCATTCACGGGCCCGTTTACACTTGTGTTTTGGCGGTACCTGGCGCTTACCATGCTCATTGCAGGATACCTGATTGTAAGAGGACGCCTGACCTGGGTGGGGTGGAGGATAGCTGCTCCGAACATGCTTATCGGGGTTCTTGCCCATGGTGTGTGGCTAACCTGTGTGCTCTTTGCGCTCGATAATAAAGTGCCTGCAGGAATTGTGGCCCTGGTTGTAGCACTGCAGCCGCTAACTACCGGGGCATTTTCAGGTATTGTAACCGGAGAACGAACCAACAGGTATCAGTGGGCAGGCTTGATACTGGGTTTTTTGGGTGTATTTGTGACCGTGGCCTACAGAATTGATTTCAACAGCTATCAGTCGGTTTTCAGCTATTTGATTCCCTTAGGTTCAGTGGTGGGCATCACAATAGCAAGCCTGGTACAGCGAAGAATAGATATTACGCACGATATGGAAAAGTTGCCGCTCGGCGAAACGCTTTTCTACCAAAGTCTTGCCACAACGGCTGTGCTGGCACTGCCCGCCATATTTGCCGAACAGCTGTACACCGAGTGGGAACCGGTATTCATTTATACAATGAT
>Ga0102941_1001747_pt1 | contig 10077 bp, 8 predicted proteins | sample SalPonR2_C_D2_MG_FD_79281 | JGI IMG/M metagenome (GOLD analysis project Ga0102941, IMG submission 79281) | Salt pond soil microbial communities from South San Francisco under conditions of wetland restoration - Salt Pond MetaG R2_C_D2_MG | ecosystem: Environmental > Aquatic > Marine > Intertidal... | reverse complement strand
CTGAGTCTTGCCGCGGAGATCCTGGCTTTGAATTCATCCTGCCGCCGCGCGCTGGCCGCCGGGCTCACCGGACCCGGAGCCCGCGACGCGGCGGCGGACATCGAGGCGCAGTTGCAGGGATTGTTGTTCCCGGGATGTTTCCGCATCACCCCGGCGGAGCGCCTGCGCGCGATGCCGCGTTACCTGCAGGCCATCATGGTGCGGATCGAGCGGCTGGCCATGGGCAAGGGCGAGGCTCGCCAGGCCCTCGAGCTGTCAGGACCGAGGCAGAGACTCATCGAAGGATTCGCCACCGACTGGTGCAGCGCAAAGGCCGCCGACGCCTTTCGGGAATATCGCTGGATGGTCGAGGAGTACCGCGTGCAGCTGTTTGCCCAGCAGCTGGGCGTTGCAGGGCGGGTCTCCCATGCGCGCCTCGACAAGCAATGGCTGGTCGTAAGATCCCTGCAGGCCGGCGTCGCCCCCGCCAATTGACGTGCGCGGACCGCGCCAACCACAATCGACGGATGACAGAATCTCTCGTCGCAACATGAGAATCGGCGTCGTCGTCGGTGCTTCATGCGATCTGCCCGACGCCTACCTGGAGTCGAACGGCATTCGCATCCTGCCGTCCGTGCTGCAGATCGACGGCAAGACGTGGCTGGATGAGCGGGACCCGGACCGGACCATGACCCTGTATCGACGACACATCGCGGATCGGGCGGTGGCGGCGCACTCGACCGCCTGCGGTGCCGCGGAGATCAGCGATATTTTTCTGCATGAACTCGTATCAGATTACGAGCGCATCCTGGTAATCAGTGCATGTGCGGAATACAGCGACCTTTTCGCACGCGCGACCGAGGCCTCTTACGCCATCCTGCAGCATTATCGTGAGCGCCGCGAAGCGGGACGTCACGACGGTGGGTTTGCCTTGCGCGTCCTGGACAGTTGTTCGGTTTGCGCCGGGGAAGCGGTACTGGTCTGCCGCGCGACGCAGTTATTGCGGGAAGGACGACTCGGCTTCGAGGCCGTGCGCAGGGTGATGCGCCAGGCGGCGGCCCGCACCGTCTGCCTGGTTGTCGCCGCGGATCCCTGGTTCCTGGGCCACCGGGGCCTGGATGGCGGCGGCAGTTCCATCAGCCGGCTCGACCGGATTCGCGCGGTAGTTTCCGATCTGAAACCGGTCATAGAACTCAAGGCCGGGCGCTATCGCACGGTGGCCCGCCCCCGCGGTTTCGCCGCAGCATGCGCCACAGCCTTGAAAAAGGCCGAGGAAGGAATCGCTCGCGGCACGGGCGCCCAGGCCGTGGCACTGAGCTTCGGCGGCGATCCTCGCGTGATTCGCGAAATGCCGGCCTTCCAGTCGCTCGAGGCCCGTGCATTGGGCCTGGGAGCAGAACTGCATCTTTCCGTCATGAGCGCGACCATGGCGGTACGGCTCGGGCCGGGTGCCTTCTCCGTCGCGTGGCTCGCCGCGGGGGAGTCGGCCGACGAAGCCTAGCGTTCTTCGCTCGCGGGCGGCTCCGGCGGTTTGAATGCGCCCGGAGCAGCCTTCATCAAAGGCCCGATCAGATCCAGCGGCAGGGGGAAGACGATCGTGTTGGTCTTCTCGTTCGCAATGTGGCTTAGCGTCTGAAGGTAGCGCAGCTGCATGGCCTGTGGTTGCGTAGACAGCTGCTGGGCGGCTTCGACAAGGCGCGCCGAGGCCTGCATTTCGCCTTCCGCGTGAATGACCTTGGCTCGCCGTGAACGCTCGGCCTCGGCCTGCTGTGCGATCGCCCTGATCATGCTCTCGTCGATATCCACGTGCTTGATCTCGACGTTGGTGACCTTGATGCCCCAGTTGTCCGTATGCTCGTCGAGAATCGCCTGGATATCCGTATTGAGCTTGTCGCGCTCCGAGAGCATTTCATCGAGTTCGTGTTTGCCGAGCACGGAGCGCAGCGTCGTCTGCGCCAGCTGGCTGGTGGCTTCGTAGACATTCTCGACCTGGATGATGGCGCGCTCCGGATCGATGATGCGGAAATACACCACGGCATTCACTTTCACCGACACGTTGTCTTGAGAGATGACGTCCTGGGACGGCACGTCCATGACCACGATGCGCAGATCGGTCTTGACTATCTGCTGGATGATGGGAATGACGATGATCAGGCCGGGGCCTTTCACTTTGTAAAACCGGCCCAGCTGGAAGATGACGCCGCGCTCGTATTCCTTCAGGATTTTGATCGCGCTGAGCAGCACCAGGACGACGGCGCCCAGTGCCAGGGTGCCGAAGTAGCTCATTATTCCGCTCATGTCAGTTCTCCTTGGTTTCGAGGGGCTCGACCTCAAGGACGAGCCCGTGCATTCCGTTGACGCGCAGGGACTGTCCGCTGCGGACCGACACAGGGGTCTCGGCGGCCCACAGTTCGCCGTGCACCCGCACCTGGCCTCGCCCGGTGAATTCCTGCGTGGCTATGGCAGTGGCGCCGATCATGTCGTCCCGCCCGCTGACAATCGGCTGGCGCCGTGCCCGCATGGCCATCCAGATGATCGCCATCACTGCGCTGCCGCCCACGGCGGCGATCGAGCCGATCAAAGCCGTCGGGATGCCATAGCCGGGCACATCGGTATCCATGAGGATGATCGAGCCGACCACGAAGGCGACGATTCCGCCGAGCCCGAGCGCACCGAAGCTGGGGACGAAGACCTCGCCGATCATCAACAGCAGGCCCAGCACGATCAGGCCGAGCCCCGCATAGTTCACGGGTAGCAGCTGCAGCGCATACAGCGCCAGCAGCAGGCACACGGCCCCGACCACCCCGGGAATCACCGCGCCCGGGTTATAGCCCTCGAAGATCAGCCCGTAGATTCCGGCCAGCAGCAGCATATACGCGACGGCAGGACTCGTGATAACGGCCAGCAGCCGGGTGCGCCAGTCTGGCCCGACCCGTTCCACCGCCACACCGGCAGTGCGGATCTCGATATCGCCGGCGGTCGTGGTCACCGTGCGCCCGTCGATGGCCGTGAGGAGTTCGGCGAGGTCGACGGCGATGAGGTCGACCACGTTCTTTTCCACTGCGCGCTCGGCCGTGAGGCTCACGGACTCGCGAACCGCGCGTTCGGCCCAGTCCGCGTTGCGCCCCCGTTGCTCGGCGAGCGACCGGATGTAAGCGACCGCGTCATTGATCGCCTTGGCTTCCGGCCCGCCAGTGTTCGGCGCAGGTTCCGCGCTGTCGCCGCCGGCCGTCTCTTCGGCCCCGGTCTCGTCGGCAGCGGTTTCCCCGTCGGCAGCCGGTTCGCCGTCGACGGGGGCGGTGTCTCCGGCGGGATCGAACGCATCATCCGGTGAAGCAGGGCGGCTGCCGCCGCCGCCGACAGGCACCGGCGTCGCGGCTCCGAGATTCGTCGCCGGCGCCATGGCGGCAACATGGCTCGCATAGAGAATATAGGTTCCCGCGCTGGCAGCGCGGGAACCGCTGGGGGAGACCCAGGTCACCACCGGCACGGACGAGCCGAGGATCGACTTGATGATGTCTCGCATGGCGGTGTCGAGACCGCCGGGCGTATCCATCTCGATAATGACGAGCTCGAAGCCGTCGTTGGCAGCGCTGTCGATCCCCTCCACCAGGTAATTGCTGAGCGCCGGTCCGATAGGACCGTTCAACTCCAGCAACAAGGCCCGGCCGACACCCTGCGTGTCTCGAGACGGTCCCCCCTGCGCCAGGGCGGCGAGCGCCGCAAAGCAGGCGATGCACAGGAAAAAAGCACGCAGTGTCTTCATTACCTCATGTTATCTTCCAGCCCGGGCCCGCGCCAGTCGCGCGGCATTCGTGCGGCCGCCTGGCGCCCGATAAACCAACAGGATCGAGTAAAGACGCGATGGACATCGTTTTTGTGGCGACCGGCGGGACGATCGACAAGATCTATTTCGACGCCATGAGCCGTTTCGAGGTCGGCGACACTATCATCGACACGGTTCTGCGCGAGGCCGGCGTGGGCTTCACGCCCCATGTCATTCCCTTGATGCGCAAGGACAGCCTGGAGATCGATGCGGCCGACCGGGCTGCCATGCGCGCGGCCATCGCTGCGCGACCCGAATCCCGGGTCGTCGTGACGCACGGCACGGACACCATGGTGGAGACGGCGTGCGCCCTGGCGGACCTGGCCGGGAAAACCATCGTACTGACGGGGGCACTGAGTCCGGCGCGTTTCCAGAGTTCAGATGCGGTATTCAATATCGGCATGGCCGTCGCCGCGGTGCAGACCTGCCCGCCGGGCGTCTGGATCGCCATGAGCGGACAGGTCTTCGCGCACGACAATGTGCGCAAGAATCGTGAACTGGAACGCTTCGAGGTCCTGCGGAACTGAGCCCGGACGCGCGGCGCCGACGATATCTTCGTATTCTTTCGAAAGACGCCGTTCTTGCCCGGGCGGGACTCAGCCGCCGAAGCCCATCAGCTTGGTGGCCCCCGGGGGCACCTCGAACAGCGCCGGGTCCTGCTCGATGACGCGCAGGTCCTGGATTTCCATGCGCATGGTTTCGCCCGGCTGCTCGCTGCTGCTGAACTCCATGCGGATCGGGATCCAGTGTTCGGTGACCCAGAAGTCGCCCTCGGCGCGCTGTCCGTCGTCGACGGTGACGACATGGTAGCGGGTGGTCGGCCAGCCGTTGATCTCCTCGGTTCCAGTTTCCGTGAACTCGACGATGCTGTCGGCGCCCGGAAGCGGGTCGCGCTCGCCCATCATCCCGGGCTTGTCGATGCTGGTTTCCATGTACATGTTGTTGGGCAGGAACGTATAAACGAGGCCACGGTCCTGGCGGATGACCATGGCCATCGACATGCCTTGGTGGTGCATCTCTTCGCGATGCAGGCCGGGTGGGCGGTAGTGGTAACGCGTCTCGATCGTCTCGCCGCCGGCGGTGATCACGCGCGTCCCCTCGTGGGCGACCGTCGGTTCACTCCAGCCGGCCGGCAGTTCGCCGGCGTGGGCGAGCAGGGGCAGCGCGGCGAGCAGTACGCCGGCAAACAGTTTCTTCAGCATGATCGTTCTCCGTGTTGCGTCAATTCTCAGCCATTCAGGTCGAACCGGATCCCCTGTGCCAGTGGCAGTTCATGGCTGAAATTGATGGTGTTGGTCTGGCGTCGCATGTAGGCCTTCCAGGAATCCGAGCCGGCTTCGCGCCCACCGCCCGTGTCCTTCTCGCCACCAAAAGCACCGCCGATTTCAGCACCGGAGGTGCCGATGTTCACATTGGCGATGCCGCAGTCGCTACCGGTCGCCCCGAGGAAACGTTCCGCGGCCGGCAGGTCGTCCGTGAAGATCGCTGACGACAGGCCCTGGCGCACCCCGTTGTTCAGCGCGATGGCCTCGTCCAGGTGATGATAGGGGATGAGGTACAGGATCGGTCCGAAGGTTTCTTCCTGCACGATCGCCCACTCGTTGCTCGCCTTGACGATAGTGGGTTGCACGAAATATCCAGGGCGGTCGACGACGTGGCCCCCTGTCAGCACCCGGCCGCCCTGGGCGATGACTTTCTCCAGCGCCGCCTCGTAACGCGAGACTGCATCGGCGCTGATCAGCGGCCCCATCAGCGTGCGCGGATCGATCGGGTCGCCGATGCGCACCTGTTCGTAGGCGCGAACCAGCTGATGGGCGAGTTCGTCGAACAGTTTCTCGTGTACGAACACGCGGCGCGTGGTCGTGCAGCGTTGGCCGGCCGTGCCGACGGCGCCGAACACGATGGCCGGTATGGCGAGCTCCAGGTTGGCGCGTTCATCGACGATGATCGCGTTGTTACCGCCGAGTTCGAGCAGCGACTTGCCGAGGCGCGCTGCGACCCGCTGCGCCACTTTCCGGCCGACCGCAGTGGAGCCGGTGAACGACACCAGGTCGATGCGTTCATCGTCGACGAAAGTTTCGGCCATGGCGACGTCCGACTCGACGAACAGGTTGAAGATCGGCGGAAAGCCCTGTCCGGCGAGCGCTTCGTTACAGATTTTCTGCACGGCGATGGCACACAGTGGCGCGCTCGGCGAGGGCTTCCAGATGCATACGTCGCCGCAGACCGCCGCGATCAGTGCGTTCCAGCTCCACACCGCGACCGGAAAATTGAAGGCGCTGATGATGCCGACCACGCCCAGCGGGTGCCATTGCTCGTACATGCGATGACCCGGACGCTCTGAATGCATGGTGCGTCCGTACAGCATGCGCGACTGGCCCACCGCGAAGTCGGCGACATCGATCATCTCCTGCACTTCGCCGTCGCCTTCCGCCTTGATCTTGCCCATTTCCAGGCTGACCAGGCTCCCCAGGGCATCCTTGTGGCGCCGCAGGGCTTCCGCACACAGGCGCACCGCCTCGCCGCGTTGGGGTGCGGGAATCCCCCGCCAGAGAAGGAATGCTTCACGCGCCGCGGCGACGATGTCGTCGTACTCTTCCGGCGAGGCCGTCCGCACCCGGGCGATGGGCTCACCCGTGGCCGGGTTCATCGAATTGATGACCGGGCCCTTTCCGGGAAACTCGCGGGAACCGGCCCAGGCACCCGAGTTCTCCTCGCCGAGGCCGAGGCTCTTCAGTATTTCCAGCATTTCATACTCCCTTTGAGCGTTGATGGCCCACGGCGCCAGTTGCGATCATGCGCGCCGAAACTTCATTGGTGCCGCCATGGGCATAGAACCGGCCGAAGCGGTTGTCGAGCACGTCCTTGAGGCGAAAACTCTCCTGCGTGACGAAGCCGCGATGCGCCTCGGGGTCACAGACAACGAGATCGGCCACGGCACAGACGCCTGCCGCAGTGGTCACCTGGATGGCCGACCAGAGCCGTCCGGCAATGATCTGCGGGTAGACCTTGTTGACGTAGTTTTCTTCGCGCAATTCACCATCCTGCAGGCCAACCACCGAAACATAGACGATGACGACGTCCTGCAGCGTGCGCGGCACGGCATTCTCGAGGACACGCTTGAGCGTGTCGCGATCATGATTGAGCTTGAGGCCGTTCATCAGCAGCCGCATCTGGTTGCAATGCCCCGGGTAGCGCATGGTCTTGTAGTTCATTTCGGTCACACGGCCGCGCCAGCTGTCTGCCAGTGAACCCAGACCGCCCGAGGTGTTGAACGCCTCGTAGACGTTGCCGTCGATCTCTATTTCCTCGAGTCCCTCCAGGGGCAGGACGTTGATGATGCTGCCGTCCTCGACGCTCTGGCACATGTTGCCGTACTCGTTGATCAGCCCGTCGGTCGACCACGTCAATGAGTACTTGAGGACATTGTTGGGATGCTGGGGGAGGGCGCCGACGCGCAGTTTCACCGTATGGATCTCGTCGAAATGTGCTGCGAGCTCGTTGGCCGCGATGCTGACGAAGCCGGGCGCGAGACCACACTGGGGCGCGAAGGCGGTCGTGGCGCCCGCTGCAAGCGAGCGGACTTCCTCCGTGACTGCGACATCTTCGGTGAGATCGAAATAGTGCATGCCGCGCTGGCGGGCGGCGGCCGCCACCGGCACGTTGCAGAAATAGGGCAATCCCGAGATCACCGCATCCACGGGATGGGCATCGAGATGGGCGGCGAGCGCTTCGGGCGCGGTGGCGTCGAGCGCGAAGGCACGCACGTTGTCCAGGCCATGGGCCTTGACGACGCTCTCCGCCGCTGCGCCATCCAGGTCCGCAAGATCGATACGATAATCGCCTGATTCGCCCAACAGGCCGGAAATCAGGGCTCCGATCTTGCCGGCCCCGAGAACGAGTACTCGATGCATCAAGGTGACTCCAGGATTGTTTTTTTGAGACGTGCCCGGCCCGACCCTCGCCTGCGGAGCGTATTTGTCCGGGGGGGGGTGCCTGACGATATCCCCCAATTATCGCGACTCTCGCGGCACGGCGCCAGCCGCGGTGCCGTGAGTACGGCTTTTGCACTGCGGCAATGCACGGTAGGATGAGCGCATGAACGCCAAGACAGAGCGCCCCCAGTGGCACCCGGCAAGCTGGCAGGACAAGATCGCCAGTCAACAGCCGATGTATCCCGACGGCGAGGCGGTGGCCTCGGTCGTAGAGCGGCTCAGCGCGCTGCCGCCCCTGGTGGTGTCCTGGGAAGTCGAAGCGTTACAGGACAAGATCGCCCGGGCCCAGCGCGGCGAGGCTTTCCTGCTGCAGGGCGGCGATTGTGCGGAGAACTTCAGCGACTGCAACTCGGACCAGATCGCTCGCAAGCTGAAGATCCTCCTGCAGGTCAGCGTGGTGCTGCTGCACAGCCTCAAGCGTCCCGTGATCCGCGTGGGGCGGATGGCCGGCCAGTACGCCAAGCCCAGGTCCGCGGACAACGAGACGCGCGACGGCGAGACGTTGCCGAGCTATCGCGGCGACCTCGTCAACCGCAACGGATTCACATCGGCGGACCGCGTTCCGGACCCCGAGTTGATGCTGGAGGGCTATCACCGTGCGGCGCTGACGCTGAATTTCGTGCGGGCGCTGGCCGAGGGCGGCTTTGCCGACCTGCATCACCCCGAGTACTGGAATATCGGCTTCGCCCAGGCGACGCCGTTCGAGCACGCCTACAAGCAGATCGTCAAGAGCATCACCGACTCGATGGATTTCTTCGAGTTCATTTCCGGCCAGCCGGTGCATCGCACCCGGCGCATCGATTTCTTCACCTCGCACGAGGGCTTGCACCTGTTGTACGAGCAGGCGCAAACCCGCTACATCGAACGCAGCGGCCGGTGGTACAACCTGTCCACGCACTACCCGTGGATCGGCATGCGGACGGCGCAACTCGACGGCGCCCATGTCGAATACTTCCGCGGCATCGCGAATCCGATCGCGGTGAAAGTCGGTACCGGCATGAGCAACGACTGGCTGCGTGGGCTGATCGAGACGCTCAATCCGGACAACACACCCGGCCGGCTGACGCTGATCCATCGTTTTGGCGCGGGCAATATCGCCACGCACCTGCCGCCGATGATCGAGGCCGTGCAGGCTGCCGGAGCAACCGTGTTGTGGGTCTGCGATCCGATGCACGGTAATACGGAGAACACCTCCACCGGCGTCAAGACACGCAGCTTCGACCGGATTCTCTCCGAGGTGGAACAGGCTTTCCGCATCCACGAAGAAATGGGCAGCTACCTGGGCGGTGTGCATTTCGAGCTGACCGGGGACGATGTTACGGAATGCATCGGGGGCGCGCGGGGACTCACCGAGACGGACCTCGAGCGCGCCTACCTTTCGCAGGTCGATCCCCGGCTGAACTACGAGCAGGCGCTCGAACTCGCGATGCGGATCGCGGACCTGCGGGGTCGCTGAGCAGCGCCGACGGGATCTCGACTTCGCGCCATTCGCCCGGTGCCAGGTCGCCCAGGACAAACGGCCCGACGGCCGTCCGGATAAGCCGCAGCGTCGGATGACCCACCGCTGCCGTCATGCGGCGAACCTGGCGGTTGCGGCCTTCCTGCAACGACAATTCCAGCCAGCAGTCCGGAATATTCCGCCGGACGCGGATCGGTGGCTCGCGCGGCCACAGTGCCGGCGTCTCGATGCGACGTGCGCCGGCGGGCCGGGTCATGCCGTCACGCAACTGCACGCCGCGTCGCAAGGCTTCGAGGGCGGCGGCATCTGGCAGTCCTTCGACCTGGGCCCAGTAACGCTTGGTCGTGCCGTGCCGAGGATCGCTGAGACGCGCTTGCAGTGCGCCGTCGTTGGTCAAGAGCACCAGGCCCTCGCTGTCGTGATCCAGGCGGCCGGCCGGGTAGACGGCCGGCACCGGGATGAAGTGAGCCAGCACAGGTCTCGCACCCGCCGGGCTGAACTGGCAGACGACATTGCAGGGCTTGTTGAAGAGCAGCAATCGTGCCGCGGCCGAGGCCTTATCTGGCATTATTGGGAGATCCCTTGAATCTGAAGCGAGGCCACCATTGAACCAGCATACCTTCCGTAAGCGGCCTGCGAGGCCGAGCCGGCGGGGATTCGTCCCCGGCGCCACAGGCATCCTGCTCGGCCTGACCGGCACGATCGGCATGGCGGCCGTGGCGCTTGAACCGCAGGAGTCATTCACGGACGCGGCCCTGCACCGCCACATCGGAACCCTGGCGTCGGACGCTTTCGGCGGAAGATTCCCCGGGACGCCG
>Ga0102941_1001745_pt1 | contig 10087 bp, 19 predicted proteins | sample SalPonR2_C_D2_MG_FD_79281 | JGI IMG/M metagenome (GOLD analysis project Ga0102941, IMG submission 79281) | Salt pond soil microbial communities from South San Francisco under conditions of wetland restoration - Salt Pond MetaG R2_C_D2_MG | ecosystem: Environmental > Aquatic > Marine > Intertidal... | reverse complement strand
GGACCCATGAAGACAACGCGCATGATCTAGCCCAGGAAGCCTTCGTAATTTCGTTGCTGCAGCTGCGATTCGATCTGTTTGACGGTGTCCAGACCGACACCGACCATGATCAGCAAGCTGGTGCCACCGAAGATGAAGTCCTGCGCAACACCCAAGCCACCGAAAGCGAATACCGGCAGCACGGCGATCAAGCCTAGGTACAGCGAACCCGGGGCGGTCAATCGAGTCAGGACGTAGTCCAGGTAGTCCGCAGTCGGTTTGCCAGCGCGAATGCCGGGGATGAACCCGCCGTACTTCTTCATGTTGTCGGCAACATCGGTCGGGTTGAAGGTGATCGACACATAGAAGTAGGCGAAGAAGATGACCAGCAGGAAGTACGTCAGCAGGTACCAGGCTCCGGTTCCGGTCCCGAAGTTCTGTTGCACCCATTGCGCCCAGCCGGACTGGCTTCCGGTCAGCTGTACGAACAAGGTGGGCAAGAACAACAACGACGACGCGAAGATGACCGGGATCACGCCGGCCATGTTGACCTTCAGCGGGATGTACGTCGAGGTGCCGCCGTACATCCGACGGCCCACCATCCGCTTGGCGTACTGCACCGGGATACGGCGCTGAGCCTGCTCGACGAAGACCACGAAAGCGATGACTACGAGGCCGACGAGAACAGTGATCGTGAAGGTGAAGGCTCCGCGACTTCCCAGGATGGAGGCGAACTGCGCTGGGATGGTGGCGATGATCGCGGTGAAGATCAGCACGGACATGCCGTTGCCGACTCCCCGCTCGGTGATCAACTCGCCGAACCACATGACCACGGCAGTTCCCGCGGTCATGACGATCACCATCACCAAGATGACCCACACACCTTGGTTGGGGATGATCGTCTCGTTGCAGCCGCTGAAGAGCGCCCCGGGGGTGCGGGCGAGGGACAAGATGGCTGTCGACTGAAGTACGGCGAGGCCGATCGTCACGTACCGCGTGTACTGGGTGATCTTCGCCTGACCGGCTTGGCCATCCTTCTTGAGCATCTCAAGGCGTGGAATGACCACCGTGAGCAGCTGCAAGATGATGCTGGCGGTGATGTAGGGCATGATCCCCAGGGCGAAGACGCTCAACTGCAACAGCGCCCCGCCACTGAACAGGTTGATCAGCGCGTAGACCGAGTTGTCCTGGACGACATCGATGCAGCGCTGGATCGCGGCATAGTCGACGCCAGGTGTCGGAAGAACAGCACCCAGCCGGTACAGGCCTAGCAGCCCGAGGGTGAACAGGATCTTCTTGCGAAGGTCGGGAGTTCGAAGCGCAGCCCCGAAGGCACTGATGTGCACTCGATCCTCCCCTTCCCTTCGATCGCCTTGTGAACCGTTTGCCAGCGCCTGAGCGCCCTACCTACAGTTCGGTGACCGAACCTCCGGCAGCCTCGATCTTGTCACGAGCGGTCGCGGAGAACTTATCCGCACTCACCGTAACGGCAACCGAGATGTCCCCGTTCCCGAGGACCTTGACCGGCTTGCCCGAGCGGACCGCACCCTTGTCGACGAGATCTTGGACGGTTACGTCTCCGCCGGATGGGTACAAGCTGGCCAGGGTGGCGACATTGACCACCTGGAACTCCACCTTGTTGGGGTTCTTGAAGCCCTTCAACTTGGGCAGCCGCATGTGGAGCGGCATCTGGCCACCCTCGAAGGCGGCCGGAACCGTGTTACGCGCGCGGGTTCCCTTGGTGCCACGACCAGCGGTCTTGCCCTTCGACGCCTCGCCACGTCCCTTACGTGTCTTGGCCGTGCGCGCGCCGGGGGCCGGGCGTAGGTGATGAACCTTCAGAGTCATGTCAGTCAACCTCCTCGACATCGACCAGGTGCGCCACGGTGGTCACCATGCCACGGATCTCCGGTCGGTCTTCCTTGACGACGACGTCGCCGATTCGCTTCAAGCCGAGCGAGCGCAACGTGTCGCGCTGCCGGCTGGTGCCGCCGATTTCAGACTTGCGTTGGGTTACCTTCAACTGCGCCATTACGACGTCACTCCCGCCCTCGCCCGCAACATCGCTGCCGGTGCTACGTCCTCCAGCGGGAGACCGCGACGAGCCGCGACTGCCTCCGGCGGCTCGAGCATCTTCAGCGCCGTGACCGTCGCGTGGACGATGTTGATCGCGTTGTCCGAGCCAAGCGACTTGCTCAATACGTCGTGCACGCCAGCGCATTCGAGAACCGCGCGCACGGGGCCACCGGCGATAACACCGGTACCGGGTGCAGCCGGACGCAGCAGAACCACGCCGGCAGCGGCTTCGCCGGTTACCGGGTGCGGGATGGTGCCTTGGATGCGCGGCACGCGGAAGAAGTGCTTCTTGGCTTCCTCGACGCCCTTGGCGATAGCGGCGGGAACTTCCTTGGCCTTGCCGTAGCCCACGCCCACCATTCCGTCGCCGTCACCGACGACGACGAGTGCGGTGAAGCTGAAGCGACGACCACCCTTGACGACCTTGGCGACACGGTTGATGGACACCACTCGCTCGAGGTATTGCGACTTCTCTTCGCGCGGGCTCCGCTCCTTGCGGTCGCGGCGCTCGCCGCCTGCCCGCCGGTCGGTTCCTGACATGTTTTCCTCTTTCGCTCTCGGTCGTCTCAGAAGTCCAGGCCCGCTTCGCGGGCCCCTTCGGCCAGGGCCGCGACGCGACCATGGAAGCGGTGTCCGCCGCGATCGAACACGACGGCCCCCACGCCCGCGGACTTCGCCCGCTCGGCGACCTTTTGGCCGACCTTGCGTGCCTTAGCGGTCTTGTCCTCACTCGCCCCGCGAAGGTCGTCCTCCATCGTGGAGGCCGAGGCCAGGGTACGTCCCGCGGTGTCGTCGACGACCTGGGCGGTCATGTGCCTAGCCGAGCGGGTAACAACCAGCCGGGGACGCTCGACGGTACCGGTGACCTTCTTGCGGACTCGGATGTGGCGACGCTTGCGGCCAACGGCGACTTTGTTGCCGGAGCCGAGTTTCACACCGTAGGTACTCGTACCCATGATTACTTGCCCGCCTTTCCAGCCTTGCGGCGGATGACTTCGTTCTCGTAGCGCACGCCCTTGCCCTTGTAGGGCTCCGGCTTGCGCAGCTTGCGGATGTTCGCGGCAGTCTCACCGACGAGTTGCTTGTCGATGCCGCTGACCGAGAACTTGTTCGGGGTCTCGACCGCGAAGGTGATTCCCTCCGGGGCCTTGACCGTGATCGAGTGGCTGTAACCCAAGGCGAATTCGAGGTCGGTGCCCTTGGCGGTGACGCGGTAGCCCGTACCGACGATCTCGAGGGTCTTGGAGAACCCGTCGGTCACCCCGACAACCATGTTGTTGACGAGCGATCGAGTGAGGCCATGCAGCGCCTTGGAGGGACCTTCGTCATCGGGACGGGCCACGATCAAGGAGCCGTCTTCCTCCTGCACCGTGATCGGCTCGGCAACGTCGAGCGACAGCGTGCCCTTGGGCCCGGTGACCGTCAGCGATTGGCCATCGATCGTGGCGTTGACCCCTGAGGGCACGGGAATGGGGAGCTTTCCGATTCGTGACATCTGACTCTCCTTCCCTACCAGACGTAGGCGAGGACTTCCCCACCTACGCCCTTCTTCGCGGCTTGCCGGTCGGTGAGCAGTCCACCGGAGGTGGACAGGATCGCGACGCCGAGCCCACCGAGCACGCGCGGCAGAGCGGTGCTCTTGGCGTACACGCGAAGTCCGGGCTTGGATACCCGGCGCAGTCCGGCGATGGACCGCTCACGCGAGGGGCCGTATTTCAACTGCAGCGTCAGCGTCTTGCCTACATCGGCATCGGCGACGTCGTAGCCGGCGATGTAACCCTCAGCTTTCAAGATCTCGGCGATGTTCGCCTTGATCTTGGAGTGCGGCATCATCACCGAATCGTGGTACGCCGAGTTGGCGTTCCGCAGACGTGCCAGCATGTCTGCGATCGGGTCTGTCATTGTCATGGCCTACCGGCCTTCCTCGCCGTGGTATCCGCGAACGGGTGCTCGCGGACCTGCGGCGTCGTTACCAACTGCTCTTCGTGACTCCGGGTAGCTCGCCTGCGTGCGCCATCTCGCGAAGGCACACCCGGCACAAGCCGAACTTGCGGTACACCGAGTGCGGCCGACCGCACTTGGTACAGCGGGTGTAAGCCCGCACCTTGAACTTGGGGGTCTTCTGTTGCTTTTGGATCAAAGCCTTCTTGGCCATGGTCTACGCCTCCTTGAAGGGGAACCCGAGCAGCCGCAGCAGCGCGCGTCCTTGGTCGTCGTTCGGGGCGGTGGTGACGACGGTGATGTCCATCCCCCGCGTGCGGTCGATCTTGTCCTGGTCGATTTCGTGGAACACCGACTGCTCGGTGAGGCCGAAGGTGTAGTTGCCGTGACCGTCGAACTGCTTGGGCGAAAGGCCACGGAAGTCACGGATGCGCGGCAGCGCGATCGACAGCAAGCGATCCAAGAACTCCCACATCCGATCGCCGCGCAGGGTCACATGCGCCCCGATGGGCTGCCCTTCGCGCAACTTGAACTGCGCGATGGACTTACGTGACCGGGTGACCTGGGGCTTTTGGCCGGTGATCTCGGTGAGGTCGCGGATCGCACCCTCGATGAGCTTGGAATCGCGAGCCGCTTCGCCGACACCCATGTTCACGACCACCTTGGTGACGGTCGGAACCTGCATGATGTTGGCGAGATCGAATTCGCTGCGCAGCTCGGGGATGATCTCCTCGCGGTACCGCGCCTTGAGCCGCGGGAGAGTGGTGGTTGCTGCACTCATCACAGGTCCTTCCCGGTGCGCTTGGAAATACGTACGCTGCGCTGGCTTTCATACGTGGTGCCATCTGGCCGCCGCTTTTCAACGGTCTCGCGACGGAATCCGATGCGCGTGGGCCGACCGTCTTCCGGATCGACGACCATCACGTTCGAGACATGGATGGGGGCCTCGGTGGTGACAATGCCGCCGGTCTTTGCTCCGCGAGCGTTTTGACCAACGCGGGTGTGCTTCTTGATGCGGTTGACGCCCTCGACGATGAGGCGGTCGGACTCGGGGTAGACCTCGATGACCTTGCCGGTCAGACCACGATCCTTACCGGAGATCACCTGGACGGTATCTCCCTTGCGAACGTTGAGCTTGCTCATGGTTACAGCACCTCCGGAGCCAGCGAGATGATCTTCATGAACTTCTTCTCGCGCAGCTCGCGACCGACCGGCCCGAAGATGCGCGTCCCGCGCGGCTCTCCGTCGCCCTTCAAGATGACAGCCGCGTTCTCGTCGAAACGGATGTAGGAACCGTCCGGACGACGACGCTCCTTCTTAGTGCGCACGATCACCGCCTTGACGACCTCGCCCCGCTTGACGCCACCACCGGGGATGGCGTCTTTCACGGTGGCCACGATGACATCGCCCACGGACGCATAGCGACGTCCGGAACCGCCGAGTACCCGGATGCACAAGATCTCCTTGGCTCCGGTGTTATCGGCGACTCGCAGTCGCGACTCTTGCTGGATCACTTCGTATCTCCTGATCGTCTGCCGGTTCTCGGTTCGAGCCTGGCGGAACCCACCCGGCCGCAGTGCGCGGTCGGTTTATTACTTGGCCTTTTCTACGACCTCGACCACGCGCCACCGCTTGGTGGCCGACAACGGCCGGGTCTCCATCAGCAGCACCCGATCGCCGACACCAGCGGTGTTGGCCTCATCGTGTGCCTTCAACTTGCTCGTTCGGCGCACGACCTTGCCGTACAGCGGGTGCTTGAAGCGGTCTTCGACCGCGACGACGACGGTCTTGTCCATCTTGTCGCTCACGACCAACCCTTCGCGGACCTTGCGGTATCCACGCTGGCCGTCGGCCTGCTGGGTCTTTGTGGTGCTCATGCGGCACCCTCCTCGTCCTCGGTGGTCTCGAGCACGGGCGTGATACCCAACTCGCGCTCGCGCATAATGGTGTAGAGGCGTGCGATGTCCTTGCGGACAGCGCGTAGCCGACCGTGGCTCTCCAACTGACCGGTAGCGCCCTGGAAGCGGAGGTTGAACAGCTCCTCCTTGGACTCGCGTAGGCGGGTCACCAGCTCCTCCTCGGACAGGTTCCGCAGTTCACCTGCGGCTGTTCCTACTGCCATCAGTCCTCACCTGCTTCATCGCGCCGGATGATCCGGCATTTCATCGGGAGTTTGTGCACCGCGCGCATCAGCGCTTCGTGCGCAAGTTCCTCGTCTGGGTAGGACAACTCGAACATGACGCGTCCGGGCTTGACGTTCGCGACCCACCATTCCGGCGAGCCCTTGCCCGAACCCATGCGGGTTTCGGCCGGCTTCTTGGTCAGCGGGCGATCCGGGTAGATGTTGATCCACACCTGGCCACCACGCTTGACGTGCCGGGTGATGGCGATACGTGCGGCCTCGATCTGCCGGTTCGTTACGTAGGCAGGCTCGAGGGCCTGGATGCCGTAGGTGCCGAACGAAACCGAGGTGCCACCCTTGGCTGCACCCGTCCGCTTGGGGTGGTGCTGCTTACGGTGCTTGACCCTGCGGGGAATCAGCATGCTCAGCCCTCCTGTCCTGGTGTTGCCGGCGCTTCGGCGGTCGCTTGGACTGCTGCATCAACCGGCACTTCGGCGGTCGCTTCGACCGCAGCGGGCTCGGTGCTCTCCGGTGCAGCGGTCTCCTCGCCACGCGGGCGCTTGGGGCGATCGGGCCGGGCGCGCTGTCCACTCAACCGCGCAGCAGCAGCAGCCGCCTCGCGCTCGGCTCGCGAACCGAGTGCCTCGCCCTTGTAGATCCAGACCTTCACGCCGATCCGGCCGAAGGTGGTGCGGGCCTCGTAGAAGCCGTAGTCGATGTCGGCACGCAGCGTGTGCAGGGGAACCCGGCCTTCGCGGTAGAACTCTGTGCGCGACATCTCGGCGCCTCCGAGGCGTCCGGAGACCTGCACGCGGATGCCCTTGGCACCAGCCTTCATCGCGCTTTGCATGCCCTTGCGCATCGCACGCCGGAAGGACACGCGACTCGAAAGCTGCTCGGCAATGCCCTGCGCAACGAGTTGAGCCTCGGACTCGGGGTTCTTGACCTCGAGGATGTTCAACTGAACCTGCTTGCCGGTGAGCTTTTCCAACTCACCGCGGATCCGATCGGCCTCGGCGCCGCGCCGGCCGATGACGATGCCGGGGCGCGCTGTGTGGATGTCCACCCGAACTCGATCGCGGGTCCGCTCGATTTCTACGTTGGCGATTCCGGCGCGCTCCATGCCCTGGCTGAGCAGCTTGCGGATCTTGACGTCCTCTTCGACGTAGTCGCGGTAACGCTGACCCTTCTTGACGTCGTCGGCGAACCACCGCGAGGTGAAGTCGGTCGTGATGCCCAGCCGGAAGCCGTGCGGGTTGATCTTTTGTCCCACGATCAGTCCTCTTCCTTAGCCGGGGTTTCGTCCTTCGCCGCTGTCTTCTTGGCAGCCGCCTTCTTGGTGGTCGTCTTCTTGGCAGTCGACTTCTTAGCCGTCGTCTTCTCTGCGGTCGACTTCTTGGTGGTTGTCTTCTTGGTGGTTGTCTTCTTGGCGGTCGACTTCTTGGCGGTCGACTTCTTGGCGGTCGACTCGTCGGCAGCGGAATCGCCCTCGTCGGATTCCGGCGCAGGTGCCGGCGGAGTTGCGGCCTTGGCCTTGGCTGCCGCGGGGGCGGCTACCGGCTGCTCGACCACAGTGCCATCGGACAAGATCACCGTGATGTGGCTTGTGCGCTTGCCGACGCGGAAGGCGCGGCCCTGGGCGCGGGGACGAATGCGCTTGAGCGTTGGGCCTTCGTCGACGAAGGCTTCGGAGACGACGAGGTCACGCGCGTCCATACCGTGATTGTTGGTCGCGTTCGCGATCGCGCTCGCGAGCACCTTGCCCACCGGCTCGCTGGCCGCCTGCGGTGCGAACCGCAGAACGTCCTGGGCATCGCCAGCCTGCATCCCACGGATGAGGTCGATGACCCGACGTGCCTTCATGGGCGTGACGCGGACGTACCGCGCTTGGGCCCTGGCTTCCATCGTTCTCCCCTTGCTCGTTGCTAACTCGGTTGCTTGGTCGTGGGCAGGCGCCTAGCGGCGCTTGGCCTTGCGGTCGTCCTTGAGGTGGCCTTTGAAGGTCCGAGTCGGCGCAAACTCCCCTAGCTTGTGGCCGACCATGTTCTCGGAGATGAAGACCGGCACGTGCTTGCGGCCGTCGTGCACGGCGATGGTGTGGCCGAGCATGGCGGGCACGATCATCGACCGGCGGGACCAAGTCTTGATGACGTTCTTGGAGCCGGACTCGTTTTGGACGTCGACCTTCTTCATCAGGTGGCCGTCGACGAACGGGCCCTTCTTCAAACTGCGTGGCATGTCGTGATCCCCTAGCGCTTCTTGCCGGTCTTGCGGCGTCGGACGATGAACTTGTCGCTGGGCTTCTTGGCCTTGCGGGTGCGGCCTTCGGGGCGACCAGCTGGGTTGACGGGGTGGCGACCACCGGAGGTCTTGCCTTCGCCACCACCATGCGGGTGGTCGACCGGGTTCATGGCGACACCGCGGACGGTCGGGCGCTTGCCCTTCCAGCGGGCTCGGCCGGCCTTGCCCCAGTTGATGTTGGACTGCTCGGCGTTGCCTACTTCACCGATCGTGGCGCGCGAGCGAACATCAACGTTGCGGATCTCTCCCGAGGGCATGCGCAGTTGCGCGTAGGGGCCGTCTTTCGCAACGAGCTGCACGCTCGAACCTGCGGAACGGGCGATCTTTGCGCCACCACCCGGCTTGATCTCCACGGCGTGGATGACGGTGCCTACCGGGATATTGCGCATCGGCAGGTTGTTGCCGGGCTTGATGTCTGCCGAGGGTCCGGTCTCGATTCGGTCGCCCTGCTTCAACTTCTCCGGCGCGATGATGTAGCGCTTCTCACCATCGGCGTAGTGCAGCAGCGCGATGCGAGCGGTGCGGTTGGGGTCGTACTCGATATGCGCGACCTTGGCGGGTACGCCGTCCTTATCGGCTCGCTTGAAGTCGATGATGCGGTAGGCCCGCTTGTGTCCACCGCCCTGGTGGCGCGTGGTGATCTTGCCGGAGTTGTTGCGCCCGCCCTTCTTGGGCAAGGGGCGCACCAAAGACTTCTCCGGCTCCGACCGCGTGACCTCGACGAAATCGGAAGCACTCGAGCCGCGACGACCGGGGGTCGTGGGCTTGTACCTACGGATTGCCATGGTGTGTCCGTTCCTTAATCTCGCTCGTAGCCCCGGTCAGGAGACCGGTCCTCCGAAGATGTCGATCCGCTCGCCGGTGGCTACGGTCACGATCGCGCGCTTGCTCGAAGCGCGGCGACCCCAGCCGTAGCGGGTGCGAACCCGCTTGCCTTCGCGGTTGTTGGTGTTGACGCCGGTCACTTTGACGCCGAAGACTTCTTCGACGGCCACCTTGATCTGCGTCTTGTTGGCGTCCGGGGCGACGAGGAACGTGTACTTGTTCTCGTCCAACAGCCCATAGGCCTTCTCCGAGATGACCGGTGCGATCAGCACATCTCGCGGGTCGGTGATCCTCATTCGGTGACCTCGCTTTCGCTTGCGACCGCCTTGGCGCCCTTACCCGCTGTCGGTCCGGCGAGGAATGCCGTGAGGGCCTCTTCGCTGAACACGATGTGATCGTTGGTCAGGACGTCGTAGGTGTTGAGTTGATCGGGGGCCAGCACCAAAACCTCGGGCAGGTTGCGCAGGCTGAGCCAGGAGGCGTCCTCGGCTCGGGTGAGAACCGCCAACACCGCCCCTTCGACTCCGGTCGCCTCGAGCGCGGCCGACGCAGCCTTGGTGGAGGGATTTTCCCCACTCGTAAAGGACGTCACCACGTGGATGCGGCCATCGCGCGCCCGATCCGAGAGGGCCCCGCGCAGTGCGGCGGCCTTCATCTTCTTGGGGGTGCGCTGGGTGTAGTCGCGAGGTGTGGGGCCGTGAACGACGCCTCCGCCGGCGAACTGCGGGGCGCGGGTCGAGCCCTGTCGCGCCCGACCGGTGCCCTTTTGCTTGTACGGCTTGCGGCCGCCGCCGCGAACCTCCGCGCGGGTCTTAGTGTCGTGCGATCCCTGCCGGGCAGCTG
>Ga0102941_1001744_pt1 | contig 10097 bp, 12 predicted proteins | sample SalPonR2_C_D2_MG_FD_79281 | JGI IMG/M metagenome (GOLD analysis project Ga0102941, IMG submission 79281) | Salt pond soil microbial communities from South San Francisco under conditions of wetland restoration - Salt Pond MetaG R2_C_D2_MG | ecosystem: Environmental > Aquatic > Marine > Intertidal... | reverse complement strand
GGCTCACTTTTGTCAGCCTTCAGTTCTTTTAACTCCTCCTGGGATAGTGGTCTGACCTCTACCTTCTCACTTTCCAGCTTCTCCTGGTACTTGAGAAACAGCTCCAGGAGCTTGTCTGTATCCACGTCAGCCAGGTTCCTGTCCATAATCTCTTCTTTCAGCCTGTCAGTTACCTCTCCCAGTGCCTCTATCTTGGCCTCTTTGGTCATGTAGTACTCTTGATATAGGGCTTCCAGCTCTATGGCCTTCAGGGAGGCTATCTCCTCTTCTAACTCAGAGGCCCAGTCTCCCAGAGTAGTCCTGGAGACTCCCAGCTTATCCTCTATGTCCCTGTAGCTAAACCCCTGGGCCCTCAGTACTATGAAGGCTTCTTTCTTCTGATTTTTACCCAGCTCTTCTCCCTCTGTTTCTATGTCCATAACTCTACGTTTACTGACATTCACGGGCTCCATAACACTGTTACACTCCTATCTATCTTTGACCTCTCCTTCTGGGACAGAGAAGTATTCCTGTAGCCACTTGTCTGTTACATACCAGCGTTTACCCAACTTTCTCCCTTTTATCTCTCCTTGCCTCAGTAATTTTCTGACTGTCCTCTCAGCCAGACCCAGCTTTTCACTTACCTCTTCCACGTTGTAGAGCTCCATGTCTCCTATCTCTGACATCTTTCCCTCCCTTCACCTTGAAGTTATCTTATAATTTGACCTATCCCACTTATGCGGTATCAGCTTCTCTTCTTTGGTGGGCCCTTCTCGGTTCTTTATTATGTTTATATACAGGTCATCTGTCTCGGCCTCTGGAGTCTCTGAGGCCTTCTTACCGTCCACCAGCCCCAGTATCAGGTTGGCGTCCTGTTCTATGTCCCCTGACTCCCTCAGATGGTTCATCTTTGGCCTTCCAGTTGTGTTTCTATTCAGTTGGGCTCCAGCTATTATGGCCACGTCCAGAGCCTGGGCTGTCTCCCTTAGCTCCTCAGTTACCTTGGCTATTTCTCTATATCTTTGGTCTTGGGAACTGGGAGCCTGGACCTTCTGGATGTAGTCAATATATACGGCCCCCACGTTATCGTCTCTGTTTGCCAGGTGGGTTATAGTGGAGGACAGTTTATCTGCTTTCATGGCTTCTGATACCAGGTAGAGCCTTCCCTCTTTCGTCAGGTCCCTAAACTTACTTAGGCTACTTTCTATCTGGCTGTCCTGGTCCTCAGTACCTCTCTTCTCCTTGAAGTAGTTCAGGTATGCGTTGAAGTTAGTCTGGCTGTTCAGCTCCACCTCAGCCATGTTCATTATTAGCTTCAGGGATAGCCTGTCCCTTGCCTCCTCATAGCTGAAGAAGTAGAAGTGCTGGTCAGGATACTTTTCTATCATGTTCAGGAGGAGGTTCAGCTTCAGTGTTGTCTTACCGTGTCCTGGCCTTCCAGCTATGAAGGTGAGAGCTCCCCTGGAGATAGAAATATATCTATCCAGCTGGCTGTATCCAGTCTTCAGCCCCTCCTGATTCTGATTCACATCAGCCAGAAAGTCCTCAACTTTGTAGGGTTCAGGAGCTGTGATACCTCTGGCGTCCTTCAGCCCCTCCAGCCCGTCCTCAAGTGTTCTCTGAATGGCTGGGATGTTTCCCTCCTGTCTCAGCTTGGTCAGCTTTCTCTCCACTGACTGGACTGTGTTCAGGGCCTTCTCCTGGGTCATCTCTTGCCTTTGTTTCTCTGCCCTGGCCTCTATGTCCCCTTCTGACATTGGGAGAGCTTCTACCAGAGCGTCTTTGAAGTTATCCCGTTGACCTCTTTCCAGGGTTTGGTATGTATCCATACCCTCAGAGACGGCTTTATCCTTGCCTCTATCAGTCTCCAGGTTATGTCTGGAGGCTATGTACCAACCCAACCACCTGGAGCCTCTCTGGGCCCTGTCCAGCTTCTCCTGAAAGGCATCAGGCCCCTCTTCCCTCAGTAATTGGTCTGGGTCAGTACCTTCTGGGAGGTCAATTACATAGGGCCTCAGTTCGGTTCCCTGAAGCTGTTTAATAATTTTCTCTGTCCCTTTCTGGCCTGAGCCATCTTTATCCAGTGCTATCAATATCTCTTCCGTACCACTATCCTCCAGGGCCTGGAGCTGTTCTTCAGATAGGCTGGTGCTCCCTATGGCTACAGCTGAATGGTCAAAGGTGTTCAGATACTTGGCGTCCAGGATACCCTCCACCACTACCACAGCTTCTTCTCCCCTGGCCTTTTGGTAGCCTATGAAACCTTTACTCATTTTCAGCCCTTTGGTATAGAGATATTTGGGCTCCACGTCCTCTATGGCTCTACAGACCATCCCAGATGGTCTGGAGGCTCTATCCCTCCATACCAGGGCCAGTTGGTGAGTAGTACCTGTCCCAGTACTGTTCGGCCCGTCAGTAAACAGGCCAGCGTCATTCATCTGGTTCAGGGAGAAGCCTTCTTCTTTCAGGTACTCCTTCAGCTGTCCCCTGTCAGTGTAGGCTCCCATTCCCATTGATTTGATTTCTTCGTCTTCATAACCTCTCTGGTGGAGGTATTCCAGAACATCACCGCCTTCTGAGGCCCAGAGGTTGTCCCTGAACAGCTTCTGGGCTTCACTTAATAACTGAGCCTTGGTCTTCTTTTTTCTGTAGGCCTGTTTCTCCTGACTAGATACGTCCACGTCCACTCCAGCCCTATCTCCCAAATACTGGAGGGCTTCTTTGAACTCCATACCTCTATATTTCTGGAGGTAGTCCAGCCAGTCCCCCTGTATATCACAGTTAAAACAGCGGTAAACTGGCTTAGTCAGGGAGAAAGAGAAGTCATTTCCCCCACAGCTTGGACAGGTTGCCTTCATGTTCTTTTTACCATCTGGCTTATGTTTGCCCAGCTCAGAGAAAAGTTCCTCAGAGTATCCCTGGCTTATCAGTATGTTATAAATTTCTTCCTTCTGGTCATTCACAGTGGGACCTCCTCCCTCTCCTTCTCCTGGGGCTCCTCTTCTTCTTTATTCTTCTGGTTCTTAGCTATGAAGGCTATATAATCGGGGTCTCCTTCACTCTCTTTGAACTGGTTCTCCAGCACCAGAAGCCTGGAGCTGGGACTTATATTCCCTAGTAAATATGTGGAGCCATTTTCAGCTTCGTTTCGCCATAGTCCTGTTAGCCTGACTTTGGTATCTGACATAGACATCAACTCCTCTGAGATATGTACTGAGTTTTATCCAGCCACTCCCTGCTTTCGTAGCCAGGGACAGCGTTGTAGGTAAACTGTCTGATTGCCTCCTCCATTGCCATAGGTCCTTTCAGCTCCTTTTCTACTTCTGGGTCTTTGAAGTTATAGCCAGCTATCCAGTAGCTATCCTCCTTCTCCCAGAGGACCTCCAGAACTTTCTCAGTGGGCTCGGTATGGCTCTCCACTGGGTTTTGATACAGTCCCTGAGCCAGTACTTTACAGTCTTCAACTTTGGGCGTGTTCACTCTTATCAGCTCCTGTGATTTGGATTTTTTTGATGAAGTCAGAAAGGTCAGCCCCACAACTCGGACAGGTTAGTGGAATATAGTATCCCACTCCCTTGAAGTCCTTCTCCATCTCCAGGACCTCATTGCAATTGGGACAGACAATCTCTTCACTTTCTTCTATATCTGGATACACTTTTCAGCTCCATCTGATATTCTATTCAGGTTGTGAAAGTACCTCTCAGTAGTCTTAGGGTCAGAGTGTCGGGCCATAGCCTGAGCCTGGTGAAGGTCAGCTCCTCCCTGGATAGCCAGGGTTATAGCTGTATGTCTCAAGGAATGGGCTGTAAATCTTTCACTGTCCAGGTTGATACCCTTCAGTAGTCCTTTCACCACTCTGGATATGCTCCTGGTGGTCATGGCCTCTCCATAGTTTCTATTGGACAGGGAGATAAACAGAGGAGAGTCTTCAGTAGCTTCTTCTCTGGCTGTAAGGTAGTCCCTGATAGGCTTCAGGGCTTCTGGGGTTAAAACTACAAAGTCATCTTTTGAACTTCTCCCCTTTCCTTGTATCCAGAGGACAGCTTCTCCTGACTTCTGTCTTATATCTCCTACCTCGGCCCTGGATATTTCTATTACTCTCAGCCCCGTCCTTGCCAGTAGGTTGAACAGTGCATAGTCTCTTTTACCTTTCAGCGTATCGGTATCTATTGACTCCAGAGCCCGTCTCACCTGGTCAGGAGTAAGACTATCCCTTCTATGTCCCTTGGGTTTCTTAACTCCTTTTATATCTTTGGCTACGTTTGGATAAATTTTATTGCTTTCCAGCCAGGAGAAAAGTTTCCTCACAGAGGTCAGGTATCCATTCACTGTATAGGCTGAGTACTCCTCCTTCAGCCAGTCCTTGTATTCCAGGATGTCCCCTCTATCCAGCTGGTTCAGGTTATCCTGTCTCCCAGTCTCCTCCAGCCAGGCCACGAACTGACTTAACTCTCTTTTATACGTCTTTCTGGAGTTACCAGATACGTCCTGGGCCTGGATAAACTCCTCTATCACTCCCTCCAGGTCATGGCTTTCTTCTATCTCAGCTGTTTCTTCTGTAGGCTCTAGTGTCTTCATGTTTTACCTCCCTTCAATGTTATTATATACTGTTCTTGTACACTTTTCAACTTTTAACTGTAATTATAACGTCTGCTTATCTACGTTTACCTCACTCATTTATCCCACTTTTATCCTTCACTTCACTCCAGCTACTTCCCTGAGGGCTGACTGAGCTGGCTGTATTTGCCTTCAGAGCTCCCAGCTGTATAGCTCTATCTGGAGGTCCAGTGTTGCTGAAAAGCTATTACTCGGCCTACCCTACCCAGGGCCTCCTCCTCAGAGTCTATTTCTCGGCTTCTCAGAGCATGGGGTTATCCCCGTCTGTGTCTATGTTTCCACGATTTACCCTATATATTGCCTTTACAAACTTCTCCCCTGGCCCAGACAGCTGAAGTTTCCAGGTATCAGTAAAACTTTTAGAATGGTTCCTGGTGTTTTATAGATATGGGAGAAACAAACTTGCACAGCTTAGAAGAGATAGGTAACGGCCAGAAGCCCTACAGGGAGGTCCAGGCCCTGGAGGAGGCTGAACTGATTGAAGTCAAGAGAGGTAAATATAATAAGATACTCCTGGATAGCCATTCAAAGGCTGTTTGCCAGCAGTTTCTGGAGTTTTCAGAAGACTTTGAAAGTCTCCCTCTGGCTGTTTCTGAGTTTGAAAAGAAACAGTTAGAAACAAAGAAGGATAGGCTGGAGGAGAAGGTTCATAGTAGAGATAAACAGATAGAACAGCTCCAGAATAAGCTCCAGGTGTACCGTCAGCCCTGGTATAAGAAGCCCCTCACTTGGCTGAAGAAAGGCCTGGAGGGGCTGGTTGATAAACTCCCTGACTGAGTTTTCAGAAGTTTTTATTTATTTGTGAAACTGCTTAAAACTGGCTCTGGGTTTGCTCTTCACTTTTCTCTCTTATAAAATCTTTGAATTTCTTACTATCATAATACAGCCTGTGGCTTATTGTATAGTTATCTCCTTTTAACCTCTCCCATATTGTTGTCTTTTCTGTCTCCCAGGTAGCTTGAAAAGCTAGGTCCCCGATAGATATGGCAAAACCGTACTGGTCTGTGTTTCCTTGATATGTTTTTTTACTCCACTCGGGGCCCTCTTCCTCTGGATGGCCATACTTATCAGTTAGGATATTTTTGATGTTTCGGTAGTCCTCTATGTACAAATTATTATTTGAATGGTCCTCCTGAAAGAGGTAAGCCCCTCTTACCAGTTTATTTTCAGTAAATACATAACCTAGAGCAGTATCTAGACCTCCTACTGTGAGGTTTTCATAAATCAAGTTAGCAGTAAACCCATTAGAACTTACATCTCGCCTTACATCTGGCTCTCCTTCCCGTTCTATAACCTCACTCTTAGACATCCCCCACCTGGTGCTCCTGAAGGTAAGGTCATCTTGGCTTTCTTCACTTGCTACCAGAGAGAAGGTGAAAATAATCAAGAGACTTAAAACCAATAAACTACCTGTTTGTAGTTTCGAACTCATTTTTTATCTCCTCCTTATGGGATTTATAACATATAATCATAGTTCATCCACTTTCTGCTCTGAGGTGCTCTCTCTGTTTCGGCTTGTATCACCCTCCAGGTCAAGCTCTTTTCTTAGCTCAGCCGTAATTGCCAGTTTCTCTTCAGAGGTTTTGGGCTTGTAGCTAGTATCCATCTCTGAGGCTGGAGTTCCTGGTTCTCCTCCCTTCAACTTCCACCAGGTCTCCAGTTCGTTATCTTCATCTACCTCTTCTATCAATAAGTTCATCATTCTATCCAGAAGCTCTGAGGCATCTTTGATGAGGTCTCCTCCCAGCTCAGGAGATATACCAGCCAGGTAAATAAGACTTAAATCCCTGGCCATCCTCACGGCCTTCTTCCGTATCCTGTAGCGTCTTTGCCGTTCAGCGTTACTCATAGGCTGTTGATTGGGAGAAGTATCAATCTCTTCATTTTCTCCTGACTTGAGCTGAAGGATATTTCTCTGGGCCAAATTAGCCAGATAGCTAGTCTCCTGGTCTGTCAACTCTCTAGGCATAGCGTAACAACACTCCTGTTACATCTTTTACTTGAACTGGGTCAGGATAAATCCACAATTATATCAGCTACTTAGGTGGAGGAGGCGGGGCCTGTTTGTAGGCTGACCCCGCCTTTTCTTCCCTACAGGACAGCTGTTTCCAGCTCCCTCCTTACTTCTCCTGGTAGTTCAGTGCTGTCTATGGCTCCAGCGTTGAACAGTGAAAGTGCTATACTACCCAGCTTTCTATCTGCTACTGGCCCGTAGCTGGCTATTTCCTCACCGTCCTCCTTTATAAACCTGACCACTGAGAGGACCCTCCCCTCACCGTAGCTGTAGAATTTATACTGGCTCTTACCGCCTAGATTTGCCTCCAGCTTCACCTCAGTTAAAAGTTCACCGTCAACTTTTACTGTCTCTGGACCTCTTGGCCCTGGATTGATTTGAAAAGTGTTCATAGTACTACCTCCATTTATAGAAGTGTTTCGCCTCTCGGCTCTGTTTAGCCACTTAACACAACTCCAGGTGAGTCTTTCTTCTGGAGGAAAAGAAGACGAACTGGCTTTTATAGAAGTTCGTCTCTTTTCCGTTCTCTTCTTTAATATACTTATAACTACTTGTCATTTTTGCTATCTCTGTTCCTTACTTGTATAGAGTGTTTTCAGCTTCGGCCTGCTCAAGAAGTGGTCAACCTTTGCTCAAGAAGTGGTCAACCTTTGCTCAAGAAGTGGTCAACCATACCTGTCAGTCCCTATCATACGATAGTTTAGGGTCATATTTGTCTTGTTGCTCTAGTCTATACCTCAGCCTGGAGCATCGGTGCGGGTTCAGCCAAAGTCTTACCATCTCCTCCCCTATCTCATACTCCAGGAGAAAATTGATTTCTGTGGCTACTTCACAGGCTTGCTCTACCCTTTCATCAACATAGTTCCACTGTCGGCGTTCTACATAGTTTCTCAGCCTGAGTTTGTAGGCCAAGAGCTCCTTGCCTATCCTGAAAGGGTCTCTGGTATAATCATAGTCCTCATTATGTTTGGCTTCGTAGTCAATGGAGTTTAGCCACCAGATGAAGCGGGGTATGGCTGAGGAGTATCTGCTACCGCCTACGGCTTTGTTAATTTCTTCATGTAAGTTATAAGGTTTGAAGAGGTAGAAGCCTCTCCCCTCATTATCTCTGTCTATCTTGTCTATGAATAGAGGCTTGTACCGTATCAGTAGCCTCTTATCCTGTGTCTGGGTTTCGTCAGGGGCCCCTTCGTATTCCCAGGTTAGTTTAATTAGTGGAGTCTCCCTGGCTACTTTGTGGCCCTCTGTCTTATCTTCGACTGTTATCCTCCAGGGCTGGGCCAGGTCTTTCAGAGCTTCTTTTGCTTTCTTAACCTGTCTCCTATTTGTGTACTTCCCAGATTTATCCCGCTTCAGCCCGTAGGCTTCATAATAATCGGACCACTTGATGAAGATTCCAGGTAGGGTATATGTCCCCCCTCTCTCCTCCCTGTAGGTAGTAACCTCAGGAGCCTCTGTGTCCCCCTGGTAGTTTGTCTCGGCCAGGAGCTTCTGTAGAGCCTCGAAAGCCTTACCCTGGCTTACGTTGAAGTCCAGGCCAGTTACCTCTACCTGTCTTTCTTCTATTTCTTTCTCCACGTCTTTATCTATGAAAAGTTCCAGCTGTTTCTGTTCTTTGCTACCAAATTTCTCCTTTTCAGTTTCTACAGGGGATTTATATCTTGGGGGATGAGAAGTCTTGGGATAACTACTGGAGCTTCTGGATTGGGCTGGGAGGGAGTCCTCTTCTTCTCTCCACCCTTCAGAGGTCAGTTTAATTTTCTTTACCCCGTTCTCCTGAAATTTCTTTCTTATCCTTTCCACCACTTCCAGGGCCTCTTCAGCCGTTACCTTCTCTTCTTCTGGTTCAGAGTTACTCACTGATTACCACGTCCTCAGGTTCTTTCTCCAGCCAGTTATCTCCCAAATATACCCCCAACTGACTTCCCCACTCCTGTATCCTGGCCTGGGAGGGTTCAATGGAGTCATAATCTATAGGTTGGAACTCTACCTCTTCTCCCGCGCTCAGAGTCCAGACGGCTTCATCTCCCATCCATTTCAGCTCTGCCCTAAACCCTTCATACTGCTTGAGGTAGGTTTTCAGCCTGCTTTCTGTTTTCTCTATGGCGTCCTTAGAACTTTCCAGCTCCATTCCTAGGGACCTATAGAAGCGTCTGTTCAGTAGCTGATGGGCCTTAAACCTGGCTATCTTGTTCTTTATCCCTCTTTCTATAATTATGTCCCAGAACTCCTGGAGGCTATCGGGCTGGTCAGGGTCTCCTACATGGCTCAAAGCGTACTCTTCCAGAGTCTCTCTGGCCATCTGTGATTGGGCTTTACTTACAGGGTCATACCAGCCACGTTCATCTACTAGGTGGTCAGAGGGGTTCTGAATTATGGCCACCTCTGGAGGTAGATGTCCCTGCGGGTCTTCTTCTGTTACTTCTTCTTCATACCTGTCAGGGTCAAAGTCTTTTATATAGCTGAAAGGGCTGTCCTCTACTTCAGCCAGCTCCCCCTGAGTAAAGTACCTGAAGGGCCAATTATCTATATCCAGCTCTTTGGCCCCTTCAAACTTGTAGCCAGTGTCTGCTAGGGGTTCATCTGCCTCTTTGGGTTCCAGGCCACGTTCTGTTACCAGTTCCTTTACCCACTCCTGGGCCCGTTCATATATCTCTTCTGGTATCTCTTCATCTTTCCCTGGATAGTCTCCCTCCTCTTCAAAGAAGAGCTTTTCAGCTTTGGCTTGTACCGCTTCTAACACAGGTATCTGTTCCTGGCTTTCTACCTCCCAGAGGGCCTGTTTCTTCTCCTCATATTCTTTCTGGGTCATAATGACTGGCTTGCTTCTCTCACTGAGGGTTATATCTCTGACTAAACTAATTTCTTTTATCTTGGCTGTTACAGTCTTCAGGCTTTCTATGGCCTCCAGTCCCTCTACCTTGGCCTGAAGTTCGTTATAGCCTATCGTCTCATAAGCCTGGAGCCACTGGCCCGTCTTCCACTGGTCCTTCTGGGATTGGCTCTGGTAGAGCTTCTGAGTCTCAGCCTCCCCAAAGGTCAGCTCCTCCTCCAGGCTACTGGTGGCTGATTTGCTCCTGACAGCCTCTTCAGCGTCCTCTATCAACAGCCTGACCACTTCTTTCGGGGTCAGGTCCTTCTCCAGTAACTTGTCTATCTGGTTCTTAGTTACCATTATTTATCAGCCCTCCTCTCTAGGATGGACTCAAGTCTGTTTAGCTTCTCTTCTAACTCCTCCTGGTCCTTGGCCTTCAGCTTGGCTCTCAGTGCTTTTATTTCTTCCCTGAATTGCTCCCTGTCCAGCTGTCCTGTCTTATACCTGAGCCTGACTCTATCTATCTGGCCCTTCACCGTGTCAGGTTTTGGCTCACTTTTGTCAGCCTTCAGTTCTTTTAACTCCTCCTGGGATAGTGGTCTGACCTCTACCTTCTCACTTTCCAGCTTCTCCTGGTACTTGAGAAACAGCTCCAGGAGCTTGTCTGTATCC
>Ga0102941_1001743_pt1 | contig 10104 bp, 7 predicted proteins | sample SalPonR2_C_D2_MG_FD_79281 | JGI IMG/M metagenome (GOLD analysis project Ga0102941, IMG submission 79281) | Salt pond soil microbial communities from South San Francisco under conditions of wetland restoration - Salt Pond MetaG R2_C_D2_MG | ecosystem: Environmental > Aquatic > Marine > Intertidal... | reverse complement strand
GTCGGTTGACACACTATCACCTTCTCAACCATCAATATTAAACAATCTTGCTCAGGCCATCTTATCAAATAACATCCCTATCAATTCGTTGATGTTCTTGGCAAGCTCGACCATCTCTTTCGGCGGAATCTCCCGCATCACTTCACCGGATTGGGAGTCAACAATCTTAACGACTTTCATATGAGCGTCTTTGTTGATCTCAATCTTCATGTCTCCCTCATAGATGTCATTTAGTTTGTCGAGTCCCTCTTCAAATTCCGTCAAGGCCTCTTCCATAGATTTCCCAGAGTCCTGACCTGAATCCTTTACTCCGCTGTTCCTTCTCTGAAGCGCATCGGTCTGCGTCTTGTTTTGCATAACGGTCTCTTGAGGTGTTACGCTCTCGGGACTCCTGCTGCGATCAACAGACTGTACACCATCAACATCATAAGCCATAAGATCCCCTCCCTGGAATGCTTAAATTTTCCTTCATGTAGTATTATCGGAAATCGCCTCAGTTCCTTTAGCGGTCCTTTGTGAAGATAGCGTTTCTTTTTTCCACGGTAGTATTATCGGGAACTGAGATTTTTACTTTTAAGGGGCCTCTTTTTATATTAATCCATCCGAGTCCGCCTATGCCTATATCCTCTCCGTCATGGGCAACGATTTCTTCTGTTTTCCAGTTGTAGTCCTCGACCCGTCTCTCAGAAAAGGGTGGTTTCAGGAGGGTTCCCAGTTTTCTTTTCAACAGGTCGTCTGCCCTGGTTGTCTTCGTCTCATGATAGGCGATGTTATGGCCCGAGAAAAGCTGAAAGATCGGGCGCAGACCTTCTCTTGCATGATCCAGTACATCGATTCTGCAAAGCCCTCCGAAAAAGACACTTCTTCCGGGGTCAGGTTTGAACGTCTTTCTCGATAATCTATCGGTCTTGAAGATCATATGCCGTTTATAAACGTCCAGTACCTGTATCAGTCTACCGGGGAGTTCCAACCCCGGTGTGTCTATTACAACCGTACCGGAATCAAGCGTCCGCGTCACCCTGTCCAGGGTGGTTCCCGAGAACTGGCTGGAGGTGACATGTGTCAGGGAGTCCGAATCGATGATCTTGTTCACGATTGTTGATTTTCCCACGTTTGTTGCACCTGCAAGACAGACTTTATCGAGGCTTGATATGAATTTGATCAGGTTCTGAACACCAAAACCGTTTTTACAACTAAGGGGCTTGACCTGTTCGGGGGAGACATTGTACAGACTTGAGAACCATTGGATGATCTGGTCGGCTGAGATGTGTTTCGGGATCAGATCGAATTTGTTGAGTATCACAAAAAAATGACTGCCTGCCGATTTTCGCAACTCGGGTGACCATGTGCCGGTTACATCGAGTATGTCGGCAACGATAAACGTAGCCGAACACTCGTTGGCCACTTCCTTTAGCCTCGATGTATCAAAGTGCATCACCTCCGGCATGATATTCCTGCCGTAATGTTTGATCTTATAACATCGCTGACAGAGCGGGTCTTCTCTTTCTACAAGTGCCTTTTCCGGCACATAGCCGATCTTTTCCGGATCCTGTGATTGTAATTCAATACCGCAACCTGAACATTTCAAGCTTATCTACTCCTGTTCTTTTTGGTCTTCATCGTTTTTGTCCACTCTCATCGAGCGTCCCTTTACAGTCGGATGTTTTCTGAGTTTTGTTGCAAAGAACTTCTCAAGTCTTCTGAAAATCTTTGTCCCCGGAAATTCGTATTCCAGGTCGATGGGGTCCACCTTAATGGTGTAGGTCTTTAAGAGATTCCCGGTGAGGATATCCGTGAAGAGTTGATCCCCGATAAAGAGTGTTTCCGCGTTGTTCATCTTGAGTCTCTTCATCAATCCCCTGGCCTTTGCGGGAAAGGGTTTGCCCATCTTACCCGAGACTTCAAATCCCTCGCCAATCCGTCGCTTTAACTTAAAGAGTCTGCCGGTCTTACGTGTATTGGACATGATCACGATCCTGTATCCCATGGTAATGAGCGCTTTTAATCTCTTCACGGTGTCGTCATCGACATCCGGCGCCTTCCAACGGGCGAGTGTGTTATCCATATCAAAGATGATATTCTTAAATCCCAGATCCTTCAAACGCCTGAAATCAACGCCCTTCCAGTGATCATAGGTCTCATGGGGACTGATCAGGTATATGAGACGAAAGAACCATCCGATGGTATAAAAATAGAATTTGTAACTCCAGCGGGTTGTCCGTTCAGCGGCCCGGGTGATCCAGTTTTTAACCTCCTGTGTGTACTGTGTATAAGGGTTGACAAGTATTGTGTACATTCCGGCCCGGTTCCCGGCAATGATATCCGTAAAGAAGAGGTCACCTGTCAGCACTGTGTTTTCAGGTTCTGAATCGAGAAAACGAAGAACCAGTTTGAGTTTTTTAATCCCCGGTTTTCTCATTGAACCGAAGACCGGTATCTGCCCTCTGAACCTCCTGATGATATCCTTCCCTCTTTCCGAAGGGGCATTTGTCACGACACAGACCTTAAAGCCCATTCTAAGAAGGTTTTCGAAGAGCTCCAGGGTTCGATTGCCGACGTCCAGACTCTTCCAGGGGGCAAGCGTGTTGTCATAATCGAATAGGAGTGTGGTCATTCCGAGACGTTTCAACCGCTGAAAATCAATATCGTAAATGGACTTAAAATGCTCCCTTGGAGAGGGGAGGCTAAGGATGTCCCGGATTCGGCTCATATCTCACGACTTCCAGATCGATCTCTTCCTTTAAGAGTTCCAGCATCTTCATCGCCTCGTCAAACATATCGGCCGGGACGACGATTTTCAGAGTGCTGTCGGGCGTTTTGGCATGACGAATATTCATAATGTGATCATCAGCTTCTGAGAGATAACCGACTAAATGGGCCTGTTCAACCGGCATCCTCAAATAGATGTCGTATTCCAATACCTCTTTTTCATTAAAATTTGTATTTTGTTCCGGCATTTATCCTAAAACCTCCGTTGGCATAAGTTGTTCCGATCCTTATTTCAAGATTTCCAAATTCCATAGTTGATTCTATCATCGCGTTTAACGTGTTCCCGTATCCGGCACCCGCGTTCAAACGCAGGCTGAAATTCCGGCTGTTGATGATAATCGACTCAGTTCCCAGAGAATAGATTAGACCACCGGCATACTCAACCTTACCCTTTAAAAGGGTGTTAAGATCCTCAAAATAATAACTCCCCCGGCCGATAAGGTAAAAACTCTCTTTCACAAGATCATAGCCTGTTCCAAACCGGACTTTCAGGGGGGACAGATTCAGAACGCCATAAGGACCGTATGAAGTCCTGGATAATCTGTCAAATCCAAGTTCCATCGGAACCTCCCACTGCAATGAATTCCAGCTTAAAATCGGAAAAGGAAGCTGGTTGATGATACCAAATCCGTATGAAACAGAAGTGAAAAGATCCGAATCCTGAGTATATCTCAGACCAAAGACCGACGGATCCAGATACGTCTGAAAGGTATGCCCGCGGGTATAGGCCTTCAGATCCATATTACCGGGTCCAATTGCCATTAGAACTGAACCACGGTCGTTTTTGATGGACAAGCGATTCAACGTGTTTGAAATATCAACTCCAAAGTCACCATAATTCACGCCAAGTGAAAAATTGCGGGGGGTTGAGTATCCAACAAAGACCGCATTCCCCGGTGATTTTACCTTGTCGTTTACAAAACTCAGGGGGGCGGTACTCACCCTGGAATCCCCGATTGATAATTCTTTTATATCCCTGTCAGGCGGCATTTCAAGAAAAAAAGTCCTTTTCTTTGCGATAAAGCTTATCGGGTCCTTTTTTGAATGCATGAAATCCGGAAAAACAAAGGCCGGTTTTTGAAGGGGCTTGTCATGAGTCAACAAAACATTTTCTCTTGTCTTAGCATCAAAAAAGAATGATTCAGCCCGATGAAAAGCGGGTCCTTCTTCTCCGAAAAGCCTTGCGGGTGAATAAGACGGCATCTTAATGACAATATTACGCTTTTCACCGGCATATAGAAAGCCTGTCTCTTTTTCCTCATAATCCGGAGCCGGCAAATCCACCATCTCTTTTCCCGGCTGGATCAGAGACTTTCTTTTCTCCGGGAAGAATAGCAGCGAATCAGAAAAACCCAATATCTCATCAGGGGGAACAAGCTTTTTAACCGGTATTACACCGGTGATAGAAAATGAATAATCCTGACAAAAGACCGTTAATGTCATTAAGACCAGCATGACAAAAAAACACTTTCGCATTAGTTCTCCTCGGGGTCATAAAGCGTTACTTTATTCCTTCCGTTGTTCTTTGAATAATACAACGCCCGGTCCGCATCCGCGACAAGTTGAAGCGGTTTTTCATACGACTTGTTCGCCGTGCATGAGACACCAAGACTGATTGTCAGACAGAAACTGAAATCATCAATCTGTTCCACAGCTCTTCTGACCCGCTCTGCCACCTCAAGGGCATCCTTGTCAGTTGTATTGGGCAGGATGATGACAAACTCCTCGCCACCATATCTGCCGATAACATCGTAATTCCTGATGTATTCCTGGAAGACGTTGGATATCTTTTTCAACACCTCATCGCCCACCTTATGTCCGAATTTGTCGTTCACCCTCTTAAAGTGGTCCAAATCCGCCATAATAACCGAAAGCGGCGCCTGCATACGGCTGCTCTTTTCAAATTCCTCTTCAAGCCTTCTGGTGTAATACCATCTTGTATAGAGCCCTGTTAACGGATCGAGGATGCTCGAGCGATAAGAGATGGCATTTCTGATGGCCATGGAGATAATCGGCTCCAGATTGTCGATGTATGTTGCAAAACGATCAAACTCTTCACTACTCATCATGAGTTTCGAATTTTCAACATAGAGCATCACCTTGTACGTCTCATCGATAAAGAACTCCACCTTGGCCTCAAAGGGCGTTCGGATGAAGCCCTGTTTCTTTTTCAACATCTTTTTGATCAGTTCTTCCTCTTCTTCATGACCTTCAGAGGCCATGGAAAGACTGCTTCTGTACATGATTTTGTTATTTCGCATAACCGCCATAACCAGCTTCCGAATCGGTATGAACGATGCAATCCAGTCCGTGAACTCCCTCAATATCTCCTCGGGATCGGCCGATGCGGTGATGGTCTTGGAGAAGTTGATAATCTCATGCAGGATGTCCGTTTCGTTAAACCGTCTGATCAACGTGTTCTCAAATTTACTCAACGTCTGTTCAGTCAGTTTGATGTCGCCTTTGCCCGAACGTAATGTGTTTGAGATCTCGTTGATCATATCCTCTAATGATTTTTCACCCTTTAAAAGCGATTGGTTGATCGTCTCTGCTGCAACCGTCATCTTCATCTTCTTGTACATATCGAGGGCGTTTCTGGCGAACTTCTTGACCTTTCTGTACTGTCCCAGCTCCCGGTAAAGGTATGCGAAGGCCTCATATGTGAGCGCAAGAGGCACTTTCATATGCGCCCGGAGATAGAAGAGATTCAGCGATTCCAGATACCGTTCAAACTCCTCGGGAAAGTGTTTTGCCAGTTTCTCCTTGAAAGCGACGGCAATCTCTTCTTTCCACAGATGATGACTCTCTTTGAAGAGGTCAAACAGCTCTTTCATTCTTTCAGGATCATCCGTCCTGGCCAGTTCGATGACTTCGGAAAACCCGTATTCAGTTGCATAAGGCGCATCACTGTCGTATTCGGAGAGATCATGTCCTGCATTGTTCATCAGCTCAATCATGATTGTAAAACGCTTGACCTTGTTTTGCATCTCCATACTCCGAGCCAGCTCCAGCGCTCTGTTCAAATCTTCAGAGGCCTCCTCAAGCTGCTTGTTATACCCGTGAAAGAGCCCTTCGATCAGAAAAGAAAGTGCCAGGCTGTTCTTGTCGTTAAAGGCCCTGGCAATATCCCTCGCCCTTTCAATAAAATCGAACATGCTGCCGACATCGCCCGAGTAAAGGTAACTCAGGGCAAGGTTTAAAAGGGGTCTCAGTGCAAGCTGAGGGGTGCCGTATTTTTCTGAGTAATCGACGGCCTTTTTTAAAATGGGTTTTGAGTAATGCGGCCCATGCAAGTCCATCATACTGCCGGCTGTGTTGTATATCTTTGTGAGGAGGAAGCCGATCTCCATTTTATTGACTTTCTGCATATTCTGTTCACAATAGGCCACTGCTCTGTTCCAGTTCCCCTTGCGCCAATAATACTGGGCCATCAGGTCTTTGAACAGGATCTTCAAGTAGACGTATCGGCCGATATCCGACGGAATCAGATCGTACACCTTCTGTGTGAGATTGAAGGCCTTATCCAGTTTCCCGAGTTCAAAATAGGATGAGACCAGCACAAAAAAACTCTCAAAACGTGGCAGATCCCAGTTCTCAAAGTTGCTGTCCTCTCCATAAAAGCGATGGTATTCTTCAGGGATCTTCTCATGCTCCCCTTTTTCAAGCAGGTTCAACAGGTAGAGAAAGCGGTGTCTCCTTGATCTCTTAAAGGCATCGGCCACCCCGGGTTCCAACGTTGTATGTTTAACGAGATTGAGAAAAGAAGGCAACATCAGCATCTCCGGACTGATTTCGTCTTTTTCCAGAAGTTCATAAGCACTCTTGAAATATTTCTGTACCAGGCCCCAGCCCTGATTGTTTTTAAATGCCCTGCGGGCAGCCTCTATGTACATCCTTGCCGCAGCTCTTCTTCTGTCAATCTGCTTATAGTGCCAGGCCCGTCTTGAAAAATCCCTCGATTTGACTGAGAATTCTTTGTGAATACTCTTTTTTTCTTCCGGAGAGAGTCTCTCATAGGCCTTTTTCCATATATCGTTCAGCGCAAATCTGAAATTGTCCTTCTCTTTGATGATCAGACCCTGTCTCTGAAATTTGACCAGGATCTCATCACTTTTTATGTTGTCAAAGCCCGTCATTGCCACAAGCTGTTTAAACTCTTCACGGGTGAATTTAAGTGAAAGACACGCCACTGAAGACAAGAGGCCCCTTTCGTTTTCCGACAGATTCGCCAGGAGATTCTTGACATAAGAATCCAGTCCGGACAATGAATGGATGTCCCCTGAGAGTTTCCATCTTCCGTCGATGATCTCAAGTTTGCCCATCGAATTGATGATCCTGAGGAAATTAAAGATATAACCGGCGTATCCTCTGGTAATCTTGTAAATCCATTCAGCTTCTTTTGAGTAGTTTTTAATAAAGTTCTTGCCGAGCAGTATCCCCAGAAATCGCATGGACTGCTCTTTGTTGAATGGTTCAAGTCTGTATTTTCTGTTGAATCCAAAGGTGTGCTCCTCTTCTGTGGAGACACCGACAATAACAATCCTCGCCGGTATGATCATATCCTGAATATAGTCCAGGAGCTTCATGTAACTGTCGTTGAGCAGTTCAAAATCATCGATGAGGATGGCTACGTTGTCCATGATGCCGATCAGTTTTCCCACTATTCTGGCGACCCGGTCGAGGTTATAGTCCTCCTTCAGGTTCCAGAGATAGTTGAAATCCTCGATATTAACACCGGCATATTCCGGATTTTCAGTCAGTTGAAGCAGTTCCTGGCTGAACTGGTTGATATCACTTGCCATGATGGTCTTCCAGCCGTTATTTCTCAGGTCCGTCTGGATAAGGTTCAGGAATGTTGATTTCCCGACTCTTGTATCTCCGTATATGAGATAGGAAGAGGTCTCTTCATTCTTAAGGTCGTTGAGGTAGGCGTTAAAATCCCGCAGTTCCCTGTCGCGCTCTACAATGTGCGACGATGAAAACTCCCGTTTGACAGCATCTTTGAGTGAACTGACATCGCCTTTCATACCGATCCTGTCCATGAAAAGACGTGAAAAATGCGTCGGTCTTTTACGGGGATCGCTGTCAGTCATATTGTCAAGGATCTCCCGGGTCTTTTCCTTTTCCTCCCCGGGCAGGAGCTCTTCAAGAACCTTTCCAAGGACGTAGACATCAGATGTCGAATTTGGCCATCCCCCGTTCAGGATTTCAGGGGCGATGAACACATCATCCCGGTTTTTGATAAACTTCAGGGCCTCTTTGTTGAAATTGACCCATAAAGGGGGCATTATTCTCAGTTTATCGGATATCAATAATTCAGGTAATCCCCAGATACCAAACCCTTCACCGCTGATATGATGAAGCATCTCAAAGGTGTCGATGAGCTGCATGGCGATCTCAATTCTGTGAGCATTCTCAAGCAATGCATTTTTTAGATCCACCTCACCATGGTATGGAAACAAAAAGAGCGGTTCCTCGCTGTTAAAATCCATGTAATCCGGGAGGATAAATCGATTTTGAAGCTGATATAGAGATTTCAAACGTTGGCTGATCCGATCCTGAAAAGAACCGCAGGCAAAACTCTTCAACTGTTTAGACCGTTTATAGACCCCGCCGGCTTCTACAAGATACTCATCCCCTTCGTATCCCGTTCTGAGCAATTTTATAAATTGCACTTAAACACCCCCAAACACACAACACGAAATCTGAATTATTCCTTCTCCAAAATATCCATCAGCTGGTATTCAATCACTCTGTTACTGTTAAAATCATCCAAACCAAGGTAATAATCAACGGTTTCAACGAGAGATCTTAAAGGCACAAGTCCGATAATCTCAGAACCCAGAACGGGGACACCGTATCGTTTTGCCTCCATCTTCACGGCTTCAAAAGCTCTGTATATGCTCGTTCTCTTGAAATTTGTCAGATTTATGGAAACCTGAACGATCCCCTTTTCCTTCAGCTCCACTCCCATTGCCTTGATATACCGGTATCCGCCGTTTCTATGTCTGACCATCCTGGCGATTCTGTTGGCAATCTCAAGGTTGTCCGTTGCCAGGTTGACATTGTAGGCAATCAGGAATTCTCTGACCCCAACGGCAACAACCCCGGCACTCGGATGAATTGAATCCTGTGGTCCATAATCCGGTTTCCATTCATCATCTTTTATCTTGCCTGTAAATCCCTCGAATTCACCCTTTCTTATTGTTGCGAGGTTCTTTCTTCCAGGGGTGGAGGCCGATTTTTCGTATAAATAGACCGGAAGCCTCAGTTCATTACCGATTCTTTCGGCAAGCCTGTCCGCATATTCTTTGCACTCGCTCGTTTTAATGTTCTTTAAAGGGATAAGCGGAACAACATCGGCTGCGCCCATTCTCGGATGCTCTCCTGAATGATTTCTTAAATCAATCAGAGAAACTGCTTTTTTCACCATATCAAAGAGCGCATTGATGACCTGTTCCGGCTCTCCTACCAGTGTTACAACGGAACGATTGTGGTCTTTGTCCATGGACCAGTTGACGATCCAGACCTTCTCGTATTGACCGGCCTCCTCCACAATACTTTCGACAACCTCTCTTCTTCTTCCCTCACTGAAATTCGGTACAGATTCCACCCATTTCATCAGTTTATACCTCCTCTATAAGTTCACTCAACGAATATCCGCCCTTAAAAGTTAAAGCGGCTGCATTCGTTTTACCCGTTCGATCAATACTGCTTACCAACATCTATATCAACGGTAAGCGGAACACTCAGTTCACAGACACTTTCCATCTCTTCTTTGACGACTTTCTTGATCGCTTCGATCTCAGAATCGGGGACTTCCAAGACGATCTCATCGTGAATCTGCATCATCATAAACCCTTCAAAGGAATTTTCAAGGAGTTTTTCTCTCACCTTGATCATGGCCAGCTTCATGATATCAGCCGCTGTTCCCTGCACGGGAGAGTTGATGGCGATACGGTTCGCCTCCTGTTTGAGCCGGTTGTTACGCGCATCGATATACCGGACCGGACGAAGCCGGTTAAAAACCGTTCTCACTGCCTTTGTGTCCCGGGCAACCTTGACGATATTATCCATGTATTTCTTGACACAGGGATAGGCCTGAAAATAATTGTCAATAAACTGCCTCGCTCTGTCTGCAGAGATATTCAACCTTCTGGCAAGACCATAGGGGGATATCCCGTAGATCAGGGAAAAATTGATCATCTTTCCGGTACTCCTCATCGGCTTATCGACATCGGCCATATCAACTGAAAATAGCTTCGATGCCGTGAATGAGTGAACATCCAACCCCTCTTCAAAGGCATGAATGAGATTGTTGTCCCGTGAGATATG
>Ga0102941_1001742_pt1 | contig 10111 bp, 8 predicted proteins | sample SalPonR2_C_D2_MG_FD_79281 | JGI IMG/M metagenome (GOLD analysis project Ga0102941, IMG submission 79281) | Salt pond soil microbial communities from South San Francisco under conditions of wetland restoration - Salt Pond MetaG R2_C_D2_MG | ecosystem: Environmental > Aquatic > Marine > Intertidal... | reverse complement strand
TAGAGTGCGAATTTTGATTTGAGAATCTTAATATTGTCTTTTTCTTCCAGCTCCTCTATTTCCACCGGATGATAATAGGAAAAAAGTATGTCGAGACTGCTATCGTTCAGATTGCTGAAATCTTGCTTGATGCTCCATAGGATATAGCGATCGGTATACCGAGCATAAAAGCCCCCCAACCACTCAAAGAAAGCATCATCAATTTCCACCTCGTCGATGATGAGCACTACATTGGGATTCTCAACCAGCCACTTTTCCAGCTCTTTCAGTCTATTTGTATCCAGCGATGCGAACAGCTCACTCCCATCGGACAACTTATTATACTCCAGCCACTTGAAAACCGGTTCCCGCCCCAGCTTCTCTCTTAGATCTTCCTTGAGCTCCTGGGACAAATGCCCAAGTAACGAAGTGAGTCCGCTGCCGGAAGCACCGTGAAAAAAGGGAATCGACCGAAATTGCTTGCGCAGAACTGAACGACTGATCTCGACTTCCCTCTCCCGGCCGATAATAGGCCCATCATTCTGGGGAGGATCGGTAATTTCCTCCGCCACCGACTTTCGTTCCTTCTCACCCTCTCCGGCCAATTCCTCGCTTTCCTTCAATTGCTTTTTGGCTTCCACAACCTCTACCCTGCTGCGTGAAAGCTCCTTCCTAACATCTGTCTGTCCCGCCTTCTCATTTTTCAACTCAAATATTTCCGCAAGTGGCCCTTGCAAATACGACCAGGCATACTCAATAAACTGCTGCAGCGTGACAACATTGGTCTCCTCTTCCGGCAGGCGCAGTTCCACAGTCTCGATAACGTGTTCCAGCTCCTCGGCAGCGTGCGGGAAAAGTGCATCCGGTCGCTTCTCTCCCTCATCTATAAAAGCTTCCAGGTCGTGAGCTTTAGTTGCAACAGCCTCTCGCACCACAAATTTATCTGTGGCCCCATTGCCTAGAGTTTCTTCAAGGTGATAATGCGCCAGCGCCCATGCTATCTCGTCGAAAGAGAAAACCTCTTTCTGCCGAAACAGGGCGATATCCTGTGCCCGTATGAATAATTTCTTCATGTTTTGAGAGAAGGTCTGATACATTCTGCAGCTCCTATTGGTATGTGTCCCGCCCAGCGGGAATAGAACAAAAGTATACACTAATAATATACAGTCTGATTAGAGATTTTAGGCATGAAAAGTAAAGACGGCTTTTAATACTTTCTCAGACGGTTAAGACGATTATATTCGTCGATATCGATCTGGTAGTAACCACCCCTGTTTCCGCGTATTTCGAAGCCAATAGTGTTGTAATCTATCCAAAAATAGGATTCGGACTCCGGTTCGCTAAAATAGCGGTTAAAAGTTTTCTCTAATATACTCTCTATTTTGTTGTCTATTTTTACGAGATTCTCGCCATTATTGTCCACAATATACGCATTATATGAGGAGGCAACTAAAACGTGCTCCTTGTCTGGTGCAGGATATATTTTATCTATACCGAACCTGTCGGAGAACACAATAGTTTTATCTTCTCTGTCCACCGTTCCATAGCAGACATGAGTTTTTCCGAAGGAGAGTATTTTAAGCCCTATTTTTTCCATTAACGTGGGTTCAATGTAGTAATCCCACTGTTTAAGACGGTCGAGTTCTCCTCGAATGTATCGTTCTTCGAACTCTCGTAAAAAGGAGGAATATCGAGGATAATCCAAACTCACGCTCTCTAATACTTTATCTGCCTCTTTGTATTTTCCTTTTACTACGAGGCGTACCATGTTCGCATATTTATTTCTGAGCTTTTTGTCCTCTTCGGAGAAATCCGGATCAAGAAAAGGGCTGAAAAAGGATGGTTTCTCAGAGATAGATTCTGAAAAATCAGCATCGTTCTGGGCAGAGGCCTCACTTTTACCAGTTGGGTGGCCGACTACAAGTCGCTCTATATCCTCTTTTCTCTTTCTATCGTAGGTGCTTAGGGCAAGATCACCAAACTTTTCCCCGTTTATCCGAGTATAGGGTATCTGGTTCTTGTTGTGAGCGAGGGACCAGGATATGACCTGGTTTTCCACGTAATCAGCGAGTTCGAAGAAGCTAATGATTCCATCACTGTTTCCTCCAAAGTCCTGCAAATCGGCCGCACCCTTCATGCCCTCTACAATGTAGCGAGTAAAAACCCCGTAATCGGTGTTCGGATCTTCGTAACTGTAATTTCCCTCTTTGGTGGAGAAGAAAACGGCCGAAAGATCAGCATGCCGGTATGCCGTCTCATTGAGGGATTTCAAATCCAGGCTCTTCGATCGCTGTATCTGCTCACGGCACGCATCAACCACTAGAAGTGATTTCGACACTTCTAGTTCCTCGAACCATTCGGTTATTTCTTTCACCGGCAAACTGGTCTCGAAGAGTGCCTCCGACTCGGTGTCGACAGCGGTCAGATAGTTGACCCCGCTCCCGTCGGAGACACCATGTCCGGAAAATGAGAAGAAAACCATGTCGTTTGGTTCGATTGACTGTGTGAGTACGTTCAATTTTTTTCTTATGTTCCGTAGACGAGGATAGTTCTCCGCCCGCGGATCCTCTGTGCTGGTCATTACTACTACCCGGTCAAACTGACCGTTCTTTTCGAGAGTCGAACCTATTACTCGTGCATCGGCTACGGATTTGTCAAGATCGTAGATCGTCGAATCCTCATAGTCGTTTATCCCTATACATAAAGCCCATCTTTTTCCGCGGTCTTCTTCCACCTCCTCTATTGAGAGCCCCCTAGAGATAGGAACCTCGGCAATGCTCTTGGAAACAGTCTCTCGGTCTCCTTCGAAGGAGAACCATTCGGGGTGTAAAATGGAAAGGCCACCTCCGGTGAAAAAGATTGCGAAAAAAGCGAGGGAAAATATGAGAGCGGTCTTTTCGTTGTCGGTGAAGAATACATTGTAGAATAGACCGATAAGAATTGAAAGAAGCAGAGCTCCTACTCCGATAATGAGCAGTATTCGGAATACGGAAGGTGTGTAGTAGGGAGAAAATGTGAAATCAACATATTTCAACGAGAATGCAACCACGAGAACTATAATCGAGGAAAACATAATGAGGAGAGAGATCATCTCATGACTGTGAGGATCAATATTAGTGTAATCGGCCATATCGTCATAAATATCTTCATTGAAGATAAGACGTTGGAAAACGAAGGTGAAGAGTACATACGCAAGGAGTACCCCCACATCAACAATAAAGAGAAGCTTTATGACCTGAAGAGAATAATAGTTCAACAAACTGTATGGATCAAACATTATAAACGCATGCCTCCTCTCCCGTTCAATCTCCGATGATTCGTGAAAGGGCCCAATATATCCATAGAAACGAGAGAAAACCGAACACAACAGCAAAGAGAAAATAGAAGCGATTGAAGAAGAATGTCCCCGTTTCAGTGTAGAGTTCGTGAATTGGATTCTCGAAACGAGTGTCAGCCGGTATGCCGAAATAAGAGCTGATCCTCTTCTCGATGTTTTCAGCCCCTATTTCGACACTCTTTGCCGTCTTCGGTATGACCCACTCTGTGTAGTAGTGGTCCGGATACTGCTTTTGCAGATAAAATTGTGCGATTGAGTAGAGGGTGCGGGTGCGCCGGTTCAGCCCCTCGACCTGTTCGTAAGAATAGGCCCACATATAGAGTCCCTTTCCATCCCGCATACCCTCCTCTACCGCCTTTTTGAAAAGAGGAAGTGCTTTTTCGTAATCGTCCTTTTCATAGGCGACAAAGGCTTTTTGAAAACCCCCTCGCCAGTCATTTGCATATACCGTCATTGTGCAGAGACTTAAGAAAATAAAAATGAGCAGAACTAATTTCCTTATAGAAATATTCATCTAAACTAGCATTTCCTCTGTAAACTGGTAGTGTAATAAACTCTTCTTACTTTACGCATAATACGCCACTTTATCAATATAGTACGTTTCGCTTACTCCCATAAATCAGAATCATAGTCACCTGGATAGAGCATGCATACGTTATGAGGTTTGTTGCGAAGGAGGATAAAAATAAGAGGCCTAAAACTACAATTACACTTTCCATTCGATATGCCCTTGAATTACAATAGTAAATGTAGTCTAGCACATCAGTGCTAAATATCAAGCTCTTAGTTAAAAATCTAGTTAAGGATAAGGAGGGCTGTATGGCATGTTCAATTTGTGGAGCAGGGAATGGCTTTTTCGGCGGAAACATTGGGTTTACTTGCCCGAATTGTGGTAAAAAAGTCTGTAGTGAATGTATGGAAACCCATGTTCCCGTAAGACAGTGGGGAGAGTTTTAATGAATCGTTGGAGTGCCTTTACATGTGCATTGCTGTGTCTTGTACCGGTTATGTCATTTGCAGAAACAGTAAAAATCAACGTCGTATGGGATACCTTCAATTCCAATATGTACAGAGGGCTCATTGCCCTTCCGGAAGTGGAAGGACAACCTATAGAGTATATAAACGGGGACAACGACACATCTCGGGACGGTCATGTAACAGGGGGGAGCGATTCAGGCTCCATATTCTCATCTACCTCGGTCTCATGGACTATCGAAAATCCGAAAAAGGGCTTGTATAAGGTCTATCTCTTCCCCGAAACGAACAACCGTCCAAATAAGGCTGTATGGAGCAGCGATGTGACGGTCAAAGTTCAAGCGGGCGGCCGCACTCATACCATCAAACCAAAGCAAAAACGAGGAAATGTCTGGTACGTCTGTGCCTTTGAGGGACGTTCGTTAGAGGTCTTCGAACAACAGTCATTTTATCCCGTACGGCATATGATCTACGGTACCGTACGTGATGGAATGTCCGGCCGGCGGGTATCCGGCACACGGGTGGAATTAATAAACAGAGATACCGGGAAGGTTATGCCCAATTACACCACCAAGACTGATGCACAGGGGTTCTACCTTATCCACAGTTTCCCGATGGGGCGATTCAAAGTCCGCTTGTCAAAAAAATCATATATACAGACAACAAAAGAAACTAATTTTATTTTAAGAGATTTACCTGTTCAGTTCAATGCAATGCTCTCTCCTGTGTTCGATAAGACGAATTTCAGGACCGTTCTCAGTTGGGGAAAGAAACCTGCCGATCTTGATGCCCACATCACCGGCCCAGGAGATGGCGGTTCCGGATCGTTTCACATCAGCTACCAGAATATGCACGTCTACAACAAGCGCCACACCCTCGATATCGACGACACCGACAGTTACGGTCCGGAAACCGTTACCCTGAAAGGTCTCGATCCGGGTAGCTACGAGTACTTTGTCCACGATTATACTAACCGTAAAGAGAGTGCTGAGTCGTGGGCTTTGAGCCTTGCCGACGCCGAGGTAACGGTGTATCGGGGGGATGAACAAATAGCTCAGTTTTCTGCTCCTGAGGCGGACGGTACTCTGTGGCGTGTATTCTCGATAGATGGCCGCACAGGGAAAATCAAACCGCACAATACACTCGAGTATGTAGAGACTCCCTAAGGACATTGGAATGCTTTCTTGCCCCGTGCAAAGGTATTGACTTAGGGGGGTATAATCAACTCCTACTCTTCGCTGTCGTCTTGTGAGTCCTTATCACGCTCATATTCACCGGTAAAGGCTGCCGCTTCGGCATCCTCCGGTGTCTCCGGCGTTTCAGATTCTATTATAGACTGAACTTTGCGTTTGAATGCTGAAGGGACGGGATATTCGTCGTCGGCGTTCTGCATCATTTCCCGAATTCTTTCCGGAATTTCTAGATTCTCTGCAGCTTCGTCCGAGTTGCCGTGGTACATCTGTTTCAGCTGTTGTAGAAGTTTGTCGTATGTATCTTCAGGCATGCGCCTTCACCTTCTCCAGGTACATCGTGTAGAGATCGAATAAGTGGTATGTAGTTCCCAGATCTATAAAATTTTGTTTGGCCTGTGTGATTCTATATTGTACGCTTTTTATCTTCAGCTCCGCAGCAAGCAGCGCCTGTGTAGGTGGTGTTTCACTAAAATAGAGGCGCTCGAGTATGCGGGCATCCAGGGGGGCCAGATGCTGCATAATCAACTCTACTTTTTCCCTGATCATCCCCACAGTCATATGATACTCAGGGTCTCTATATTCGGGCTGCAAGTTCTCCCTGATATCGAAATCGAAATCATCCAGTGCTACTGTAGTCTTCTGCTCGAACAGGCGCGTGTAAATCGGTTTCTGCTTTAGAATTTCATACATCTGCTGCAGGGTATTCCGGATCTCCTGCGTAGTGGAAGATGCGCCTGTTTCTGAAGCTACCAATTCAACAGCAGTTTCATTCTCATACGCATCTATAAAAACCAGATAAAAAAGACGTACAGCCGTAAACCCCATATCCGCGATATACGCAGGTATATAGTCTTTCGGTTTGATGGCGGTTGTCAATGCACCTATTAGATACGTACTGAAGCGTGAACGCCCCTCAAACTTGAAACGCCCTTCATCCAGCATCCGATGGATATCGGTAATCACATTGATTGCGGTATCGGTGGCCTGTTCGTAGAGTTGCTCGCCATAAAGCCGTTTATTTAAACGTTTATATGCGTGAAAGTATGCAACCGGTAGATAGTACTTTGTAATATACCGTTTTATTTCATTGCGGTGCGGTTTCTCGCGGAGGAGCTCTGAAAAGGCTGCATCAATTTCCGGTAGCTGGTCAATGTACGGTCGGCAGGTACGGTATACTTGTTCCATTCTGACCTTTACTATATTATTGAACAGTATGCTTTGCAAGCAAAACCGTGCAAGGTTACACATGAGGTGAGCTTTGATTCCTACTACTCTGCAGGTACCATTTGAACACCATATTCGCACTCGCATTTCACGCATCCTTAACGAAAACATCTTGCATAAAGTTCTCTCCGACTCTATTCAGGCCTATCTCAGCAGACTTGAGGCTGATTTTGAACTGCAGCCCAACCCTGAGCTGCAAGAGCGTGTTGATATAATTGCGAATGCTATGGAAAGCGGCCGCTCAGTTACTGCCATGGTGGCTCCTTCCCCACATCTAAACGCTTTTTCATTTCCGCATTCATCTGATCCACAGAAGTCATACATAGTGCTCACCTCTCCCCTCCTCGAAAAACTTAACACTGCGGAGACCGACTTTGTTATTGCCCATGAGTTCGGCCACATTTTACTCAGGCATCATGATTTGCAGACCATCCTCCATCTCATCTATCGTGACTTTTCCAGTATGCCCCCCTTTCTGAACCAGCTGTTCGGCCTCTGGAAACAGCTCAGCGAACTGAGCGCCGACCGCTACGGTTCTTTTTATACCCAAAACCCGGATACCCTCAAAAGGGTATGCCTTTTATCCGGAGTGTCCGACCGGCAGCGCAGCCTGCGTACAGCTGCACTACAGGAGTATCTCGCACAGGGTAACTCCGCTGCCGAGCAGAAAATTTTCACTTTGGTCGAACACTTCGAGGCCACTACCGATTCGCAGTATTATATACTGGCCGGCCGGATTATTTCTTATGCCGGTCTGATGCTGGCACACGCCGACCAGCAAATGAGTGACAACGAATATCAACTTTTGCTCAATCTGCTCTCCGACTACCAATTCTCCCCCCTCGAAACGCCGGCTGCCGCAACAGATTTGACAGAGAAGCTGCACAGCGCTGCGGCGGCTTTTTGCAGTCGGTACCCCGAAAAACGAGAAGAGCTGTTTGCAGAACTGTGCCTGTTCATCCTGGCGGACAAGCGGATTACCGAGCGGGAGTATGAAGTGCTGTATTCAATAGGTTCCCAACACCTCACACTCTCCCGTGACAGCATCCACTCCCTGCTTGAGAAACTCATTCTCTCCCCCTTTTTCCAGCCCTTCGGGGTGTTCTCGAAGCAGGGGTAAACAGCTCTTCCGGGAAAAAACCGGTAGCCGTGACGCTCCCATCTCTCCCGATCTCGACCTCGAAACTCCTGCCTGTCTCTTGGTACTGCCGTTCTTGCTGCAGCGGGGCATACCGCTCTGAAAGCAGATGGATTTCCTGGTTTCCCGAACCGATCCACGGCCGATCGGCGGGTATTTCACGCTTGAATCTTCCGGTTATGAGAATATCGGTGTACCTCATAAGACGCTGTATCGATGCATCCGCCAAGCCCTTAATTTCATCCATTTCGTAGCCTGTATACAGCATTACACTGAGGCCGTGGCGCTGAAGCTCCTCGGCTATTTCGGCCAGGCCTTCAGCCTGCAGCAGGGGTTCACCCCCGCTGAAGGTGACTCCCTCGATGCCGCTAATACCAAGGATCCTCTTCGTGAGCTGGAACGGAGATGCCAGTTCCGCTTTCACAAGTCCCCAACTACCACGATTGTAGCAGCCGGGGCAATGAAAATGGCAACCCTGTACCCACAGCACAGCTCTGCTGCCGGGACCATTGACCTCGGAATGCTCTAAAAAATTGAAATAATTTATGTCTTTAGTAGTTTTCATACCAACCCCTTCCACAAAAACTTACTCACCCTCACCGCTTCATTCGTTTCTAAGAGTTTGACTCCCTCTCTATATAGGAACCATTTACCGGATTTAGTGATCTGAACATTACCCACAGAGCTCTTCACCATTATTCCGGTGTGCAGATCAAGCCCCTGAGAGGTTCCTCTGCAGATAGCCTGAAAAAAACTAATGGCCCGCATTCTATTCCAGCTGCGCCGGGAGTCCGGCTGGTCCAGTGAAGTATATGTGACATACAGTTTATAGAGCTTTCCATCCGCCGGCGCACCGCATTTTCCGCAACGCCCACCTTCTTCCACTCTGCTGTTGCACACCGGACATACCTGCTTTGGCTGTAGAGACTCGTATTCTATGAGTGAGCGTGTCAGTTGCTGTAAGGGTGAGTCCACAGTTTCCGTTTCTCTGGTTTCCTGCATAACCGGGCTGCAGACAGCCGGCTGCTCTTCCGTCCCATTCATCTCCCCATAAGGAAAAAACAGTGTGAGCCGGGGCCGGGCCGCTACAGCAGTCTCTTTCAACCTCATGAGCATACGGTATTCAGACTCGTGCAATCTTTCTATTAAACGCTCATCCATTTACTTCAACCTTATTAAAATCGATTATATGCGATTTATTCTCCGCCGCTTTACCCGAATCCGATGCCGGAATACATCTGCCCTCGAACTGCTGCTGCATACGCTCAAAATCTTCCGAACGAAGTTCAGAAAGTGGTACCGTGCGTTGCAGCATCGCCAGTAGATCCTCCCGCTCCGGTGGCTGCTGTGAGTCAAATGCCTCATACAGAGTATCAATAATCGCCTGTTCCAGTTCAGCTCCAGAAAATCCTTCCGAACTATCCGCAAAGTCATCCACCCAGGGGACTAAATGGTACAAATTGTGCTTTTTCAGCACCACTGCACAAATCTCCTTCCGCTCCTCATAGTTCGGTAAGGAGATATAGAATATTTCATCGAAGCGTCCTTTGCGCATTATTTCAGGAGGAAGTAGTTGAATATCATTACTGGCGGCAATCACAAATGTCCTGGTACGGTGTTCTTGAAGCCAATAGAGAAAATGACCGATAACCCGGGAGGCTGTACCGCCGTCGGTAAGTCCGGATGAGGCTACTCCGGCAAAGGCCTTTTCGAACTCATCAATGAACAACACACAGGGCTGCATACTCTCTACTATTGTCAGTACTTTCCGCATATGCTCCTCGGACTGTCCGACCCGTGAAGTAAACACCTTGCCCATATCCAGTCTCAGAAGGGGGAGATTCCATTCCTTTGCCACGAGTTTGGCCAGAAGGCTTTTCCCGCACCCCTGAAAACCGGCCAGAATGAGTCCTTTCGGCGAGGGAATCTGAAAGCGCTCTATACTAACTGTGTCAGTCTGTTCAGACTTTTTGACTGCATTAAACACCTTACCCCGCACCTGCAGCCAGCGCTTTAATCGGTGTACACCACCGATTTCATGCAGTCCCCCATAATTTTCTAGGTCCACCAGCTCGAGTAAACCGGACTCGTTCAAGAGTTGCGCTTTCTTTTTCCGGATGAAGGCGGAGGATATTCTCCCCGCCTCGAAAATCGATTGAGCCAACACCGCATCTATCTGCTGGGTAGTAAGGCCTTTAAGAGCCCTAATCACTGCACCGATTTCGTTTTTCCTGAAAAAAGCGCCTGTAGTAATACCGCTTTTTA
>Ga0102941_1001741_pt1 | contig 10114 bp, 4 predicted proteins | sample SalPonR2_C_D2_MG_FD_79281 | JGI IMG/M metagenome (GOLD analysis project Ga0102941, IMG submission 79281) | Salt pond soil microbial communities from South San Francisco under conditions of wetland restoration - Salt Pond MetaG R2_C_D2_MG | ecosystem: Environmental > Aquatic > Marine > Intertidal... | reverse complement strand
GTCCGTCTACCTGTTTCCGTCTCGCGGCAAGTCGGGGCATCTGACCCGGGTCCGATTTTTCATGCTGATCAAGGAGTTGGCCATCGCGGCGGGTCTGTCGCCCGATGTGGTCACGCCGCACAGGCTGCGCCACGCATTCGCGACCCACCTGCTCCAGAACGGTGCGGATCTGCGGTCGATCCAGACACTTCTGGGCCATGCCGATATCGCCACGACCGAGATCTACACCCATATCCTCGATGATCGCCTCAAGCGCCTGGTTCTCGACAACCATCCCCTCGCCCGATCCTGACTCCAATCCGCGTCCGGATACGGCGTCACCTGCTTCTCTGTTTCTCAAATATCCCGGGGGGAAGACGCGTGTCAGCGCGTCGGGGGGCAGCGCCCCCCGTGCCACACCGGCCCCGCGCATCACCGCCGGCCCTTGAAGCATCGCGCGCCTGACCCCATAACCTGCCCATGGACACCGATATGCCGATCCCGGACGCCGTCTCCGGCCTGAGCGACCCTGCAACCTGGATCACGGCCGCGGTGATCTTGTTCCTGCTGTTGTGCTCGGGCTTCTTCTCGGGCTCGGAAACGGCGCTGACGGCGGCATCGCGCGGCAAGCTTCGCAATCTGGCCGACAAGGGCAATGGTGGCGCCAAGGGCGCCGCGCGGGCGCTGGTCCTGAAAGAAGACAACGAACGCCTGATCGGCGGCATTCTTCTGGGCAACAACCTGGTCAACATCCTCGCGACATCCCTGGCCACGGCCTTGTTCACGGCCCTCCTGGGCGAAAGCGGCGTCGCGGTGGCCACATTGGTGATGACGGCGCTTGTGCTCATCTTCGCCGAGGTGCTGCCCAAGACCTATGCCATCAACGATCCCGAAACCGTCGCCGCCCGTGCGGCGCGGCCCGTCGGGCTGGTCATCGCCGTCATGGCTCCGGTTGTCGCGCTGGTGCGGCTGCTCGTGCGCGGCGTGCTGCGCATCTTCGGCGTCCGGATCGATGCGGGCGCCAACATGCTGTCCGTGCATGAGGAAATCATGGGCGCGCTGTCCATCGGGCATTCCGAAGGCGTGGTCGAAAAGGAACATCGCGACCGGCTCCTGGGCGCGCTCGATCTGCATGAACGCACGGTCGAGGAAATCATGCTGCACCGTTCCGGCATCGAGATGATCGATGCCGAAGCGGACCCGGAGGCCATTCTCAGCCAGGCGCTCGAATCCCCCCACACCCGCCTGCCCGTCTTCAAGGGCGAGCAGGAAAACATCATCGGCCTGGTGCATGCCAAGGATCTCTTGCGCGCCATCGACCGCCTGACGCGCGGCGACGACGCCCCGGGGCTCAAGGGATTCAAGATCACCGATGTGGCGGTCAAACCCTACTTCATTCCCGAAACCACGACGCTCGATGACCAGTTGCGCCAGTTCCTGCGCCGTCACACGCATTTCGCCTTGGTGGTCGATGAATACGGCGCATTGCGCGGGCTGATCACGCTGGAGGATATCCTCGAGGAAATCGTGGGCGAGATTACCGATGAATTCGATACCCCCGACGCGCCGGAACTGACCGCCGGGCCCGACGGGAACTACCTGATCGACGGGTCGATGACGATCCGCGACCTCAACCGTGCGATCGACTGGTCGCTGCCCGATGAAGAAGCCAACACCGTCGCGGGCCTGGTGATCCACGAAGCCCAGACCATCCCCGTGGTCGGACAATGCTTCAGCTTCCACGGCTTTCGCTTCGAAGTGGCCGAACGCGACAAGAACCGCCTGACAAGGCTCAAGATCCGCCAGCTCTGACAGGATCGGGACCGCGCTCCGGTCTCGATGGCGCTTTCCATGCGTTGCGACCGTCAAACGGCAGGATTTGTCGCTTTTCGACGTGCCGCCCCCCTGACCGACCCGTTTTATGGCCTCGAACCAGCATGCGAGGACCGAAATGAAATCCACCACCCAAGTCTGTGTCATCGGCGGCGGCGTCGTCGGCTGTTCGGTTCTGTACCACCTCACCAAACTCGGCTGGTCCGACGTGATGTTGCTGGAAAGATCGGACCTGACCTCAGGGTCGACCTGGCATGCGGCCGGCGGCTTTCATACCCTGAACGGCGACACCAACATGGCGGCGCTGCAGGGCTATACCATCCGGCTCTACCGTGAGTTGGAAGAGCTGACAGGCATGTCTTGCGGCCTGCACCACGTGGGCGGCGTGACGCTGGCCGACACGCCCGAGCGGCTCGACATGTTCAAGGCGGAACGCGCCAAGCATCGTTTCATGGGCCTCGAGACCGAGATCATCGGGCCCGACGAGATCAGGAAGATCGCGCCGATCACCAATACCGATGGCATCCTGGGCGGGCTCTACGACCCGCTGGATGGTCATCTGGATCCGTCCGGCACGACCCATGCCTATGCCAAGGCCGCGCGGATGGGCGGGGCGCAGATCCATACGCATACCAGGGTGCTGGAAACCAACCCGCGCCCGGATGGCACCTGGGACGTGGTGACCGACAAGGGCACGGTCCATGCCGAACACGTGGTCAATGCCGCGGGGCTGTGGGCGCGCGAAGTGGGCGCGATGGCGGGCGCCTACCTGCCGCTGCACCCGATGGAGCATCAATACCTGGTCACCGCCGATACCCCGGAGATCTACGAACGCGACACCGAACACCCCCATGTGATGGACCCGGGCGGCGAAAGCTATCTGCGCCAGGAAGGCCGGGGGCTGTGCATCGGGTTCTACGAACAGGCCGCGCGCCCCTGGGCCGTGGACGGTACGCCTTGGGATTTCGGGCATGAATTGCTGCCCGATGATTTCGACAAGATCGAGGAGTCCATCGCCTTCGCCTACAAACGTTTTCCGGTGCTGGAACGCGCGGGCGTAAAATCGGTCATCCATGGTCCCTTTACCTTTGCGCCCGATGGCAACCCGCTGGTCGGGCCGGTGCCGGGCTTGCGGAATTACTGGTCGGCCTGCGGGGTGATGGCGGGCTTTTCGCAAGGCGGCGGTGTCGGGCTGACGCTGGCGCAGTGGATGATCGAGGGCGAGCCCGACCGCGACGTGATGGCGCTCGACGTGGCGCGGTTCGGGCGCTGGATCACGCCGGGCTATACCCTGCCCAAGGTGATCGAGAATTATCAGACCCGGTTCTCCGTGGTCTACCCGAACCAGGAACTGCCCGCCGCGCGCCCCTTTCGCCGGACGCCGATGTACGATGTCTTCGACGCCATGGGCGCGGTCTGGGGGCAGCAATACGGGCTGGAGGTGCCCAACTACTTCGCGCAAGAGGGCGAGCCCCGCTACGAGACACCGAGCTTCCGCCGGTCCAACGCCTGGGAGGCCACCGCGCGTGAAGTGCGCGCCGTGCGCGAAGCTGTCGGCATCAACGAGGTGCAGAATTTCGGCAAGTACCGCGTGACGGGCCGGGATGCACGGACCTGGCTGGACCGGGTCATGGCGGGGCTGATCCCGAAACCGGGGCGCATGTCGCTGTCGGCCATGTTGAGCGAACAAGGCAGGATCATCGGGGATTTCACGATTTCCTGCTTGTCGGAGACGGAATTCCAGCTGACCGCCAGCTATGGTGCACAGGATTTCCATTTGCGTTGGTTCGACAGGCACTTGGCGGGCGATGTTCAGGTGGAAAACCTGTCCGACCGACGCACCGGATTCCAGATCGCGGGGCCGCGCGCGCGCGATCTGCTTCAGGCCGTGACGCGCACGGATGTCAGCGCCGATGCGTTCCGTTTCATGGATGTGCGCCCGATGACCATCGGCATGGCCACGGCGCTTGTTCAACGGGTGAGCTATACCGGCGATCTGGGATACGAGATCTACGTGGACGCGATGGAACAGCGCGGAGTGTGGGATGTGCTTTGGGACAAGGGTCAGGCGTTCGGCATCAAGCCCTTCGGCATGCGGGCGATGATGTCGCTGCGGCTCGACAAGTTCTTTGGCTCGTGGATGCGGGAGTTCTCGCCGGATTACACGCCGGCCGAAACCGGGCTCGACCGGTTCGTGCGGCTGCAGAAGAACAGCGATTTCATCGGTCGCGCGGCAGCCGAGGCGCAGAATGCCACGCCGCCGGACCGGGTGTTGTGCCATTTCGTGGTCGAGGCCGATGACGCGGATGTCGTGGCCTATGAGCCGATCTGGCTGGACGGCACGGTGCAGGGGTTCTGCACCTCGGGTGGATATTCGCACTGGACCGGGCAATCGGTGGCCTATGGCTTCGTGCCGCATGATCGCGCGGCCGAAGGGCTGGAGGTCGAGATCGAGATCCTCGGCGAGCTTCGCAAGGCACGCCTGGTGCGCGACCCGCTTTGGGATGCAGACGGCGCACGGATGCGCGGCTAGCCGGGCGCTCCCGCCTGTTTCGGGGCCTGGCGGCCCCTGCCAACAGTTGGGCCCGGCGCCCTGACGGGCGCGGTCGGTGGTGACGGCGCGGGCCTGATCGCTTATGTCTGACGGCAGGGGGCGCTGCCCCCGACGCCGTTGGCGTCTCCCCCGGGATATTTTTGAAACAGAGAAGCTGCGGGGTGATCGGGACATGGGTGAGGCGACGCTTGTGGTGCTGGCGGCCGGACGGTCAAGCCGGATGCGGGGCCGTGACAAGCTGCTGGAGGAGGTGGACGGCCAGCCGCTGATCCGCCGCATGGCCCGGCGCGCGGCGCAGGCCGGCCCGACGCGGGTGGTGCTTGGCCCCGACCAGGCAGACCGGCGCGCCGCGCTTGAGGGACTGGAGCTTGAGGTTCTCGACGCGCCGGCGGGTGCGGGGATGGCGGCGTCGATCGTGACGGGTGTGGCGGGGCTGAACGGTCCGGTTCTGGTCTTGTTGGCCGATATGCCCGAGATCACCGCCCGGGACCTGCACCTGATGCTGTCGCTGCATGCCCAGGCCCCCGACATCATCCTGAGGGCCGCGTCGCGGGCCGGCGCGGCCGGGCATCCGGTCGTGTTCCCGGCCGATCTGCTGCCTGACCTGTCGTGCCTGACCGGGGACCGGGGCGCGCGCGATCTGTTGCAGCGAGAGGCACGGCGCGTACATCTGCTGCCGCTCGAGGATGACCGCGCGCTTGTCGACCTGGACACCCCCGAGGATTGGGACAGGTGGCGCGCCACGCAAGCGGGCTGACGGCCTCGGGGCAGGCACGCGGCAGGCCAGGGGCCCGCCGCCCTTGGCCATGCTGTTGCGCCGCCCCCCGCACGGATCGGGGACCGGACGGATCAGAGTTGCAGCAGCCTTGCCTCATGCGCCTTCAGCGACCGGCGGGCGGCGCCGTAGCCGGCCAGACCCTGCACCGTCCCGAGTTCGGGGAAGAGGGCCAGGATTTCGCCGCGCGTCTCCGCCCCCATCGAGCCGAGGGACTGATCGCCGGGCTGGAAGCTTTCGGTCCAGGCCCCGTCCGACAGAACGACCTCGTGACGGTCGAACATGAAGTGGATATAGGTTGTGCGCAGGGTGTCCACCGTCTGAATCGAGCCGGTATTGACCAGGTGCCTGGCCGCCACCAGCACTTCGCTTTCGTCAAAGTAAAGTTGCGTGCGTTTGCCCGCTATCAACACCCGGTGCTGCGGCGACACCAGCATGTCGCGTTCCGGCAGGCCATGGCCCAGGCTTCCCGCCCTGATGAGGATCGGCTTGAGGTTCGGCGCCTCGGCCAGGTCCTGGCGGTTCAGCGTGCGGCGTCCGATCCAACGGATTTCCTGGATTCCGTTGTCGCGGGTGATGACCCTGTCACCCTCGCGCAGCGATTCGACCGGCACTTCGCCCCTGGGCGTGGCGATCATCGCGCCCGGGGTGAAGCAGGGAATGACATTCTCGATTTCCTTGAAGGTCAGCGTGCCCTTGACGGTGGTCTGGCTGGCATCGGTGTAGTAGATGACCGTGCCGCTTTCACCGCTTTCGCCGGTGGGGTCGATGGCATCGTCGAAAATGACCTCGAGCGGCCCGCCACCGGTCAGGTCGAGAACGTCGATGTCCCCGTCATCGGCATCCTCGCCGCCGGTGATGACGTCACCCAGACCTTCGGTATAATCATCGCCAAAGATGGGATCGGTGAAGGTGCCGACCGTGAAGGTGTCGTTGCCGGTGCCACCTTCCAGCGTATCGGCCCCCTGCCCGCCGATGATCTGGTCATCGCCCGCGCCGCCGGTGATGACGTCGTCATCGACACCGCCATCCAGCGTGTCATTGCCTGCGCCGCCATCGATGGTGTCGTTGTCATCTTCGCCAAAGATCAGATCGTCGCCCGCGCCGCCATCGATCAGGTCGTCGCCGTTGTCGAGGATAGGATCATTATTGAACGGGTTGACGTTGTCGTCGATCAGGTTGGCCGAGAGACCCAGACCGGGACCAAGGCCGCCATAGATCGTGTCATCGCCATCCCCGGCAGAAACCGTGTCGGATCCTTCGCCCGATGTGATCAGGTCCGCACCCGAACCCGAGGTGATGTCGTCGTCGTCATAGCCTGCATCGATGACATTGTCGCCGTTGCCCGCATGGATGACGTCATCATCGTCGCCGGTGGTGATGGTGTCATCGCCGGCACCCGTGGTGACCGTATCGCGATCGTCCTCGGGATCGCTGTCGGCATTGCCAAGGAACGGAAAGCCGCGATCCGGCAGGCCGTCAACGCCGGTGCTGATGAGGTTGTCACCCTCCAGGTCGGTGATCTCGTCATTGCCGAGGCCGCCGGCGATGGTGTCGTCGCCCTCGCCCCCATCGATGGTATCGTCGCCGTCGCCCCCGTCGAGGCTGTCATCGCCGCCCTGCCCCGCGATCACGTCATCGCCGTCTTCACCGTCGATGGTGTCGTTGCCCGCCGGGCCGGTCTCGCCCGCCAGGAGGGCAAGGCTGACGCTGTCGACCGACGCGCCGACATTGTCTTCGGCGCCCGTGCCTTCGAATTCGAGCCGGTTCGATCCGTCCCCGGCACCGCCCGTCACGACGAATTCGTAGCTGTCCATCTGTCCGTGTTCTGGATCGATGGTGTCAATCAACTCTCCGCCCCAATAGACCTTGATCAGGTTCTCGCCCGCGCCCGTATCGGGCTTGCTGCTGGAATCGCCCGCGTCGAAGGTCAGAAGATAGGATTGACCATCCGACACGCCCGCAACATCCTGGCCCACCCGGTTGTTGCCGGGGCTGGCCTCGAGGTCGAGCCAGTTGGTGCCATCTGTGGGATCGACATTGCCGCGACCGTCATCATGGATGTCGATCGTCTCGCCGCTGGCATCGGTCCAGCCGGGAATCGCGCCGGCGCCGACAAAGCCGTAGCCCGTGGGCGTCATGCCCGATGTGTCCTCGAAGGAGCCGTTCACGATCAGGTTCGGGCCGATCGGCGTGGGATGCCCGGCATCGTCACCAAACAGCGTATCATTGCCGCTGCCCCCGGTGATGCTGTCGTCGCCGGTCTCGCCAAAGATCAGGTCGTCACCTTCCCCGCCGTTCAGGGTGTCGTTACCGGGACCTTCGGGGGCCATCGCAACCGGAGCGTCGAAATAGACATCCGTGATGTTCACACCGGAATTGTTGGCGCCGTCCTGTGCGTGTTCGATCACGATGTCCGATACCGGGCCCGGAATCTCGACAAGCACCGAATATTCGGCCGCGTCGTCGTTCATGTAGCCGCCGGTGCTGGCGGCCGTATCGTCCCCCGCAACGGCATCGGTGTCGTTTGTCGTCAGGTTCGACCCGGCGGTCAGTATCACCTCGACGGGTTCGCCGTTTTCATCAAAGGCGGAAATGCGTACAACTCCGTCGCCATCGATATCATTGACACGAAAGGCGACGTTTTCCACTGGCGCGTCAAAGGCAAGGCTGTAACTGGCTTCTTTGCCATTTCCGTTGGTCACGCTTTCGAAGGACGAGGTGTCGTCAATGGCTGCGCCATCTCCGTCAATACCGCTGACATTCTGGTGTGTCGTTTCGAACCGGCTCTTGACGCTGGCCGAGGCGGAATTGATCGAGAATGTGACATTCACATTTCCGGTGTCCTGGACGAATCCGGTGATCTCATCACCATTGTCGATCGCACCGCCGCCATTGGGATCCGGTGCCAGATCCCATTCAAAGCTTTCGCGCACAAATGCACCGCCCGCGCCGGCCGCGCCGATCGTGCTGTCGCCGAATATGACGTCATCTCCGTCTCCGCCTTCGACGGAATCGTCGCCGCTACCGGCGAATACGGTGTCGTCATCCGCGCCGGCGTGAACCGTGTCATCGCCCGCGCCGGCATCGACCACGTCTTCGTTGTCGCCCGCAGCATTGTCGTTGGCGTCGATCATGTCGGCTTCGGGATCGCCATCATAGGCGGCATCGATCAGATCGGCCGCGCCGGTCCCCTCGACGATGTAGTCCGGACCGGAGGGGCCAAGGCTTGCTCCGTCGGTGCTGATGGATTCCCAATGGTGCAGCTTCAGCTCGAAATCGGTCTTGCCGTTTCCGTCCAAATCGAAGTCGACATCCACATGGTCAGCCTCGCCATCGGACGTCCAGCCGCCGGCGCCGTCATCGGTGTACCCGGCATCCTCGAGGGCGTGTTCGAACGACGCCAACTCTTCTTCGGTCATCCAGCTGGTATTTAAAATCAGGCTGTCATTGGCCGGATCGTCTTTATGCGGGCCGTTTGCATCCAGTTCCAGCTTGCCCAGATCCTTGAGAGTGTCGCGATCGAACGCCCCGACGATGACCCGGTCCTGCCCGTCCTGGGACACCTCGAATTTCTCGATCGTGACCCCGTCACCGAACTGAACATCGCTGTCAAAGGCCTGCTTGAGATCGAATGCGGTCTTCGGCCCCGTGTAGCCGTCAGCCACCTGGATGCTCGGGCTCAGGTCGTTCTCGCCATGAACCCTGATCTTTACGTCATCATCGTGAGCCGGGCTCTCGTTGAAGAGGATTTCAAAATCGATCGGCGTGGGCTGGCCGGGATCCGCAACGAACTTGACCTCACCTTTCAGGCTTGGATCGATGATATATGTCTCACCGGCGGAAACGGTGAATTTACCAGCGGAAAAGATCGTCGTGGCCATCGTTACTACACTCCTCATGCCGACCGTCGGCCGACTTGCCCGCGCTTTGCGGAACTCAATACACTCATCACTACGGCGCGCTTCCGACCCGGTGGCGCCCCGGTGGCGTCCCGGTGGCGGCGCGCACGGTCAGCGTTCATTCCAGAAATGGGGGGAAAGGAGTGCCCGAAAACAAACCATTACAAATGCGCCGAAACCTCAGCACAGTACGCGTGTTACCATTTGGTCATACTGACCGATACTCAGGCACACTTTCCCCCGCATTCTTTCGAAACGAGATAGTGCGGCCGCCCCCATTGGCCTTTGCAGACATCGCCCCCAGTTGGGCAAGAAACTGATACATGAATTAGGAGTTACTCATAAAGAGCAAATTTTACGAAACACGTCAGAACTGAGGCGGAAAGATGAACGAGAGGCCCAATTTCAATTCACGATTCATTTGGAATTCAGAGATTCATTTTTGTAAATTAGATATTAAAATTTTAATTCACATACGCGAAACGCATTAAATATATGGGCTTTTGACGCTCTATCGATCGGGGAAGCCGAAATGGCTTTGGACTGGGGGCACATGTGACAGCGTGCCATTAACCAATTCCAAATTGGAAACACTCTGTATCATCTTGCCAAGGTGTCACCACATTTCCGCCACGATCGACCTTGGTCCAACCTGCCCGAAAGGACAGGTCCAGACCCCCCCTGACCACGGGACGGCGCGAATCAGCGGGCCCTGGTCCACCGTCTGATATCTGGGTGTCGTATTGCGGATTGGTGGTACCCGAGGCCGGACTCGAACCGGCAAGCCTTGCGGCGGCGGATTTTGAATCCGCTGCGTCTACCAATTCCGCCACTCGGGCGCTGCGGGGTGTCTAAGCCGCCGTTGCGACGGCGTCAATCGCGGATCGGCGGCCAAACCATCTACGTGCCGAACATCACGCCAACCAGCCACAACGTGATCCCCGGAAACGCAACCAGCACGACCACCCGGATCAGATCGGACGCGACGAACGGGGCCACACCCACATAAGTCCGCTGTATCGGGATATCACGCGCCATGGAGTTGATGATGAACAGGTTCATCCCCACGGG
>Ga0102941_1001738_pt1 | contig 10119 bp, 9 predicted proteins | sample SalPonR2_C_D2_MG_FD_79281 | JGI IMG/M metagenome (GOLD analysis project Ga0102941, IMG submission 79281) | Salt pond soil microbial communities from South San Francisco under conditions of wetland restoration - Salt Pond MetaG R2_C_D2_MG | ecosystem: Environmental > Aquatic > Marine > Intertidal... | reverse complement strand
ATTAAAAATCTGATTGATCATGTGATGATGGATCGCCTGGAGCCTCCCTCTAAAACTGTACCCTTCAGTTTTACTGTGCAGGGATGTGTGGATTGTTCCTATTTTCTCGGTACTAAGATCGTGGGGAAAATCCTGGGCAAAGCTCCGTGGGATTTGTCCTTCGGGAGTACTAAAAAGCTGAAAATAGCGGTCGTTTTCATAAATTATATATAAACGGGGACTCAGAAGGACAGAGGGAAAGCTGTAATTATCCATTGTTTTTGTCAGGGGTAGAACTATCGGATGACTCAGGAGTTCCTTCCGGTCAACACTACCTGCTTCGTTCAGGAGTTCCTCATCTTCTTCTATTTCTTCAAGTGTTTCTAATTCTTCAAACTCATCACTCATTGTGGACATGAGAAATACCTCCTTTCATAAGGGATATTTCTGCCTCACTTGCACGAATATATAAAGGTCCTTCCTTCGGAGAGTCAGCACCGTTCTGTAGGAAATGCTGTACTCCCTTTTCTAATAGCGAAAAGGTTTTAGGGGCAGCATAAAGGGGATCCAACACAACCTTCGCCGGGTTTTTCTTCTCTGGGTCAATGTACTCCGGATCGTCTCGAAATAATTTGTGAAGGCTCCCGGCAAAGGGCCCGGTCAAAATTATCGGAACATGGCTGTTACACTTTTCAACAAGATCCTCCGGTGTAATATCGTATATCTCGCCTTCCTTATAGCCGCCTTTATAAAACGCGGAATAGACCCTGTTTTTTCTGGCATCCATTACAGGACAGATCCAATAAGTATAAAAAGAGAGGCCAAAAGCGTACATATCCAGAGTCGGAATAGAGACTAGGGGTACTTTAGAACCAAAGGATATGCCCTTTGCTGTAGATAAGCCGATACGAAGTCCTGTGAAGGAACCAGGGCCTTTAGAGACTACAATCAAATCAAGCTCTTGGACCGATGTAGTGCCTTTAGTAAGGAGTGTGTACACTTCAGTAAGTAAATTTTCCGTGTGATGAAGTCCAACATTCTGGTTAAACTCAAAATAGTTGTTTCCGGTACGTAAACCTATTCCCAAGAGGGAAGTTGAAGTATCAATAGCTAGTACATTCAAAATGAAAGCTCCTTTTGAATACCTTCAATAATGACCTCACGTGCATCACCGGAAGTTATTTCAAAGGAAATAAAAATAGTATTATCCGGTAAAAGATTTTCAATTTTTTCAGCCCATTCAATGAGTGAAACGCCGGTACTGTAAAAAAACTCCTCAGCTCCAAGCAATTCAAATTCCTCGATGCTGTCTATACGATATAAATCCATGTGGTACAATGGGATACTTCCATCATACTCTGATATTAGAGTGTAACTTGGACTTGTAATCTCTTCAGTAATTTCTAATGATTTTGCAATACCCTTTACAATAGTGGTTTTTCCGCACCCAAGGGGCCCCTGAAGGGCAACAATATTACCTGATTCTAAAACATCACCAATAGTTCCACCTAAGCGGATGGTCTCATCAGCCGATTTTGTGTGGAATTTTTGCATTATTTAAGTTTGCCCTTTTTTTCAAGTTGAAGAATATACGCTTTTAAAGATTTTATTGCCGGGAGAAGGGGATAGTTAATTTTGTTGAGAATTTTAACAGAGATATCAATATCCCCTGTGGCAGAATGCTCCAAAGAGAACTCAACGGGGCTTTCTTCTTTTTTTTGAGGTACATATTCAAACACTGCGGAGCCTTTGAAATCATTCCGATAGTGCAGGGGGATGTTCTTCTTAGTAATATCTTTAATTTCAACTACTTTCATATTTAAAAATGTAGGTCAAAAGTCCGTCCAGGTCAATACAGGAGTTTAAGGTATTCGCATTTTGTAAGTCTTATGACTTCCAAAATGCGAATACCCCCAACATCTTTAAGATAAGTTACTTATCTTAAAAAAAATGTGAGCATTCGCAATGTGAAAATTTTCCAAAAATTTTCACATTGCGTATTGCTGAGGAGTTATTATTTTTATAAACGCGGGTAGCGGCGTTCACGGGTTTGTTCAAAGCTGTAAATGAAACTATTGATTCGGTTCATATGGGCTCGGGATACCCTGGTAAACATAATATGCATTATGCCGCCGGTAGGATATATCTTGGTCATTCCCATTACCTTACCGTACACAGTTATTTTTTGACGTTTTTCGGTTTCGAATTCCATTTTAAGGAGTTCTCCCCGTCCGAGGGGGTAAGAGCTTCGCATGGCACATCCCCCTGCAGAAATATCTATCAATGTGGCGAGGGTTCCCCGGTTTTTGTCCACTATTGCTTTACGGGCGGCATTTTTTCCAAACCCCGATGTAATTACACGGATAGGATAAAAGTAAGCCGGCCGCTCAATAGGTTTTCTTCGATACCTGCGTTGTTGGGCCTCTTTAATTGAGGTGCTATGCTGTAGGAACACGCTTGAAATTCCACGAATCACATTATACCCGAGTATCTTGGTGTCGAAGGAAAAGCTCTGTCCGTTTGAACGCCAGAAAAAAATCTGAGCCTTTGTCCATTTTCTCCAGCGAATTTCTGTGTCTGTTTTATCTTTAGGAACCTCTACGCCAAAGCTTTTTTCTAGGTTGGAGGTTATTTTACTTTGATACCGTACATCGTTCACAGATAGAGAGACCGCCTGACCGAGTTTTAATTGTCGTGAAGATGAAGGGGCCTTTACTCCCTTTGTGCTGCGTTCGATTTTTTGTTTAATTCGGTAGAGGGTCAACTTTTGGGCTTCCCTTTCATCAGGGTCCATTGCACTTTCATCAATTTCAGTAAGAGTTTTGCGGAGATTATTGTCCAACACTGGGGTATTGTTAAGGAGAGAGTAGGGGCTATGTACCCTGTTGCGGCGGATTATACCCTCCAGTATTTGTGTTTCCCCCCGGGACAGCCCCCTACTTGAGGCGTAACGTCTAAACTTACGTTTACTGAATTTGGAAGGTTTTTTACCGGTTCCTCCACTACCGGAGCGGCTGTTTCCACCGCTGCTCATCCCAGCTACCACCAAAAAAAGAATAAAAAAAGCAAAAACTGCAATTGCAATAATTGTGGAGGTAGTGTCGCTCTGCTGCAGAGTAGGCATGACCTGGAGAGTAAAATTTTGGAGAACAAAAGTATCCACCCTTTACTCCTTGCTTTTTACCGTGCGATTTTCAATGCTCAGAATGAATTCCATGAGCCGTTCAGTACGGGGGGCAACTTCATATTCCAATAAATCACCGATAAGTACGGAATCTCTTGAATTGAAGGCGTCCTCTAATTCATGAAATATCTCATTCAATTCTGTGTAAAAGGAAGAAAAGTCCTGTCCTTCAATTTTTGTATCCGAGAAATCAGCAATTCCCTGATTCTGAAGGAGCCTATACAGGCGAATTAATTTTTCGGAAATTTCAGTAAACTCAATTATACAGCCCATAGCCTCTTTGTCTTTTCCTGTTTGCAGATGGACTGAGACATCAAGAAGTTGAGGGATAAGACCACGTAGTTTTTCTGCGGTTGATTTTAGTTCTATGAGAGGCTGGGTTACCTCGCTTATTCGGGACTGTAAAATTATTAGTAAATTTTTAAAGTAACTGAGGAGCTGCTGAACCGTCGGCTTGATTTCTCCGGAATTAAGACCGGCATTCTCAACAAGCTGCTCTAAAACCCGGCCGTATTCATTGTGTGTCCCCAGCACTCGGTCGATGCTGTTTACTATATAGGGAAGTTCATTTTGCAAATCCTTCACAAGCTCATTGTTGCCGGCGGAGAGTGCTCTTTGAAAGAGCGAAATATACTGGTACAAAGTGTGTAAGTCCTGTCCGTATTGCTCGGTAGCAGAAAGAACGGTAATATCAAGTTTCTGAATATTTTCAATCAGTTGTTCTTTCCAATTGTCATTCTCCTCACCCCCGGGGAAAATTGTTGTTCCATCAAAATCTATAGAAAAAATCTGATACCCCGAGTTTTCAAGCCATGTATCTATACCGTGTAATACCTCACCAAGATTTTTTTCATTTTCCAAAGTAAAATCGATTGCTTGTTCGTTGATACTGATTTCCAATTTATGGCTCCTTATACCTCTATACTACTGGGAATTCCGCTGACTGAAACTTTCAATAGATTTTCTGTTGTCCTCCATCTCATTGAGAGAGCTTTCCATCCTCCCATATTTCCTTTTTAAATCGGTTTCTTTATCATCTAAACGTCTCTCAAAACTGGTAATTTTATCATCGGTTTCGTCGATTTGTCGTTCAATACTAGCCGTTCGTGTATCAATCAAACCTCCGGTCCGAGTGTAATAATTGAGAAAATTGTTCATTTCGACGGCTAAACCGGAATCGGTTACAAGATCGCTGTCGGTATCCCTGCCAAAAAGCTCTTGAATTGCTGTTAAGTTGTTTTCTATAGCAGAATCCAGTTGGGATTCATCTACTTCAAGATATCCACGAAGTTTAGATCGGCTCACAGAGCCGGTGCTCCCTGCGGCGTTTGTGGAGATTCCCATTTGACTGAGCATGTTCAAATCACGACCGGCTGAGGTCTCATAAGAGGCACTCGCAATTCTCTGGAGACGGTTTTTTAGCTGCATGAAGGTGGTATCACCGCTAAACATACCCAATTTTTCACGGGCCGCTTCACGATCTTCATCTTCGAAATAGCCGATTTCCTCGATCACGCTTTCTCGATTGCTGGTAAGAATATTTATTTCCGTAAGGGCCTGGTTATAACTGCCCAAAAATTGAATAAGTCCATTTTTTATGGCTTCCTTGTCCGGTTCTACATCTATTTCAACAGGTCTGTTGGAGGCCATTTTAGGTGTAAGGGTCACTCCTGCTATAACATCATCAATGTTGTTATTAGTCCGTTCTACTGGTATTCCATTCACAGAAAGTTGGGCGTTCTGGGCGGTTGAAACAGGAAACTGGGGTTCATAATTGCCGCGAGCCTCAGGATTGACTATACGGGCCTGGGCAATGGTGATGCTGCGGGAGGTGTTTTTGTTCTCTACATCTATAGACTGCAAAGGGGCCCCAATATCTGAAAGAGGAATGGAGACCTTTTGCGGCTCTTCGGTGTTTTGTAGTTCCCCCAACTGGTGAGTTTCATTTAAAGACAGGACCTGAAGTGTTTCAACATTCTTAGGTTGTGGTGGTGGTTCCCAGGGGGGCGTTTCTACTTCCCCGGGAGCATTTTGGATTTCTATACCCTCAAGTTCAACACCACCGGCTGAAGGAACTTGTGGGCCCGGGGGAGGTGTGGGGGTGGTATATTCCTCTTTAGGAAGATCTTTTACACGTACTTCAAGTTCAAGTTGAAGGTTTTTGCCGGGCTGTACCGGTGGAGTTACCTCAATTTGGGCGGAAGTCGTGGGAGGGACAAGAAGCTTTCCTTCCTGGAGCTCAAAACTGCCGGTTAAGCTTGATGATTCAATAGCTGAGGCGGTTTCTTGGCTAATTGGTACATCCCTTTCCCCTGTGGCTATTCGTGTAAGAATACCGGTTTTTTCACCCATCCCTTGGGCGTCCTTTAGAAAAGAAAGACGGTTATCCGCGCCGGTTTTGGTGCTCTCGATGACCAGAATATTTGTGTCGGGAGTGTTCTTTACGATTTTTGCCTCTACAATACCCTTTCCACGGCGATTTATACGACGAACAAAATCATCAAGTTCACCCCCGTCGAAGGAGAACTCTACTTCCTGTTCACCAACCTTAAAGGCGTACTCACCGGATTCAATGGTGAAATTAGAGTCTAGAGGCTTTGAACGAAAAGAATCATTATCTGCTACTTGCTGAACACGAATTTCTTCAACCCCGGGTGAGGCATTACGACTTGCACTGGCTCCAAGTATTTCAGGGTCGGTAGAGTCGGCTATGAATTGTTTGAAGGGGTTGTCGAAGCTGTAAAGGGTTTTTACATTATTTTGTAAAGTGCTTAGCTTTCGATTTACCTGATTCCATACTTTCTTTTGTTCGTTGAAAGTCTCTTTACGGTTCTCCATCCTGTTGAGCGGTGTTCGTTCCGCTTTCATGATGGCGTCTATCATTTTATCTGTGTTATATTTACTGGATACCCCGGGGATACTGATATCGGACATGTCTCTCTACCTGGTCCCCCGGGAATAATTGTACTTAAATTTCTTCATCAATTAGAAGACCGATAGTCTCACGCATTCTCGAGTGCAGACGCTGCAGTGCTTCCGGGGGAATCTCCTTAATTACTTTATCGGTTTCGCCGTCAATGACCTTGACGACTACCTGATTTGATTCTCTATTTATACTAAATCTGAGTTTTCTGTTAAAGATGCTGGTGATAGTGAGAATATCTTTCAGGTATATTTCAGGGTCAACTGTCTTTTTTTTCTGGGCCTGGGCTTGGGCTTTAGCTGCCGCAGCTTGACGCATACGTGCTGCTTGTTGTGAGTCGTGAACTTGAAATTCCCTTCTATCAGAGGATGTCGAAGCGACATTCCTGTTCTTTTGAACCTTACTTACATCGTTATTAAAATGTAGTTCCATAACTACCACCTATTATAAAGAAGGAGGAGGGGCGCCGGGCCTCCCCCTAAATATTAAGATGAGAAAACGTCCAGAAATCTCATCTAAGTGAATTGTAACACTAGGTGTCTTACAGTAGTTGCAATACCGACTGTGTCTTTGTATTCGCCTGCGCGAGCATTGCCGTAGAAGACTGGGTCAAGATCTGGTTTTTCATGTAATTGACCATTTCTCCAGCCATATCTACGTCTCGAATCTGTGATTCAGCAGCAGTGAGGTTCTCTGCAGCAATAGCAATACCATCAGCAGCTTTTTCAAACCGGTTCTGATACGCACCGAGATCGGCGCGCTGCCGGGATACCTGCTGCAGGGCATTGTCTATAGAGCCGATAGCCATATTTGCCGCTTCAGGGTTCGAAATAGTGATCATTTCGTTTCCACCCTGTTCTCCTTGCAGGCCGAGCGCCTGAGCGGTCATCGTGCCGATGTACACACGCTCATTTTGGTCCATGTTAGCTCCGATCTGAAACTGCATTACATTTTCAGAATTTTCGGCAAAACCACCGGTAAGCATATTCATACCGTTAAACTGTGCGTGGGATGCAATCCGATTGATTTCATCAACAAGCTGAGAAACCTCAACCTGAATCTGCATTCGATCTTCCTCGGTGTATACCCCGTTGGCTGACTGTACTGAGAGTTCCCGTAAGCGGTGAAGAATATCCTGGGACTCTTGTAAATAGCCCTCTGTTGTCTGAATAAAAGAAACTCCGTTTTCGATGTTGCGTTCCGCTTGATTGAGACCTCGTATCTGAGCTCGCATTTTTTCACTTACGGCGAGTCCGGATGCATCATCGGATGCACGATTGATGCGCATGCCTGAACTTAGCTTTTCAATGTTGTTTTTGACTGATTGGTTAGCTTGGCCAAGTTGACGATTTGCATACAAGGCGCTCATGTTGTGATTAATAATCATATAACCCTCCTTGATTACATTATGTAAAGGCTTTCCTTGCCTTTCATGATATCAACCGTAAGGAACAGGGAAGGCCTCTTGTGCGCCCCTTCCGGACTGATCCCCACATGTTAAAGAGATGTAGCCGGCCTAAAGCGGCCGGCCCATCACATTAAGTTAACATCATTTATAGGAGGGTACGTTTTCAAAGAACGATTGTACCTCAGCTTTAAATATAACTCGCTATCCCAGAAGTTGCAAGACCGATTGTGTTTTTGTGTTAGCCTGAGCAAGCATAGCAGTACCAGCCTGTTGCAAAATTTGGTTCTTGGTGTAATCAACCATCTCTTTTGCCATATCAACATCTCTTATTCGAGATTCTGCAGCCTGAAGGTTTTCGGCCCCTACGTCGATACCCCGCACTGCGTGTTCAAGGCGGTTCTGATACGCACCAAGATCGGCCCGTTGTTTGTTAATTGTTTTGAGGGCAGAGTCAATTGAACCTATAGAACGGTTTGCATCCTCGGGAGATTCCATTGTCAGTACATTGCCGGTACCTTCCTGTCGCATGCCGAGGGCATTTGAGGTCATGGTCCCGATATATACACGTTCGCGCTGATCCATGTTCGCACCTATGTGGAACCACATTGAAGCGGTAACGGTATTTTCGCCATTTTCCGCAGCGAAACGTCCTGTCAGCATGTTCATGCCATTAAACTGGGCATGGCTGGCAATACGATCGATTTCGTCAACAAGCTGACTGATTTCAACCTGAATCTGCATCCTGTCTTCGTCGGTATAAATACCGTTTGCCGACTGGACCGCAAGTTCGCGCATTCTGTGCAAAATATCCTGTGATTCCTGCAGATATCCTTCAGTTGTTTGGATAAAAGAGATGCCGTTTTCAGCGTTTCGGGAAGCCTGGTTCAAACCACGGATCTGTGCCCGCATTTTTTCACTGACCGCCAAACCGGATGCATCATCACCGGCACGGTTAATACGAAGACCTGAAGACAGCTTTTCAATGTTCTTGTTAAGAGTACCATTGGTGTGCTTCAGTTGATTTTGCGCGAACATCGCGCTCATGTTGTGATTAATAATCATACAATCTCCTCCTTGAAGTGTAGAAGGGCATCCTTGCCCTTATTTTTTTGCCTTTTCAGGCAAATTTTTTCTAAACCGGTCTCTATTACGACCGATATTACAAATAGAATAGAAGAGGTCCTTTAAATTTTTACCGCGGAGACCCTCTCCATATTTATACCTTTCGACATGCCCCCGGCATAAACTTTATATACCTTTAGATTTTTTTTGAAAAAAACCAATTTTTTTCGATTTTTGAACCTTAAAAAATAAAAACACCCATATAGCAAATATTGTAGAAAAGAAATTAAAAAGATCTTACACTATAGTGTAATGAGTACACACATCACACACACACCGGAACTGCTTGCTCCTGCCGGAAATTTAGAAACGGCCCTTGCTGCGTATGTAAGTGGTGCCGATGCGGTATATTGCGGTCTGGGCAAGTATAATGCCAGGGAAGGGGCGGACAATTTTAGCATTGAGGACATGTCTAAAGTTTCGGCATATTCAAAAAAACACAATAAGAAGTTTTATCTGACCTTCAATACTCTACTGAAGCAAAACGAACTAGAAGAGGCGGCGGAAGAACTTTTTAAAATGTCCCAGTTGTATCCCGACGGAGTAATAGTCCAGGACCTAGGAATAGCCAGGATGTTGAGGGAATATTTCCCTTCAATGGCTATACACGCTTCCACACAGATGGGCATTCATAACAGCGCCGGAGTAGCCCTGGCCGGTGATATGGGAATGGAGAGGGTGATCCTTGAGCGACAAGTTACCCTGGAAGAGCTTGAAAGGATAGTAGAGAAATCTGATATTGAGATCGAAGTTTTTGTTCATGGCGCTTTATGCTGTTCCCTTTCGGGAAAGTGTCTTTTTTCTTCATGGATAGGCGGTTGGAGCGGTAATCGCGGGAGATGTAAGCAGCCCTGTCGAAGAAGATACTATTCACAGGAGAGGGGGGAGAAAAAGGGGGGATTCTTTTTTTCCACTCAGGATTTGTATACCCTTGATCTTATTCCTGAGTTAAAGAGGATAGGGGTTGCTTCCCTAAAAATTGAGGGACGACTGAAAAAACCAAGTCATATACAGAGTGTTGTAGAGGCTTACAGAATGGTATTAGATGCCGGTGATGATGAATATTCTAAAGTCATTGGTCGGGCAAAACAGGTCCTTTCAAATGCATACGGGCGTAAATGGTCCCATGGTTTTGCCGCCGTCGAAGATATGTACACGGTTTTACAGCCGGAAAATGTAGGGGTCAGTGGTGTGCTGATCGGTAGTGTGCTGGGTGTTCAAAATGGGCGTGTGAAGGTAGAACTGCAAAGGAAACTGCATATCGGCGACAGAATTCGTTTTCAAGGGGCCGGAGGAGAAGAGAGCTCCGGATATACAGTACGTACTATGGACCAAGGGAGTGGTAGAGTACCAAGTGCGGTAAAAGGTGTGGTGTTCATACCCTTCGATCGAGATGTTTCCCCGGGGGCTAAGGTCTACAAGGTGTCCCGGAGCTCTAAACATAACTGGCCGGACCCCGATTCACTCCCGCTATATCAGTCCTTCCCGCATGTAAACCTGTCT
>Ga0102941_1001733_pt1 | contig 10141 bp, 11 predicted proteins | sample SalPonR2_C_D2_MG_FD_79281 | JGI IMG/M metagenome (GOLD analysis project Ga0102941, IMG submission 79281) | Salt pond soil microbial communities from South San Francisco under conditions of wetland restoration - Salt Pond MetaG R2_C_D2_MG | ecosystem: Environmental > Aquatic > Marine > Intertidal... | reverse complement strand
CACCGGCCTTTGCGGTGCGGGGGCGCTGGCCTTTCTGACCCTGTCCAAACTGGGCGTCGACACGGGCCTTGGCGCGCTGGCGGGGCTGGCGGCGGGCGGTCTTTCGGTGCTGTTCTGGCTGGCGGGCGCGGCGGTGGCCCGCGCGCGACCGGTCTGGGTCGACATGCTGGTGATCGTGGCGGCACTGGCCTATTTCACCGCCTATGCGCAGATGGCCGACCAGGCCGGCGGTGTGCCCCCGGTGTTTTCCGGCGTGGCCCTGGCGGCCCCCGCCCAATGAGCACCCTCGCCATCGTCGAAGCCATCGCCACCTTGTTGTGGTGCTATGCGGGGGTGACGTTCGTGGTCTGGGCCGGCCATCTCAGGCGCGCGTCCAAGCGCGAGCACATTCCCCATGTCACCGATCTGTTGGGCAACCTGGTGCCGGCGATGATCACGCTGCTGGTGGTGGTGATCGCCGGCGCCATGATCGGGCTGCCATCGGTGGTCGTGTTGATCGCGATCCTGTTCCCGGCAGGCCTGGCCTTTGGCATGCACATGTCCCTGAACGATATCCGGCCCCAAGCGAGCTTGCGGGGCGAACTTGCCCGGATCGGCCTGGCGCTGGCCCTGGGCGCGGTCATCATCACCCTGCGCCAGATCGCCTGAGGCGGCCTTGCAATCGGCATGTGGGCGCGCCCACATGTTGGAGATGTTGCGCCCCCTGACTGCCCTCAACCTGATGTTGCTGGTCTTGTTCCCGATATCGTGGGGGGCGCCGCTGATGCGCGCCGGCCTGTTGCCGTTTTTCGGGCTGCAGGAGATCTCGATCCTGTCGGGCCTCGGCTCGCTGTGGCGGAACGGTGAATGGGCGCTGGCGGCGCTGGTGGGGCTGTTCGCGCTGGTGGCGCCGCTGGCAAAGACCATCGCGCTGGCGCTGGTGCACCTGTCCAGGGCGCCGCTGACGCTGCTGCCGGCCGCCCAGATCCTGGGCAAACTGGCGATGGCCGACATCTTCCTGATCGCCGTCTACATCACCCTGGCCAAAGGCATGGCCGTGGGCCGGGTCGAAACCGCCTGGGGCCTGTGGCTGTTCACGGCCTGTGTGCTGATGTCATTGGGGGTCAGCATCGTCACGGCCCATCTGGCCAAGTCGGGGCAGCTTCGGTAAGCGGGTGTCATGGCCAAACCCGTCACCCAGTTCGTCTGTTCCGCCTGCGGCGCCACCCACAAGAAATGGTCGGGCCGCTGCGATGCCTGCGGCGAATGGAATTCCATCACCGAAGAGGCGCCTTTGTCGACCGGCCCAAAGGGCAAGGGTCTGGGCGCCGCCAAGGGCACGCGGATGGGGCTGACCGATCTGCGCACCGAAGAAGCCCCGCCCCAGCGTCAGACCTCGGGGATCGCGGAATTCGACCGGGTTCTGGGCGGTGGCCTGGTGGCCGCATCCGCCACCCTGGTGGGAGGCGATCCGGGGATCGGGAAATCGACGCTGTTGCTGCAGGCCGCCGCCAGTTTCGCACGGGCGGGCGCCAAGGTCATCTATGTCTCGGGCGAAGAGGCGACCGCGCAGGTCCGCATGCGCGCGCAAAGACTGGGCCTGGCCGACAGCGCCGTATTGCTGGCCGCCGAAACCAACCTGCGCAACATCCTGACCACGCTCGAGGCGGAAATGCCCGATCTGGCGATCATCGATTCCGTGCAGACCATGTGGCTTGATACCGTCGAGGCTGCGCCGGGATCGGTCAGCCAGGTCCGCGCCGCAGCCCACGAATTGACCAGTTTCGCAAAGCGGCGTGGCGTGTCGGTGATGCTGGTGGGTCATGTCACCAAGGACGGCCAGATCGCGGGCCCCCGGGTGGTCGAACACATGGTCGATACCGTGCTGTATTTCGAAGGCGAACGCGGCCACCAGTTCCGCATCCTGCGGTCGGTCAAGAACCGGTTCGGTCCCGCGGATGAAATCGGCGTATTCGAGATGACGGGCGCGGGCCTGTCCGAGGTCACCAACCCCTCGGCCCTGTTCCTGAGCGACCGCGAGGAACCCGCACCGGGCGCGGTGGTGTTTGCAGGCATGGAAGGCACGCGGCCCGTTCTGGTCGAGATCCAGGCGCTGGTCGCGCCCTCGTCGCTCAGCCAGCCGCGCCGTGCCGTCGTGGGGTGGGATGGCGGGCGGCTGTCGATGATCCTTGCCGTGCTGGAGGCGCGCGCCGGCATCAGCTTTGCCGGCCTCGATGTCTATCTGAACATCGCGGGCGGCATGCGCATATCGGAACCCGCCGCCGATCTGGCCGTGGCCGCCGCCTTGTTGAGCGCGCGCGAGGATGCGGCGCTGCCGCGCGATTGTGTGGTCTTTGGGGAACTTTCGCTGTCGGGTGCCCTGCGCCCGGTGTCGCAGGCGGAAAACCGGTTGAAAGAGGCCCAAAAACTTGGTTTCTGCTCGGCGATCGCGCCAGCGGGCTGCAAGATCTCGGACGCAAGCGGGGTCAGAGTTCAGTCCATGGCGGATTTACCCAGTTTCGTGGGCGAGGTGTTTGGGGCAGACTAGGCCTCGCTGAGACGCGCAAACGCAGGCAATAAACGGCAGAGGCTAGGGCATGGAAGGTTTCACAATCGTCGACGGGATCGTGGGTGGGGTCATCGTGATCTCGGCCATCCTTGCCTATGCGCGCGGTCTGGTGCGCGAGGTTCTTTCGATCGGTGGATGGATCCTGGCGGCAATTGTCGCGTTCATCTTTGCCCCCAACGCGATGCCGCTGATCCGCGAGATTCCGGTCTTGGGCGAATTCATCGGGGATAGCTGCGAATTGGGGATCATGGGGTCCTTTGCAGCCGTGTTTGCGGTGGCGCTTGTCGTCATCTCCCTGTTCACGCCGCTGTTGTCGACCGCCGTGCAACGGTCCGTGGTGGGCGGGGTCGATGCGGGGCTCGGGTTTCTGTTCGGTGTCGCGCGGGGTGTGTTGCTGGTGGTTGTCGCGCTGATTGCCTATGACCGTGTCGTCGGATCGGAACCGGTCGCGATGGTGTCCGACAGCCGGTCGGCCCAGGTGTTCGCGCAATTGCAGGACAACATCGAGGCGCGCATTCCCACCGACGCACCCGGCTGGATCATGTCGCGCTACGAACAGCTGACAGCGACCTGCGTGGTGGACGACGCGGCGCAGTAAGCCGCGCCGCCTATCGACGGCCCGCAGAGGTCAGCGTCAACCCCGCCAAAAGCAGGATTGCAGCGCCGCCCAGGTAGGCCCACAGGCCAAGCCGGACGAAATCCTGCGCCACCTCCCAGGTTTGCTGGACATCGCCGAAATCGATCGCAACAGGCAGGTTGAGCTGGCCGATGAACTCGTCCGCGCGCAGGTAGGCATCGACGCCCACCACCACCGGAGAGATGCCCGCCAGCGTGCACAACACCCCCGAGGCGCGGCCCATCAGCGCCAGAAGCCCGGCCAGGGCGGCGGCCCCGAAGCCACCCACGAAAACCCAGGTCTGCCACGAGGAATCCGCCCCGATCACGATCACGCCGTCGCGCGCCAGCGCCATGGGCGAGATATCGGGCCCGGCAAAGGGCAATTCCAGCCAGATCAGGGCCCAGCTTGCCGCCATTGCAAGTCCTGCCAGGAAGATGATTGCACGCATGGTTTTTTTCCTCTGCTGATTTTTTGCCCCTTGTGCAGGCTAGGGCATGCCCACGGGCCACGTCCACAGCGAAACCCCGCCGCAGCTTTGTGATCCTTTCGTGACACCGGCCGCCTGACGGCCTATGTGGAACCGAGAACCCGGTCGGAGATTCGCCTTTATGGATGCTGCCCCCTTCCACCCGTTCGATCCCGTCGATGGCGACAAGCTGCGCGAGGAATGTGGCGTGTTCGGTGTTATCGGCGTGGCCGATGCCGCCAATTTCGTGGCCCTTGGCCTGCACGCGCTGCAACATCGCGGCCAGGAGGCCGGGGGGATTGTCGCGCATGACCCCGAGGAAGGCTTCAATTCCGTCCGCCGCTTTGGCTATGTCCGCGACAACTTCACCAAGCAAAGCCTGATGGAAACCCTGCCCGGCGAACTGGCGATCGGGCACGTGCGCTATTCCACCGCCGGATCGAAGGGCAACACCGCCATCCGCGACGTTCAGCCGTTCTTTGGCGAGTTTGCCATGGGCGGTGCGGCCATCGCGCATAACGGCAACATCGTGAATGCCGACGAATTGCGCCGCGAACTGATCGAACGCGGGTCGATCTTTCAATCGTCGTCGGACAGTGAATGCATCATTCACCTGATGGCGCGCTCGCTGCAGAAAAACATCCCCGAACGCATGAAGGATGCGCTGCGACGGGTCGAAGGGGCGTTCTCCATCGTCGCGATGACCCGGACCAAGCTGATCGGCGTGCGCGATGCGCTGGGTGTGCGCCCCCTGGTTCTGGGCAAGGTCGGTGATGGCTATGCCCTGTCCTCGGAAACCTGCGCGCTGGATATCATCGGCGCCGACTACGTGCGCGAGATCGAGCCGGGCGAGATGGTCGTCATCACCCCCAAGGGCATCGAAAGCTACAAACCCTTTGAACAGCGCAAGTCACGGTTCTGCATTTTCGAGCATGTGTATTTCAGCCGCCCCGACAGCATCATCGGCGGCCGGTCGGTCTATGAGACCCGTCGTCAGATCGGCGTGGAACTGGCGCGCGAGGCCCCTGTCGATGCCGACCTGGTCTGCCCCGTCCCCGATTCAGGGACGCCCGCGGCGATCGGCTATAGCCAGGAAAGCGGCATTCCCTACGCGATGGGGATCATCCGCAACCAGTATATGGGCCGCACCTTCATCGAGCCGACCGAGCAGATCCGCAACATGGGCGTGCGCCTGAAACTGAACGTCAACCGGGCGCTGATCAAAGGCAAGCGGGTGATCTTGGTCGACGACAGCGTGGTGCGCGGCACCACAAGCCGCAAGATCAAGGAAATGATCCTGGATGCCGGCGCGGCGGAGGTGCATTTCCGCATCGCCAGCCCGCCCACCGCCTGGCCCTGTTTTTACGGCGTCGATACGCCCGAGCGCGAAAAACTCCTGGCGGCCACCATGACCGAGGACGAGATGCGCCATCACCTGGGCGTGGCGTCGCTCCGCTTCGTGACGCTGGACGGGCTTTACCGCGCCGTGGGCGTGGCCGCGGGCCGTGATCCAAGCGCACCGGCCTATTGCGATGCGTGTTTTTCCGGGGACTATCCCGTGCGCCCCACCGACCAGGTGGCCAAAGGGTTCAAGATGGTGGAAGCCGCAGAGTGATCGGCCTTTTCAAGCGTATCAAGGGCGCGCCAAAACCTCTGCCGGAGGACGAACTTGCGCGCCGGTTGACCGCACCGGGCTACAGGTGCGCATGCTGTGACGAGGTGGTGGACGCGGCCTATGCAGTGCGCCTGCGCGCCCCGTTCGGATGGCCCGACCCGCCCGCCCCCGAACCCGACAGCGCGCTTGAGGGTCTGGGCGGTCAGCGCGACATCATCACCGAGAATTTCGCCCGCCGCGCCCGTGACTGGCTGGTGCGCTGCTATCTGCCCATCCCGGTCAAGGGCACGCCCGATCATGTCTTCCTGAGTGTCTGGGTCAGCCTGTCGCTCGGCCACCATGCGCGTTTTCGCAGCGCCCAGATCCGGGGTGACGCCGATCAGTTGGGCGACCTGTTTTCCTGGCTCTACAACCGCCTGCCCCCATCCTCGGGGCCGATCCTGACCAAGGGTTTGCTGGTGCCGCAAGCCGGCGGCCTTACCCCGGTCTACTGGATCACGGATGAGAAGCACCCGCTCTATCCCGCGCAGCAAGAGGGTTTGACCGCGCACGAGATTGCAGAGCTCTATGCCGAACTGGGCGCGCAAGAGGTGTTGCAGCACCTGAAGGCCTGACGCCGGAGGCGGCTGTCCGGGCTCGGGCATTGAATTCAACGATCTGAAACGAAAACCGCCGCCCAAGGGTCCTGTCCCCGGGGCGGCGGTCGGATTTCAGTCGCTATGGCCGGATCAGCGGCGCGCCAGCACCTTCCATGCGCCGGTCGTGATCAGCGCGGCCAGCACGGCCTTGATCGCATCGCCGATCAGGAAGGGCGCGATGAAATAGGCCCAGTAGTAGCCGGTGAAGGCCTGGCCGACCCAGCCGGCCTCGGCCCCGAAGGACCCGGCCAGCGCCATCGGCCATGCAATGCCCGGCACGTACAACAGGGCAGCCAGCCCGAGGCTGACGCCCATGGTGGATACGAACCCCTTGGCCAGCCCGCGCTCGGCGGCAAATCCGGCGGCCCATGCCATCGCGACAAACCCCAGCAGGAACCCCGCCGTCGGCCCGGCGAATGCGACGCCGTTCAGGCCGTTTGCAAAGACCGGCAGGCCCATCGCGCCTTCGGCCAGATATGCCATCACCGTCGCGGCCCCAAGGCGGCTGCCAAAGGCAAAGCCCACCAGCAAGATCGCCAGCACCTGCAAGGTCATCGGCACCGGGAACATCGGAACGCTGATCTGCGCGGCAATCGCGATGAACAAGGATCCGGCGAGGACCAGAAACGCCTTTTTGGCAAGGCTGAGATCCCCAAGCGTGGCGTGAAGAAGAGTGATGTCGCGGCCCATAGGTGCCTCCGTTCGTGTCTGTGCCCGAAATGGTCTGAAATCGGTATCCCCGCCGCGCGGGCCGAAGTCAAGCGGCGGGCATCCCCTTGCACTTGCCCACGGAACGAGGCAACAGGCGCGCCATGGACAAGATTTTCGACGGACATATCGCGCTGGTCACCGGCGCATCACGCGGCATCGGCGCGGCAAGCGCCGAATGGCTGGCCGAGCGCGGCGCCCATGTGGTGGCCGTGGCCCGCACCGTGGGCGCATTGGAAGAACTCGATGACCGCATCAAGGCCGCGGGTGGACAGGCCACGCTGGCCCCCATGGACGTGACCGACGAGGGCGCGATGGCGCATCTGTGCCGGTCGATCCATGACCGCTGGGGTCGTGCCGATATCTGGGTGCATGCCGCCATCCATGTCACAGCCCTGACACCCGCCACCCAGATCCAACCCAAGGACCTGGACAAGCTGATCGCCACCAACATCCGCGGCTTTGCGCGCCTGCTGGCCCTGGTAGAGCCGCTGATCGGGCTGTCGGACAAACCCCAGGCGCTGTTTTTCGATGACAGCTGGGACGAAAAGTTCGCGGGGCCCTATGGCATGTGCAAAGCCGCCCAAAGGGCGCTGGTGCAGTCGTGGCAGGCCGAGGCCGCGCGCGTCGGGCCCAAGGTGCACCTGGTTGCGCCCCGGCCCATGCCGACCGCCGTGCGCGCCCGGTTCTATCCCGGCGAAGACCGCAGCGCACTAGCCGCCCCGAAGGACGAAGCGGCCCGTTTGCTCCCAGTTTTGGCCGGGTAGCGCAATCCGCCTGCCCGCGTCAGCCGCGCCGGCCTTCCAGCTCGTCCGCCATCGCTTCTGCCCTGGCGGCCAGTTCGGCCAGACCATCGGTGAACCGGTCCGGCAATTCCGTGCGTGGCCCGGCCTCTTGCAATTCGGCGATGCGCCGGGCGCGGTCGGCCAGACGTTCCTCGGCCGAGGCCAGTGATTTTTCCTGGCTCGCGATCTTGTCGTGAAGGGCCTTCACCTCGTCCTCGACCGCGGCCGTCTTGTCGGCCAGCATCAGGCCCGCCATGAGCAGCATCCGGTCCGCGGGCATCCGCCCCACCTGCCCCACGATCACCGCCGCTTCGGTATCGAGCATCTTGGCCGCGGCCTTCAGATACGGTTCTTCACCAGCCTGACAGGCGACGGTGAAACTGCGGCCACCGATTTCAATCTGCAATTCAGGCATGTGCGCCCCCTTCATTCAGCGCCGGGTCCAGATCGGCCAGGATGCGTTGCAGTTCCGCGGCCTCTGACGCGCGGGCGGCCTTCAGCGCGTCAAGCTCGACCAGAAGCGCACGGTTCAGCACCCTGGGATCGCTTGCCTGGTCTGAGCGCATGCGGCTGAGATTCTTGGTCAGGCGTTCGTTGATGTCGCGCAATTCGGTCAGCTCGTTGCGCAACTCAAGCGCCCGATCGTCAGGCGTGACGCCACTGGCGGCCTGCATTTCCTCGGCGATATCGCGCGCCTCGTCGCGTTCCGCGATCGCGGCGTCGCGATCCTTGCGCGCCTTTTCCACGGCGGTCTCGAGTTCGGCGATCCGCGTCTCGAGCTTTTGCACCATGGCGGTATCTTGCACGGGCTCAGGCGCGGCGACCGCTTCGGCCGCCTCCGCCTCCAGGATGGCAATGCGGGCCGACAGCGACGCGCGATCCGCCTCGAGCGCCTCGAGGGTTGCGGCATCATCGGAGGCTGCCTGCGGCTGCGCCTCGATCTGGGCGATATGCTGCTGCAGCTCGGCCACCCGCGCCTCGGCGGCCTCGGCGCGGATCTGGGCATCTTCCAGCGCGCCACTGGTCAGACCGGGATCTTCGATGGGCGGGGCTGCATGCGATTCCCCCAAACCCACGGCAATCCGGTCGAGTGCCGCGGCCAGCCGCGCCTCGAGAGTGGTCAGTTTTTCGAATTCGGCGTTGTCGCCCATTGCTGCCGGTGCCCCCGTTGTTTTTGCGGCGCCGGGCCCATGACGGACCCACGCCGGAGCATTTTGCCAAGCGAATCGCAATTTGCCCAGATTTGCAAGGCTTTCCGCACGAAACAGGCCCAGGCAGGCGGCTTTCCCGCGCTTTGGCGCGGGCTATGCTTGCGCCGCTTGGTCCCTCTGGTATGAGACAGTCCCAAACGCATTGCCCATCTCGGGCCTCGTATTCAAAAAGGATCGCCGCGCCATGGATCTGACCGCGCTTGCCCAATCGAACCCCGAGCATTGGCGCCGTGCCGCCTGCATCCGCACCCTGACGCTTGACGCTGTGGCGGCTGCCAATTCGGGCCATTCCGGCATGCCCATGGGGATTGCCGATGTGGCGACGGTCCTGTTCGAAAAGCACCTGAATTTCGACGCCAGCGCGCCGGACTGGCCGAACCGGGACCGGTTCATCCTGTCGGCCGGCCATGGCTCGATGCTGGTCTATTCGCTGCTCTACCTCACCGGTTATGCGGACATGACGCTGGACCAGATCAGGAATTTCCGCCAGTTGGGTTCGATCACCGCGGGTCACCCCGAATACGGCCACGCCAAGGGCATCGAGACGACCACCGGCCCCCTGGGACAGGGCATCGCAAATGCCGTGGGATTCGCCATGGCCGAGGAATTCCTGCGCGCCAAATGGGGCAAGAAGGTCATCGACCACCATACCTATTGCATCGCCGGCGACGGCTGCCTGATGGAAGGCATCAGCCAGGAAGCGATCGGACTGGCGGGCCGTCACGAATTGGGCCGCCTGATCGTGCTGTGGGACAACAACAACATCACCATCGACGGCACAGTCGACATGTCCGACCGCACCGACCAGATGGCGCGTTTCGCCGCGTCGGGCTGGGATGTCTTCGAGTGCGACGGCCATGATCCCGCCGATATCGACCGCGCCATCACCCAGGCAAAGGCAAGCCCCCGGCCGGCGATGATCGCGTGCAAGACCCATATCGCCATCGGATCGTCGGCCCAGGACACCTCGAAAGGGCACGGCGCCCTGACCGATGCCAAGCTGGTTGCCGACACCAAGGCCGCCTATGGCTGGACCCATGGCGCCTTCGAGATCCCCGCCGATCTCAAGGCCGAATGGGAAGCCATCGGCCGCCGCGGCCAGCCCATGCGCGAGGCGTGGGACATCATGTACGGCACCCTGTCCGCCGGCAAGCAGGCGGAATTCGAGCGCGCCTTTGCCCATGGTGTGCCAGCCAAACTGTCGGCCACCATCAAGGCCCTGAAAAAGCAGATCTCGGAATCCGCGCCCAAGGTCGCCACCCGCAAGGCCAGCGAAACGGCGCTGGAGGTGATCAACCCGATCCTGCCCGAACACCTGGGCGGCTCGGCCGACCTGACCGGGTCGAACAACACCAAGACGGCGGATATGGGCGTATTCAGCCCCGAAGACCGCAAGGGCCGCCATATCCACTACGGAATCCGCGAACACGGCATGGCGGCGGCGATGAACGGCATGGCGCTGCATGGCGGCGTGCGGCCCTATGGCGGCACCTTCATGTGCTTCACCGACTACGCGCGCGGCGCGATCCGGCTGTCGGCGCTGATGGGTGT
>Ga0102941_1001732_pt1 | contig 10142 bp, 8 predicted proteins | sample SalPonR2_C_D2_MG_FD_79281 | JGI IMG/M metagenome (GOLD analysis project Ga0102941, IMG submission 79281) | Salt pond soil microbial communities from South San Francisco under conditions of wetland restoration - Salt Pond MetaG R2_C_D2_MG | ecosystem: Environmental > Aquatic > Marine > Intertidal... | reverse complement strand
TGGTTGAGCAGGTACCTTCCGCGCAGGTAGTCATTGTAGGCCTCGACATTGCTAGTGCCGCCGGCCTGCATACGCACCGCGTCTTCGCCCAGCAAAGTCACCTGTAGCGCCTCAACCACTTGGCCCGCGATATCCGACTGGATGGCAAACACGTCGGTCAGTTCGCGATCGTAGGTTTCTGACCACACGTGATAGCCGTCCTCTGCCTTGATCAGCTGCGCTGTGATGCGCAGGCGGTTGCCCGACTTGCGGACGCTCCCCTCCAACAGGTGCGCGACGCCGAGTTCCTCGCCGATGACGCGCAGGTCCGCGTCCCGGCCCTTGTAGGCGAAGGAGGAAGTGCGCCCGGCCACCTTGAGTGCGCGCACCTTGGCCAGCGCATTGAGCAATTCCTCGGTCAGGCCGTCGGAAAAATACTCGTTATCACCCTCCGGGCTCAGGTCGGCAAAGGGCAACACCGCGATGCTCGACTCCGATGCGGGGCTTCGAACGACCGCGTCCACCCCCGGTTCGATGTCCGTCGGAGTGACGGTCCCGGCTACCTGGTCCGCCGGCGCTTCCGCACCCCCACCGGGTCCAGCCGCCGACCCGGTCACAGGCGACGCCAGCCGGTCCGCCACCCCGAGACCGATGGCGATCAAGAGCAGGACGATGATGGCGACGTTCATCTTCTGCCCGGTCCGCGCGCTCAAGGATCCCGCGGCATCGACCTCGGAATCGCGCCGGAGCCCATCCGGAGTCAACTCGTAGACCCAAGAAAACACAAGCGCCACCGGGAAGCCGAGCCCCAGCAGCAGCAGGACCATGCGCCCGGTCCATTCCGGCAGGCCCAGCGCAGACATGCCCACGTCGGCAGCCTGTAGCAACAACCAGGCCGTCACGACGTAGAGAATCGCCACGCGAATGACATTGCGCCGCTTGAGCTCGGCCAGCAGACTCATTATCCGCCACGCTCGCAAGGGGTTCGGCGCGAGTCTAGCATGTGGCTCGCACGCCTGAGTTCACTGACCTGGCGCCGAGCTGGACGGCAATGTTCCGCCGCCTTATGGCGAGAGGCGCGCCGGGCCGGGCCCCTAACCTCCGACCGTCTCCAGCATCCCCACCAGATCGTCCGCATGCTCCTCCTCGTCCTTGAGGATGTCCTCGATGATACGTCGCGTTGTTGGATCGTCGTCGCCGAGCCAGCGGACCATCTCTGAATAGGTCTCGATCGCAATCCGCTCGGCGATCAGGTCTTCCTTGATCATGTCGGTCAGTGTCTCGCCCTCGGAATACTGGGCATGGGCGCGGCTGGCGAGCCCGTCCGGGGACCAGTTGGGCTTGCCTCCCAGCTGGGCGATACGCACGCTCACCCAGTCCGCATGCTGCTGCTCTTCCTCTGCATGCTCGAGAAACTCCGCCGCCACCGGCTCTGCGTGAATGCCGGATGCGCGGTAGTAATGATTGCGGTAACGCAGCGTGCAGACGATCTCCGTCGCCAGCACCTCGTTCAGCACGTCGATGACTTGTTCGCGATCCGCGTTGTAGGCGGAAGTCACGGCCCCGTCCATCATCTTCTCTCGCGCCCGTTTCTGGATGGCTTCCATGTCGGCCCTGAACGGCTGTTTCATGGTGATTCGACCTCCGGTTGGTTGGTGGAGCTGATATAAGACCTCGTCTCGAGTATAGACAGCACAGAGTCATCTTTCGGGACGCCGGGGGACGCCAGGGCACGCCGGTCAGCCGCATCGATATGCCATGGCAACTCTACGGATGACAATCAGTTTTCAATGGGAGCAAAATCAATCTACTATCGGGCCATAAGACGCCCTTGCCGCGAAGGTCCTTACCGGCGAGGCACAGGCCTCTTGCCGGGACGGCAATCAATTCGACCAGGTAGCTGGCGTTCTCTCCAGCTACCCGGCGCATGACAGGAGGTCAGGCATGCAGGATGACTCAGGGAGAAACGAGCGTAGCGCCGCGGACGGCAACCCACGGCGCATCGGGCGGATAGCCGCGACACGGGCGAAACGCAGGATCGCGCCGCCCGTCGTGCTGGGCTGGGTCTCTCCCATGGTGATCGTGATCCTGGTCGCCGTCTTCTTCTGCACCGCCTTCTACGTGCTGGACTCGCTGCTGTTCGGCGCCGGCCCGCGTAGTGCAGGCGGCATGCTGGAGCACTACCTGTCTTTCGATCCCCTGCTCATCACCGATGCCCTGCCGGCCCTGGGCATGACGATCGTCGCAGTGCTCGGCATCGTTCTGACCGTGGTCGCCATCATCGTGCAGTTGTCTTCGGAGCGCTACACGAGCGTGGCGATGATGTTCCTGCGCGAGCCGGTGCACATCCTGGTCATCAGTTTCTACATCGTCGCCAGCCTGTGCGCCGTGTGGCTGAGCGTCACGCTGCGGCCCGACTTCGTGCCACGCAGCCTCCTCCTGCTGGTCATGGTTTTGACCAGTTTCGGGCTCGCTGCGATGCTGCCCTATTTCGCATATACCTTTTGGTTTCTGGAGCCGGGCAACATCATCGACCGTTTGCGCGGCCACGCGGTCCGGCTCACTGCGCGAGGATTCCAGGTGCAGGCGCCTGACAAAGTGGATCGGCTGCAGGGACGCGTGCTGGAGAAGATCGAGGAAATCACGGACATAGCGAACAATTCCATCGAGGGCCGGGACAAGATCATTGCCGGCCAGGCCATCGACTCCCTGTGCGAGTTCGTCGTCGAATACGTCGCGATGAAGCCACTCGACGAACGGCCCTGGTATCGGCTCGGTGACGAATTGCGCTTCCATCCGGATTTCGTGGGGATGGATACGGAGCTGCAGCAGGAACTCGAGACGCGGCACCTCTGGGTCGAATGGAAGATCCTGCACGAATTCCTGCGTATTTACTGCGAAGCGCTGGAATCCATGAGTGACATCGACTCCCAGGTCGCCATCGATACCCGCTACCTCGGCGAGGCGGCCGCCGCCACGCGGCGAACGGACCTGATCCGGATGGTGTTTCGTTTTTTCAACTCTTATCTCCGCACCGCGATCGACATGCGGATCGAGACCACCACCAATTCCGTGTTGCTCCAGTACCGGATGCTCATCGAGGAGCTCTTGCGGCAGGATCTCTGCGAGGAAGCCTGCGAGGGTGTGCGCTTCCTGAAGAGCTATGGGTTTCTTGCCTTCGAAGACGAATTGAGCTCGATCACGGAGATCGTCGCTTACGATCTGGCCAGCCTCTGCCAGTTCGCCCATCGCGAGCAGCTGGGCTGCGACGAACCCATGCTGCGTGAACTCCTGGCGCTGGATGCCGAGGACGCCAGCCAGACGCATCGGCACTATCGGGGCCTGCGAGGGGTACGCAAGGCACAGACTCGCCTGGCGGTGTATTACCTTTCGAAGGGCGAGGAGATGAAGGCACGGCTGATCGCCGACGACATGTCCGACATGGCCGAGGAGTTCAAAATCCAGATGCATGATGAGCTGTTACGCCAGGCACCACCGCATTTCTGGGAAATCGTCGATCGAGGCCGCAACCTGCATTACCTGGCAGAGAACGAGCGCGCCTACCTGAATCGATTCCTCGATCTCATCGGCGATACCGCCAGGTAGAAACTTCCGCTACTGCGCCTCGGGTCCGCCTTCCCAACTGTGTTTGAGCCTATTCGCCGGCCGTCATGTGCTAGTGTGAATCGGGATGAAACACGACGAAAACAGGCAGTTTTTCCGCGACTGGGAACCGCCGTTACCCCCGGTAAGCGAGACCGCGACTGGCGAGGCCCGGCGGGTCGGCGTCGAACTCGAGATGATCGGTCCCGGAGTCGCGGACGTCAGCAGCATCGTCGCCGACCAGGTCGGCGGTCGCTGTGAGAAGAAGAGCCACTACGAGCACATCGTGCATGGCGACGATGCCGGCGAGTGGCGCATCGAGCTCGACTGGGAATATCTCAAGCGCAAAGGCCGCGAGGAAGCGCCCGACACCGACCTCGCCGCCTTCGTAGACGAGACCGCGGAGCGCCTGGTCCGGGCAAGCGCGGAGACCATCGTCCCCGTCGAAGTCATCAGCCCCCCGCTACCCATGCGCCGCCTTACCGATGTGCAGTCGCTGATCGTGTGCCTGCGGGACGCCGGAGCGCGCGGAACGGGCGCCGGACTGTCATACGCATTCGGACTCCAGCTGAATCCGGAGCTGCCGTCGCTCGATGCCCGCACCATCGTTTCCTACCTGAAGGCGTTCTTCTGCCTGTATGAATGGCTTGAGAAGCGCTCCGCGCCGGATCTCACGCGCAAACTGACACGCTTTACGGCTCCGTTCCCCGCCGACTACGTGCGCACTGCGATCGATCCTGAGTACTGGCCGCCGCAGGATCGCCTCATCGGCGATTACCTGGCTGAGAATCCGACGCGAAATCGCGCTCTCGACATGCTGCCCTTGTTTCTTCACCTGGACGAAGCGCGCGTGCGCGCCGTCGTGGAAGATCCGCGAGTAAAACCACGCCCAACCCTCCATTACCGCTTGCCGAACTGCAAGATCGACGAGCCGGGCTGGGGAATTCATCTCGCATGGGGCGACTGGCTGAAGGTCGAGATGCTGGCAGCGGATCGCGACCGACTCGAGCACATCTGCCGCACATACGCCCGCTGGCTGGACAAGCCGCTCGGGCATTTTTTCGAAACATGGGTCCGGGAGGTCGAGTCGTGGCTCGGCGAAAAGGCCGCCCCGTAATCGGCGTCACGGGGCCACGCCGCGGCGCCTGGGGACCGCGGGTCTGCGTGCATCTCGGGCTGCTCATCGCCGGCGGCCGAGCGCTGCATCTGCGGCCTGGAGACGAACTGAGCACCCGGCCGCTCGACGGCGTCATCGTCACCGGTGGCCACGACGTCGAGCCGGTGCTGTACAAGGCGGAAGCGGAAGTCGAGGGCCGTTACGATCCGGAGCGAGACGCCTTCGAATCCGAGATCATCGACTGTGCCCTGGCCGACGGCACGCCGCTGCTCGGCATCTGCCGGGGTGCACAGCTTTTGAACGTGCGACTGGGGGGCACGCTGTTCCAGGATCTCCATCACCGCCGCCACAAGACCTCCAGGCGACGCACATTGCTACCGCTGAAAACGCTGTGCATCGCGGGCGGCACGAAGCTCGCCGGCATCCTCGGGCGCGAGGAACTGAAAATCAACAGCCTGCATAACCAGAGTATCGATCGTCTCGGCACCGGCCTACGAGTCTGCGGCCGTGACATCGACGACATCGTGCAGGCCGTGGAACATCAGGAACGCCTGTTTCTCATGGGCGTGCAGTGGCATCCCGAGTTCCTGATCTACCTGTCGCGCCAGCGCCGACTGTTCCACACCCTGGTTGCCGCCGCGCGCGACTACCGCTCGGGGGCGAATTCCGGTTGAGCGTCTACGTCGGGCTGTTCTTCACGTCGTTGCTCGCGGCCACGCTGCTGCCGGCGTACTCCGAGATACTGTTCGGCGGACTGCTCGTCCAGGGTTACGACCCGCTGGCGCTGTGGCTGTGGGCGAGCGCAGGCAACACGCTCGGATCTGCCGTCAACTGGGCGCTGGCGCGGTTTTTCCTGCGCTACAAGGACCGCCGCTGGTTCCCTTTCCGGGAGACCGGGCTCGCACGCGCCCAGCGATGGTTCCAGCGCTACGGCGTCTGGTCGTTGCTCATGGCCTGGGCGCCCATCGGCGGCGATGCACTCACCTTTGTCGCCGGGCTGATGCGGGTCCGCTTCTGGCTCTTTCTCGTGCTCGTCGCGATCGGTAAGGGGACCCGCTACGCCGTGGTGCTGTGGCTGGTGGCCGGAGCCCAGCAGGCGGCGGGATAACCCCTGCTTTATGGCACGACCTGGTCCGGCCGGCGCCGACGGGCCTGGCTGCGACTCACCCGCCCGGCTCCATCCCCGTCGGCGGCGCCATGAACTCCGGGCCCACCGGTTGCTCGATGTGCTCCGCCAGGATGCTGTCGACCGCGGACAATGTGGCGAGATCCATCGACCAGCCGAGGATTTCATCGATGGGCTCCATCTGTGACGGCTTGCGTCCACCCCAGATCGCGATCGCGACGTCCTGCTCCAGTATCCAGCGCAGGCTGAATGCGAGCAGCGAACGGCCATACTTCTGCTTCGCCAGGGATTCCAGGTCCGCTGCAGCGGCAAGGTAATGTTCGAAGCGGGGCGCCGCGAACTTGGGGTCCTCCTTGCGCAGATCGTCGCCTTCGAACTCACGGTCTTTCGACATCTTCCCCGACAGCAGGCCGCGACACAGGGCCCCGTAGGTCATCAGGGCAATATTCCGTCGCTCGCAGAAGGGCTTCACGTTGGTCTCGATGTCGCGCTCGAGAATGTTATAGGGTGGCTGGCAAAGATGGACCGGGCACTCGTCGAGGAACGCGGCGATCTGGTCGGGCGTGAAGTTGCTCACCCCGACAGCGCGGATAAGTCCCTCGTCGAGAAGTTCGCGCATCGCCCGGGCCGTCTCGGCGACGGGTCGCCCGGAATCCGGCCAGTGGACGAAATAGATGTCGACGACGTCTCTTCCCAGGCGTTTCAGCGAGGCATCGATCTCGTAGCGGATGCGATCGCGGCTGCCGTTGCGGACAATCTGCTCGTCCTCGGTCCAGTCCAGGCCCACCTTCGTCGACACATGGATGGGACGATCGCCGTCGTACTCCCGCAATGCCTCACCGACGATCTCCTCCGACTTGCCGAAGCCGTAGACCGGCGCGGTATCCACGAGGTTGACGCCGCGCTCGAGCGCTGCATGCACGGTCTCGATCGAGCGCTTCCGTTCCGTGCCGCCCCACATCCAGCCGCCGATGGCCCAGCTGCCGAGCGCGATGCGGGAGACCTCGAGATCGGTGTCGGGAATGCGGAAATAGTCCATTCGGGCCCTCCCTTATTTCGCTTCTGCAAACTGGAATCGGGAAACAAACTAGGTCATTCGCTGTGCCGGAACATTGAGAATCTTCAATGCCAGGACGACGACTTTCGAACATAGTCAGCTGCGATGGCAATCCGCAATCTCACCGCAGCTCTCCTGACTGTTTCGAGCCTGCTACTGGTAGCGTCCGGTGTCGCCAGCGTGACAGCCGCTTCGCCCCCTGCGCTCGCGGCGCGAGGTATTGCGGACCTGTCCACGCTGCAGGATGGCGAACGTATCTATGCAGAGGCCTGCGCCGCCTGCCATGGCGCCGACGGCACCGGCGTCGGGCAGGAGCAACTTGGATTCGCCGTGCCGCCGCCGGATTTCACGGACTGCAACTTCGCCACTCGTGAAGCGCAGGCAGACTGGGTGGCGGTGGCGCATGACGGCGGGCCGGTCCGTGCCTTCGCCCGCTTCATGCCGGCCTTCGGGAAAGCACTGAGCGAAGAACAGCTTCGTGCCGTGGACGGCCACATCCGGACCTTCTGTCGCGACGACGCCTGGCCGCGGGGGGAACTCAATCTGCCGCTGCCTCTGTATACCACCAAGGCATTTCCCGAGGATGAAGTGATCCTGCAGAGCACCGTCGCCACGGAAGGGCCGGGCAGCGTCACTCTCGAAGCGATATTCGAGAAACGCATCGGGGCACGTCACCAGGTGGAACTGGCAGTCCCGATCGCCTGGCGGGAGTCCGTCACGACGACGGGCGATGGCACGGGCGACTGGCGGTCGGTACTTGGCGATCTCGTCCTGGGATACAAGCGTGTGATGTATGCCAGCCTGGATCGCGGCACCATCGCGAGCGCCGCCGTGGAAGTGGCGGTACCCACGGGTGACGAGGAAAGCGGGTTTTCCAGCAACACCGTCATCGTCGAGCCGATGCTCCTGGTGGGCCAGTTATTCTCCCGAGGGTACTTCATGCACGGGCAGGTTGGGCTGGGATTGTCCCTCGATGCGGAGGAGGCAGACGACGAGGCGTTCTGGCGCCTGGCTGGCGGGAAAATGATCACCGAAGGTCGGTGGGGCCGTCGCTGGACGCCCATGGTCGAAGTGCTCGGCAGCCGGGAGCTCGTCTCCGACGCGGAAACACAATGGGACGCAGTCCCGCAGATCCAGGTAACGCTCAACCGCCGGCAACACATCCGCCTCGGACTCGGTACCAGGATTCCGCTCAACAACACCGACGAGCGTGATATAGAGGCGCGGATCTACGTCCTGTGGGACTTCTTCGACGGCGGCCTGAGCGAGGGATGGTGACGATGGCCGTATCGACGAAACTCGTAGTAGTGATGGCAGCCGCTCACATGCTTATTCCCGCCAGCAGCAGCGCGCAGGAAGTCGTGGGAGAGCTCTTTGCCACCAGCGACAACTGCGTCGCCTGCCACAACGGCCTCATCACCGCTGACGGCCGGGATGTCTCCATCGGCAACGACTGGAGCGGCTCGATGATGGCGAATTCAGCACGGGATCCCTACTGGCAGGCCGCGGTGCGCAGGGAGATGATCGACCACCCGGAAGCCGCGGCAGAAATTCAGGACGAGTGTTCCGCCTGCCACATGCCCATGGCCCGTTACACGGCGATGTCCGCGGGCGAACAAGGCCAGGTTTTCGCTCACCTGCCCGTGGGCCCGAACCCCGCCGAGCGGGCCGCACTGGCTCATGACGGAACCTCCTGCACGATGTGCCACCAGATTCAGCCGGACGGTCTGGGCGACGAGGAGAGTTTCACGGCGGGTTTCGTGGTGGATGAGACGACACCACGGGATGGTCGCACGATCTTCGGACCCTTCGTCGTGAGTGAAGGACGCCGGCACATCATGAACTCCGCCGCGCTGTTCGAGCCGCGTGAAGGTGCTCACGTCCAGGATTCAGGCCTCTGCGGAAGCTGCCACACACTCTACACGCACAGCCGCGGCAAGGACGGCGAGGTGATCGGCACGTTGCCGGAGCAGATGCCCTACCTGGAGTGGGAGCACAGCAATTACCCTGGCCGCGAGAGCTGCCAGAGCTGCCACATGCCGACCCTGGAAAAGGAAATGCGGGTCAGCGCTGTGCTGGGCGAACCGCGCGAGGCGTTCTCGCGCCATGTTTTTCGCGGCGGCAACTTCTTCATGATGCGAATGTTGAATCGCTACCGGGGCGAACTCGGTGTGACGGCAGCCGCCGGCGACCTCGAGGAGAGCGCACGCCAAACCATAGAGCATCTCCAAAGCGCCTCGGCGGAGATCGAAGTCACGGCGCGCAGACGGACCGCAAGCACCGTGGAAGCCGTCGTCCGGATTCGCAACAAGGCGGGCCACAAACTGCCCTCCGCCTATCCCTCCCGACGCAGCTGGCTGCATGTCACCCTGCGCGACGCAGACGGTGAGATCGTATTCGAGTCGGGCCGCCTTAAACCGGACGGATCCATCGCGGGCAACGATAACGACATGGATCCCCGGCGATACGAACCGCATTACGAGTCCATCGACGATCCTTCAAAGGTGCAGATCTACGAAGGCATTCTCGCCGGCCCGGACGGCCGCGTGACGACCGGCCTGTTGACCGCCACCCGCTACGCCAAGGACAACCGGTTGCTGCCCGAGGGCTTCGACAAGGGGGCCGCCCCCGCCGACATCGCGGTGCGCGGCGTCGCGTCCGAGGACGGTTCTTTCCGCAGTGGCGGCGACACGATCGACTACCTGATGGATGTGGGGGACACCCCCGGACCGCACACGGTCGAAGCAGCGCTGTGGTACCAGCCGATCTCCTTCCGCTGGGCGCACAATCTCGCCCCTTACGATGCGTTCGAGACCCGTCGCTTCCTTCGCTACTACGAATCTATGTCTGCGGACTCGGGCCTGGCCCTCGCGAACGTCCGGACGGTGGTCCGCTGAGCGACCTCCGAGCTACGGGCTATCGCCATTTGCTTGCCGCACGCTACTGCGCGTGCGCCGCTCGCCGCTTCTTCCACTCGAACCAGCCTTCTGGCGAAAGCCTGTTCATGAAGCGATCGATCATCTGCATGACGGCGAGGTTGTAGACACCGTGCAGCTTGCCCGCCAGCGTCGTGCTGCTGCAACGGAATGCCACGGCATAGCCGGCCTCGTCGTAGACGAAGTGGTGCCAGTAGCCGCTCGGCATGTAGAGGGTGTCCCCCGCCTCGAGCGTGACCTTGTATCCCTCGGCGTTCTCCAGCCCGGGGAACCGATCGAAATCCGGCCGGGCCACATCGACGTAGCTGCGGCATGTGAACGGGT
>Ga0102941_1001731_pt1 | contig 10145 bp, 6 predicted proteins | sample SalPonR2_C_D2_MG_FD_79281 | JGI IMG/M metagenome (GOLD analysis project Ga0102941, IMG submission 79281) | Salt pond soil microbial communities from South San Francisco under conditions of wetland restoration - Salt Pond MetaG R2_C_D2_MG | ecosystem: Environmental > Aquatic > Marine > Intertidal... | reverse complement strand
CGCCCGCGTCGGGGAAGAGCGTCTGGACGCCCGCGTCGGTCGGATCGTCGTTGTCCGACCGCACATCGCCGCAGTGCAGCGTCACGAGAGCGTACCCTCGCGAGACGATCTGCTCGACCGGCCAGCGTCCGGCGGCGGAACCGCGCGTCGCCTCGGTCGCCCGGTGTTCGTCCACCCCCGGCCTGGCGATGGTGTGACTCGTCGAGATTCGGATCGCGGGGTCGTGCTCGACGGTCTGATTGCCGCCGAAGTTCAGGCCGAGGAAGGCGGGAACGCCGGCGCCCGAGGGCCGGAGCCGGACGATATCCGTGGCGCCGGACGTCCCCGGCTGCGCCACGCCCGGCCCTTGTTCACGCGCGTCCGCGTGCAAGACCGACGGCGTATAGACGAGCAGATGGAGATCGACCGAGCGGCCTTCGCGCTCGAGCGTGAGGGCGATCTGCCGGCGAATGGCCGTGCCTTCCACGACGACATCGGACGAGAGCTCTCGCGCGGTTACGGCCACGGCACCGGTCGGCGTCACACCGTAGACGTGCCGGGAGAAGAGCTCCAGCACCCGCTCGCGAGACTCGAAAGCGTGAGCGAGCGGGGGGAGAGGAGTGTCGGGCAGGGTTGGCAGATTGATGTCCGGCGTGGTCACGTGAAGACAATAGCACGAGGCGGGAGCCTGGCTGCAATGGGTGGTGCCAATGGGTCGCGTGGCGTAAAGATGAGCGCCCGCGTTGCAGCGGCAGAATACTGGAGTTCATTGGGATCATGTCGCTCTGCGAGAAGTACCACTCGTCACGCCAGGATGACCGGCTCGGATCGCTCGAGTCGGTTCAGGAAGCTATCGAGCCCATGCCATAGATTATGCGTGTTCAATGCACGCCCTGAGCGCAATCATCGGGTTCCTCTACTGGAACATGGGTTACCCTATTGAGCACCACATGGACGGCGGAGCAGGAAGCCACCGTACGGTTACACCCGAAGGTCCCGAATCCGGGGGGTCAAGAATTCGATCTGACGATCCGCTTTGCCCGTTCGCGGTAGATCGTCGGGCTGACCCCGAGGTGTCGCCGGAACGCGCGCGTGAAGCTGTGCGTATTGTCGTACCCGACGATCTCGGACACATCCTTGACGAAGAGCTCGGGATCCTCGTCGAAGAGTGAGCGAGCGAGGTCGATGCGACGGGCGGTCACGTACGTGCTGAAGTTCTCGCCGGTCTCCGCCTTGAAGAGTCGGCTGAGATTCGAGAGGCTCACACCCACATCATCCGAAACGAGCTGCAGCGACAGCTGGGTGTTCCCCAGGTGATCGTCCACGAAGCTGATCGCCGCTTCGACGATCTCCCGCCGCACGGCGCTGTGGCTGCCCTGCTCACGAATGCTGGCAACGGCGCGGCGATAGAATCGCTTCACAAAGTCCTGCAGGACCTGCAGCGACTTGATGTCGGCCTCATACCCGAGGAAGCCCGCGATGTCGGCGTGGATGGCTCCGTGACCCATATTCCGGTCGCGCAGAAACCGGATCACGCGATAACAGAGGTCCCTGACGACGTGATGGACCGTGTCGAGGGAGATGAATCCCGACGCAATCGTATCGAAGATCCGGTCGAGATCCGAATCCACGGCTGCCTGATCTCCGGATTGGAGCGAGCTGCCGAGTCGATCGATCATACAGTGGAGCTCGTACCCATCGTTGAGCTGGCGCTCCCGGGCCGTCGCATAGCTGACGATCGAGACGTCGCTTCGGAACGCGAATAGCGATAGGAGCCTCCGTGCGTCTGCGTACGACTCGGAGAGCCGCCCGAGAGAATCGACCTCCGCTCCGGCGGCGACCAAGAAGCCCTCGCCGGGAATCAGCCGGCTGCGCACCTTCGCCACCAGCTCATCACGGTCCACGGAGTTGGCCGCGTTGAGAATGACGCAGAATGAGCCTCCCGCGATCGGGACTCCCTCGGTTACACTGTCGGCAACTCCGAGCTCGAAGAGCGCATCCCGCACCGCAGCGAGCTCCGGCTCTCCGAAGGGGCGATCGAGGGACCCGGACGAGAAAACGACTGTCTTGAAGCGGTCGTACGGGAACGCACTCGCGTTGTGATCGTGCTCGCGGGAGAACAGCCGTGCGAAGCTTCCGTCGATCAGGAGGTTTCGCAGCCACCACGCTTTGCGATCGTGTTCCATTTCGTCGAGCAACTCGTCGATCCGGCCGGAGAGCGAGCTGAAAACAAGCGAGAGCTCATCGAGCTCGTTCACACCAGCGTCCTCTCTCCTGGCTCCTGGCGGGAGGTAATGGTCGTCGTGCACGGACGCCATCAGCGTCGAGAGCGGTCTGAGTGCACCCCGAGACTGGAGGTACGCGAATGGCAGCGCGGCCGAGGCGGCGAGGATGCAGAAGAGCGCGAGGAGCCGCTGGTAGCTCACGAAGCCTGCGTTGTAGAGACGTGCATCGCCTAACGACACGTACGTCCAATCGTTGGCAGTCGACCGGACCGAAAAGGCGACCGAAGGAACCCCCGCTACGTCAAGCCGTGCCATCGCGCGTTGCTCCGTGGCTGGTAGCAGCACCTCAAGCGGCAGGCTGTCGAGCGACGCGTACGCTGCGTTCTCGGTGCGCCTCGTGACGACGCGTCCATCACCGTCGAGGATAACGAAGTTGGGCGCTGCTTGAGCTTCGCCGCTTGCCGCGACATCCAGCAACACCTGCTCATGGATGTTCACTTGAACGAATCCCTGCTTCCTGAACGTCAGCATCGGGTAGCCCTGCACGAACGCGATCAACTCCTCTCGCTGGGGTCCGGGGTCGATGTACGCGCGACTGATAACCTGGGTTGGAGACCACAGGCGTTCTACCGAGCGACCAAGAAGCGTGTCGAGGAGCTCCGGATCGTCGTACTCCTGCATCGCGAAGGACGTGGAGTTGGAGGAGTAAACGCGTCGCTTGGGAATCGAGATGAGATAGACCGAGTGGATGCCGACGCTGGTCTGCCCAACAACGTTGGTGGCCAGGCGGTGAGCCTGGAAGAGACTGGAGTAGTAGGCGACACCGTCGGTCGGCGAGCCGGTGATGAAGCGCTCTACCCGATCGTCGTGGACGATCTGCCGGCCGAAATCCTGGACCCGGGTGAGCATGAGATCCACCGATGAGGCTACCTGGGACGCCACCTCGAGATTCACGGCGTCGAGGTCCGCGCGAACAAAACGCATAGACGTGAGGGCATAGAGTACGCCGATCGTCGCAGCAACGAGGATGATGGCAGCAGATGTCGAGAAGAACACGCGACGGACGAGTGAACGATTATTGCCAGCCAACTGCAGGCTCTCCTCCAATGGATCAGGAGACCGACCGCGAGGGCCGGTCTCCTTTCTATTGCGTAGTGTAGACCCTCTCCGGGCCGGTGGCTACTGGATGTATCCCAGCTCCCTGGCCTTCTCGTTGATCTGAGCCTTGAGATCCTGGTACCCCTGGTTGTCGAACTCGCTTCTGATGAGCTCGTACGCCTCGTCGATGGTAATCTCGCCAATCACCGCCTGCGTCCAGGTTTCGAGCGCGAAGTCTGACAGGCCTGTCCAGATTTCAGTATGGAGCTCAAGGCCCAGGCTGTTCGTGGGAAGTGTCCGCTCGAACGGGTGCGCAAGCGTGGACTCGATTCCGTCCGCGATGAGATGCCAGGCGTCGCGTTGGATCGGCTCGGCTTCTGCCCATCTCTTCCGGACCGTCTCGGCGTCCTCTGGGTCATTATTCATGATGGGGTAGTCACCACGATAGACGAGGTCCATGTTCCTCGTTTCTTCGTCCGCGATACTGACACGCAAGCCATCTCTCCACTCCCAGTGCTCGCCTTCGAAGCCGTACTTCACGGTCGGCCAACCCTCTGCAAGCATCCAGTCGAGGTACATGATCGCACCTTCAGGGCTCTTCGAGGTTGCAGGCACCATGTTAATGAGCGACACCTCGCGTTCCTGGTACCATCCGAAACGACCGGACGGCGATTCGGGAATCGGGAGTGGCGCGAGCTCTGCGTCAGGGATGTTCTCCATGAGCGTCGGATAGGCGTTCCGCACGGAGTTCTCGGCGAACATCCCAAGGCGGCCCGTCACGAAGTCCTGCTGTGCCTGATTGGAGCCCGCATCGGTGAAGTATTCCGGATCAACGGCTCCGGCTGCGTAGAGGCGGCGTGCCAGCTCCATGGCGTCGCGGTAGTTCTCCGTCACCTGGGTGACTTCGAGCTCGCCATCCATCATAATCCAGGTGTTTGGCATCGTGCCGTACATGTTGGCGATCGCCTGCAACCCGTCTACGCCGCCGGAGGAGAGATTGTACCCGAAGGCCGATTCGCCGTCCGGCTGGGCTTCGGAGAACGCGACGGCCACGTCATAGAACTCTTCGACGGTCTCAGGCATCTCAAGACCCAATTCGTCCAGCCAGTCGGTCCGAATCCAGACGTTCCAGTTCGCGACCTGCGCTTCCGGCCTGAAGTTCGGCACGGCGTACTCGCCGCCGTTGTAGACGCCCCACTGCGCGAGCGATGGAGGGGTCATCGCGCGGATGTTGGGACCGTACTCGTCGATGTACTCCGAGAGCTCCATCAGCACGCCCTGGTTGACGTAGTTCTGCGTCATCTCGGGCTGGTACTCCATGAAGACGTCTGGAGCTTCCCCGGCAGCCAGCCAGAGATTATACTTCTGTTGTGTCTCCCAGCGGGGTACCGGAACGAAAGTGACGCTCACCGGTGCATTTTCGTTGATCCATTCGGTGACGTCGTTTTGCTCGTAGGTGCCCTTCTCGGGAGGCACCCTGCCCCTGTCGAAGATCGCAACGGAGATCTGCGGCTTTTCATCCGTTCCGGTCGTTTCGGACTGACCGGTGGCGAATGTCGCCCCCGCCGCCACGGCGAACAAGAGAGTCGCCGCGAGTAGTCGGTTGAGGTATTTCATACCTTCCTCCTTATGGTGGTTCTGAGGTTCCAACGGAACCTTCGGAGGCGGCCGTAGCAACGGGCGACCTCCTCCGAAGCCTCGTCAACCCTTGATCGACCCAATCATGACCCCCTTCACGAAGTAGTGCTGCAGAAACGGATAGACCAGCAGGATGGGAACGGTCGCCACGACGATGGACGCTGCCTTGATCGACTCCTGAGCGACCTGCTGCGCGTCCATGGAGTCCTCCATCATCGACGAAATGCTCGAGAGCATGCTCGCGTCGAAGAGCAACTGCCGGAGCCTGAGCTGCAGCGTCCACATTGCCGATCTCGTGATATAGATCAGGACGTTCATGTACGAGTTCCAGTGATGGACTGCGTAGAAGAGCGAGATCGTCGCGATCGCCGGCAGCGAGAGCGGTATTACGATGCGGAGCAGTACCGTGAGGTCGCTCGCGCCGTCGATCATGGCGGACTCCTCGAGACTCTCCGGTAGCGACTGAAAGAATGTCTTGAGAACGATCATGTTGAACGTGATGATCGCCGCCGGCAGCCAGAGAGCCCAGTAGGTATTGATCAGCCCCAGGCTCCGCACGACGAGGTAGTCCGGAATCAGGCCCGCCCTGAACAGCATGGTGAAGGTGATCATGATGAGGATCACTTGGCGCCCGCGCAGTCGCTTCTTGGAAAGCGAATACGCGGCGAGGGTCGTCAAGACCATGTTGATGACAACCCCTACGACGGTCACGATTACGGTGTTCACGAGCGCCTGAATAATCGGCGATCGAGTGACGACCGCCTGATACGTTTCCAGCGTCGCCTCGACCGGAAAGATCGTCACCTCCCCGGAGATGACAGCGCGCTCTGAGGAGAACGAAACGGCAATCGTGTTGACAAAGGGAAAGAGCGCGCTCAGCGTGACCAAGGTGAGGAAGATGTAGTTGATGATGTAGAAGATCTTTTCGCCACGTGTGCTCGTCATGTTTCCCTCACCAGATCCCGGTCTCGGTGTACTTGTTCGAGAGCCAATTGGCGGTCACGATCAGGATGAATCCGATGACCGACTGGAAGACGCCAAGCGCCGTCGTATAGCTGTAGCGAAACCCCTCAATCCCGGTGCGGTAGACGTAGGTACTGATGACGTCGGATACGTCGCGGACCGCGAGATTCTGAAGCATGAAGACCTGCTCGAACCCGATGTTCAGCATCTGTCCCATCCGCAGGATGAGCAGGATGAAAATCGTGGATGTGATGCCCGGGATCGTGATGTGGCGGATCTGACGCAGCTTGTTCGCGCCATCAATGATAGATGCTTCGTATAGCTGAGGATCTATCCCGGAGATCGCAGCCAGATAGATGATCGTTCCCCAACCGGCTCCCTGCCAGATACCCGACATCACATAGACGGTGGGCCACCAGGCCGAGCTCCCCATGAAGAAGATCCGTACACCAAAGACCGCGTCCAGCGCGTGATTCACGATTCCGGAGCTCGGTGAGAGCAGGTTGATGATGATGCCGCCGAGCACGACCCAGGAGATGAAATGCGGCAGATAGAGCATCGTCTGGACTGCCTTCTTGTACTTGAGGTTCCTCACCTCGTTCAGAAGGATCGCGAGTATGATGGGCGCCGGGAATCCCGCGACGAGTCCGTACACGTTGAGCACGAGCGTGTTGCGTACAACCCGGTAGAACTCGCGCGCTGCGAAGAGTCGCTCGAAGTGCTTGAATCCCACCCATGGGCTGCCCAGAATACCCAGGTTCAGCCGGTAGTCCTTAAAGGCGATGATCAGGCCGCCCAGAGGCAGGTACCTGAATACGATGTAGAAGGCCACCACTGGCACGAGAAACAGGTAGAGGTAGCGATCCCGATAGAGGTCCTTCCCGAGGCTCCTGCGGTTCGCCGATATCAGGAGGGCATCCACTGCGCCGTGGTCCCGGCGTGGCCTCGCGTGACGGGCACCCCTGGTTGCTTTGGTTTCGTCGGTCATCTGCAGAATTATGGAAGCACTTTGTCCGTACGAACAAGGGACAACTCTTGCTCGATGCCACCGGATTTGCACGAATCCCCCCGACACCGCTCCTCGTCTGCTACTCTGCTGCTATTACCGCTACTGGAAGGAGACAGCAATGGACTCTATACGCGAGCGACTTCTCAGTGACGCCCTGTCGAAGATGCACCCGACGTTCGACCCCGCGCAGAACATGGTGAAGGTGCCGTTCCGTTCTCGCGGATACCACACGAGAATCGAGAACGGGATTGTCCACCCGAATCGTGATTCGATCGTTTACGCAGTCGCCTGCCTGGACAGCGGAGAGCCTGCGCTGGTCGATCGCGCAGAAGCGGTGATCCGTACGGTGATCTCCCATCAGGACCAGGCCCCGGAGAGCGAGACCTACGGAATCTGGTCGTACCACCAGGAGGAGCCGCTCGAAGAGATGGCGCCTCCGGACTGGAACTGGGCAGACTTCATTGGCAAGGAGCTTCTGAACGTGGTGATCCACCACGGCGACCGGATCTCCGCAAACTGCAGGTCGCTGGTTGACGAGGCGATCCGGCACGCCGCCGCGTCGATCCGCCGACGCGACATGGGGCCCCACTACACGAACATCGCGATCATGGGCACCTATGTCACACATCTCTACGCCGAGATCTACGGCGATGACGAGATGCTCCGCTACGCCCGGCAACGGCTCGCCGGTTTCGTGAAACACACGAAGCAAAACGGTGTCTTCACCGAGTACAACAGCCCCACCTACACGCTCCTCGCGATGACCGATATCTCGCGCATGCTCGCGAACTGGCGCACCGAGGAGTCACTCGAGCTTGCCAGATGGCTCCACGACTTCGTGTGGCACACAATGGCTTCGCACTTCCACGCCCCCACGCGGCAATGGGCCGGACCGCACACGCGGAGCTACGACAATTTCCTGCTCCCGAAGCACTACACGGTCATCCACCTCGCGACCAATGGCGAGGTCTCGCTGATCGACGAGTCGGAGATGGAGCTCGCGTCCGATCTGATCACCGTCCCGTTTCGCTGTCCGGCAGACGTCGTTCCGCTCTTCGCCGAGGTCCGGGAGGCTACCGTTGAAGAGGTCGTCACCCGGTTCACCGCGCGACGCGACGAGATGTCCGCGTCGGCTGGGGACAACCGCGTCGTGAACTGTGCAACCACCTATCTGGGGCCCGCCGTCTCGGTTGGGACCTTCTCGTTATCGCACTACTGGAATCAAAGCAGGCCGATCGTCGGCTACTGGAACGAACCCGCCGGGACCTGCTGCCTCACGGTCCAGTTCCTCCACGACGGATACGACTTCTCCTCCGCGCTTTCCGCGACTGTGCAGGACGGTCCGGTCGTCGCGGCCGCCGCGTACCTTGCGACCGACAACGGGGACACGCATCTCAACCTGGACCCGATCGAAGATGAAACGATCGTCGCACACGACCTGAGACTCCGCCTGCTCGTCACGGGCGCCGTCGGTGAGCTCATTGTGAAGGAAGAAGGGTCGACGATTGACATCCACGGGGCCGTACGCGTTCGCGTCTCGGTTCCCTTCGCGCGCCTCAACGACGCCGATGCGCGGATCGAAATCCGAAGGAATGCGGACGAGGTGATCGTCGACATCGTGCTACTCGAGTCCGAACCGGCCCCCATCAGGCTGACGGACATCACGTGCGGCCTCGGATTCGTGATCAACCTTGCGCCAGACGGGAGTCCGAGTCTGACCGTACCCTTCGGCCGCGCCAACGACGGGCGCCTTGAGCTCGAAGCCGGCGGGCCGTCCGGCACGCTTCGGCTTTCGGTCCCTCTCACGCCCGGTCCGAAGACCGCGATGTGGGCAGCGAGTCAGAGGGAGATCAGGCCAAGGTAGATGTGAACTACGGGAGTTACTATCGCTCGGCAAGCTCATCATCACCGGCGACCAATACACCGCGCGGAACGATTCCTACCGGATCACCTCGCCACGAACCGGAGAGACGATCGGGACCGTGCCGAGCGCCGGCGCGACGAGGGCGGACGAGGCGGTGGTGCCCGCGAACACGCCGCAGATGGCCGCTCCGTACCGCTACGCCGCGTGCCTGCCGCCGTCCCGCCTGGGCGCGAGTGCAATCTGCACCGTCACGTCCCCGGGGCGCTCTCGAACGCGTCTGCCCCACTCGAGGAGAAACGTTCCAAACCATTCGCTGAAGGAGAGAGTCACGGTAGCGCTCGGGATCCTGAAACCGCGAGAACTGGCTCGAGTTCGTGCTGTAGGTCCGCGCCCCCCCTACTCCATCACAATCACCAGCGGCCGACGCGTCCCGTCAATCCACGTGTTCACCATCGCCATCCTCCAGTCGCGGCTCCACGCCGGGTGCGGGTCGACGCGCAGGACGCTGTCGGTCGCCTGGTGCGGGGTCGCGGTCGGGATCCAGAGGATCTGCTCCTCGGAGCCGGCCTCGACGTCGATCCAGCGGATCGGGTTGTATGCGTCGTCTACCGTAGACGGGCGCAGGTCGGGGCGCTCGTTCACGTAGGTGTCGGTGAGGATGTGGCGGCCGTCGGGGTGAACGGTCGGGTGGCCCGATCCGGGCACCGCCTCGGTGATCGGTCGGTAGTCCGTGCCATCAAGCTTCACCTGCATGAGCACCATGCCGGTGCCGCGCCCGTGGAGCGCGACGTTCATCGAGAGGTGGCGGCCGTCGGGCGTGAAGGTGGTATGGTGTCCGCCCTTCTTCCACTCGGTCCACGGGACCGATCGATGCAGGTCCGACCCGTCCGGGCGACAGGTGAAGATGTCGAACCACATCTGGAAGTGGTCGCGAACGCCGAATGGCTCGGGATGATCGGCGAGCTTCCGCCGGAGCGTGACCATGAGGCGGTCGCCCTGCGGATTCCACTTGCAGTGAAAGGCGTAGTTCTGCATCGCCTCGTAATCGGCGCGCTCTTCCTTCGGGACCGCGTCCATGACGATTCTGCGGATCGACGCGACGAGCTCGGTCTCGCCGGAACCGAGATCGGTAACGAACAGCCCATCGTCGTCGGGCAGGCCCTGATTGACGGGGACGAGCTCGTCGGGGATCACGACGCCGTAGCCTTTCTGCGTTCGGCGCATCGCTGCGGGGAGCAGCGGCACAGGAGAGGCAGGCATCCGTGGCAGGGTGATACCGGACAGTGCCATGCGAAGACAGCAGCATGAAGTGGGGGCTCGTCTCCAAGAGACCGGCATGTAAAGGCATTCCGCGAAATATAGCGATTAT
>Ga0102941_1001729_pt1 | contig 10157 bp, 9 predicted proteins | sample SalPonR2_C_D2_MG_FD_79281 | JGI IMG/M metagenome (GOLD analysis project Ga0102941, IMG submission 79281) | Salt pond soil microbial communities from South San Francisco under conditions of wetland restoration - Salt Pond MetaG R2_C_D2_MG | ecosystem: Environmental > Aquatic > Marine > Intertidal... | reverse complement strand
ATGTATTGTCTTTTATCATTCCAAAAGTAAAGGTCCCTTTTGCTACTGAATTTGGCACGTAAAGCGTTTGCAGAAAATTACCAGCGGAATCTTCCATCCAAACAGCAATAAGTGGATAGTAGAACGACTCGCCAGGGGTGAAAGTAACAGTATAGGGTTCTCCCTCACCTTTCGTATTGGTATATATTACTTGCTCCTGTCCGCTTGTCGTAATGGACAGAACAAAGAGGACAAAGATAAATACATAGCGCATAACTTTCCATTTTAAAGGGTTAAAACTCGACCATCACGCCTATGGTAGGTAATATTGTACCCGACTCCGACTTTAGCGGCTTTAATACATAGCGATTCGGGTCATCATCGCGAACCACAGGATTTCCCTGACTATCGGTTTGGACAATATAACGCCCGGGTTCATTTATTTTAAAGTTATAGATATTCTGGATATCCACGTATAGCATTAACGACCACTTATCAAAAAAATAGGATTTATCCACACGTACATCCAGCTGATGAAAAGCATCGAGACGCTTTTCATTAAATTGCGAAAAGTCGGCATATGGTCGCCCGCGTACTTGCCAGGCAGAAATGAGTGAGGACTTTTGAAGGTCAACCGGCGTGTAAGGTCCTCCACCTATAAAGCGCCATTTAAAACCTACATCCCAGTTACGTTTTAGCGATTTGGTGGCAGTAAAATTGAAAAGATGAACATTATCCCATGCTGTGGGTGTATAACTATCCTGCTGATTCAAATTTTGGTCTACGTTTTGCGCCTCCGAACGGACGAGCGTATAGGTTCCGATGATATTAAATCCCCACAAATCGCGATGCCGAAACAACAATTCTACGCCGAAAGCGCGTCCTTCAGCAATGGATTTCACAGCCTCATCCCCAAATGCACCATAATCACTACCTTTACTGGCAATAGAAATAGAGTCGTTCAGAGAAAAGGGATAGTTGCGATAGTATTTGTAAAAAGCTTCAAGCGTAAGGGTACTAACTTGATTGGGAAACCATTCGAACCCGGAAACAACATGGTCGCTTTCGATATAGCGTAAGCCATTTTCCTTATTGACTAATGCTCCTTCGTCGTTCCGGAAACCCAATGTGGTGTAGGGAGGTTTCTGATAATATCGTCCTGTATTAAAATTAACATTCCACGAGGGCGTAAGTTTATAACTTGCTGAAAACCTTGGAGAAAATTGCTTCAAGGGGTTGGCCATCTCTGCATCGTAGGAATTCCCATCCATACGAATGCCCAATGACAAATTCAGTCGTTCATCGAGATAGCCTCGACTGGCCTGTGCAAAACCGTTCCAGACAAACAAGTGGAGATCGGTATTATAGTTCAGTTCTGTACTATTCCCAGCAATAAACTCCTTTCGAAAAGTCGTATTGGTGTATCGAGCATACTCAGCACCAAAACCTACATTGAATTTGTAACCAGAAGAGGTGCGTGAAGTATTTTCATAGCGAAATTTGACCTCACTTTCGGTAGAGGTATAATCTAGGGTCTGCAACGAATCAACCTCTATGTTATCCTGATATTTAAACGACCGGTTATTTAGGTAATTATGACTGAGCACCCAAGTATCGTAGCTATTCTCTTTAAAGTGTTTCCAAACGGCTCCAACGGTATAGCTCCATTGTTCAAAAGCTGGCAGGTAGTTCAGAATATATTGCTGACTTTCGGTCTCATTGGCCTCCTTATTTAGGTCAAATTGGTCAATCGCACCTAACCCGATAAGAGTAAGTTCGTTCTTCTCATTGATTCGGGTTTTGGTTTTAAACTGAACATCATTAAACGTAGGGAGAAAAGGCAACTCAAGCGCAGCAAATAAAAGCTGCAAATAGGATCGTCGTGCGGAAAAGATAAATGTCGTTTTTTCAGAGAGAGGGCCATCGAGGGTCATGGCAACTTCTGAAGCTCCTAGAGAACCTTGAATTTCCAATCCATTTGGATTCCCGTCCACCTGTCGAAACTCCAAGACCGAACTCATTGCATCGCCACGGTTGGCCGGGAAAGCGCCGGAATAAAATTTCACTTCGCTAATAAAATCCACGTTCAAAATACCCACGGGGCCTCCTGAAGCTCCTTGTGTCGAGAAATGATTTATGGTAGGAATTTCAACGCCATCGAGGTAGAAGGCGTTTTCAAAAGGGCCACCACCTCGCACAATCACGTCATTTCGCTCACCAGGGGTTGGTGCCACTCCGGGGAATGATTGAATTACTTTAGAAATATCGCGGTTGGCTCCTGGATTTTTCTCAATATCTTTTATGCCGATGCGGCGCATGGACAATGGACTTTCCTCAGTTTTGCGAAAAGGCGAAGCAGTTACGACAGCCTCTTCAAGGGCTACAGAAGTGGGTTGCATGGCTATGTCAAAAAATGCCTCCTTGGCATTTGTCACCATCACCGCTTCGGTAACGGTGGTTTTATAGCCTACCACCGATACTTGCAACCGAACAAAACCCGGCTCTACGCCCGTAAACATAAATTCTCCGTCGAAATTAGAGGCAGACCCTATTTGTGTTTGAAATATTACCACATTGGCAAATGGGATAGGCTCATTTGTTTGTTCATCGTACACGCGCCCTCGAACCACACCTTTGTCCGTTTGCGCCAAGGAACCATAAGCAACCACAAGCAATAGTACTACCAAAAGGTGGAATCGTCTCATCTGTTAAGCATTTTACATCGAGGGTTAAACAACACGACACCAAAAAAGTTTACCCCTTCGTCTGATTCATGGCGTCCTCAATAATTTTCTGAAAATAGGTTTCTTCCCTTTGAAATGCGTCCTTTGAAACATACTTTAAAAGGGCATGGATTTCCTCCAATTGCCTTTGCGCAAAAGTCATAAGTGCCTTGTTATCGGCTCCTAAAACTCGATGATTGCATGCCTTAGACACTTTTTGTATGCGTTTCACCAGTTGTTTGACGGATGTGTTAAAGTAGGTAGCTTGAAAAAAGTCCCAGATATAGTTGATGGCCACTTGGGAGGGATGAATCATGTCATCGGCATAGAATCGGTAATCACGCAAATCGTCCATCATAATTTCGTAGGAGGGAAAATAGTGCAGGCGGTCATCCTGCTCAACCAGTTGATGAATAGCACAAAGCAAAATGGCTTTACTATGTTGATTACCTGCTGCACCATCCTTCCAATGCCTCACAGGGCTTACTGTAAAAATAATGTGCCGGGCAGGATGCTGCTCCCAAAGCAAATCCAATAGGTTTTGCCACTGATTTACAATTTCATCAACGGTCAACAGCCGCCGATGAAATTCACGTGCAGGAATTTTATGGCAATTGGAGACAATTTGCCCGGAGCTACGATGCTCAAATATCCAGGAGGTTCCAAAGGTAAAAAACAGATAATCGGCTTTCTCTAGTTGCTTTTTGGCCGGGTGATAGGATGCATTCATCCGATCAAGGGTTACCTCAGGGCTTACTGATGAAAAAGAGGTGTCATGCAAAAAGCTCAGGTAACGTTCCTGGTAGTGAACAAGTTCCGAAAAACCAAAAGAGGTATTCTGCAACAACCGCGTAACGACACGGGCAATGGATGCCGGATTATACATTACCCCAAAGGGATTTACCACTACCGAGAACTTATGCGTTTGCATAGCTTCACCAATATGTTCGGTAAAGCAAGAACCCAAAAACAGTCCAGTTGAATTATGGTCAAGGGTAAATATTGATGTTTTAGGGATTATTTGGGTTCGAAAAGGGGCATCTTTATTCATATAAAAGTACATTAAACATTGGAAAGATTATCCGGTATTATATAAATTATAACAAAATACAACAAATCTTCTCAAAAACATAAACCTATGAAACACATCATTACGTTGAGCACCTCAGCCAGTAATGGATTGTATGATATTACAGCTCAGGTACAGGAAGTTGTTAAGCGCGCATCAGTTCATAACGGGTTGGTCAATATATATGTACAAGGTGCAACAGCCGCTATCATGATCCAGGAGAATTGGGACCGGTCCGTTCAAAAGGATGTTGTCAGTCTATTGCGAAAGCTCGTTCCTGCAGGCGTGTGGGAGCACGATGCGCAGGACAATAATGGGGATGCGCATTTAAAGGCGGGGCTAATTGGACCGCAGGAGACCCTTCCTATTATTGGCAAAAAACTGGGACTTTCAACCTGGCAAAATATTTTCCTATGTGAATTTGACGGCCCCCGAAAGCAACGTCAAGTAGTAATTACGCTCATAGCAACGACTACTTAGACCAGTCAGGGTTAACGTACTGAATATTCCGCATCAAGCCCTGATACTTGGTGCGTTTGACCGCCGACTTGCGAAAAAGCTCGCGAAACTGGTCATCAGTCAATTGTTCCCACTGCCATGTCTTCAGGGAAAGTAAATCGGGATGGGGTTCAAACAGGGGCTCATTGTGCGGGCGTGCTTTCAAATTCCAGGGACACACCTGTTGGCATACATCGCAACCAAAAATCCACTGATGAAAAGGCGGGGTACTTTCAGGTGTCAGTGCCTCTTTGCGTTCAATGGTTTGATAGGAAATACACTTACGAGCATCTATCTTATAGGGTTCCAGAGCTCCTGTAGGGCAAGCATTCAGGCAGCGGGTGCAGGTGCCGCACAAGTCACGAACAGGCGTATCATAGGCCATGTCTACATTTAGCAGAAGCTCGCCGATAAAGAAAAAGGAACCGTGGTCTTTATGAATCAGGTTGGTATGTTTACCAATCCATCCCAGACCACTGCGTTGTGCCCATACTTTATCCATCACTGGAGCGCTGTCGACAAATGCCCTACCCTTCAATCCAGGAATCTTTTTCTCCAATTGATGATAGAGTGTCCAGAGTTTCTTTTTCATCACCTCATGGTAATCGCGGCCATAGGCATATCGTGAAATCTTGTAGGTCTCATTTTGTGGCTCCTCATCGGTATAGTAATTGTAAAGAAGGGAAACTACCGTACGTGTTCCCTCCACAAGTTTTCGTGGATCGGTGCGTTTTTCGAAATGGTTGGCCATGTAATCCATCTCTCCGTGTTGGTCTTGGTCCAGCCATAATTCTAACTTTTCCGCTTCGTCGGTAAGTTGAGTGGCTTCGGAAATGCCACAAGCAAGAAACCCCAGCTCGTAAGCCAGGGATTTTGTCCAATGGGTATATTGATTTTTCTCTGTCATTATCCAATTAAAGCAATCCCAGTTCAAGCAATGCCTCTTCGGACATCATGCTCTTGTCCCATGGTGGGTCAAATACCAATTTGATATCGGCTTTTTTCACCCCTTTAACTTTGCTAACATTTGTGTATACATCGTTAAGCAATTCATCAGCCATTGGGCAATTAGGTGCAGTAAGTGTCATTTTCACCTCTACATTATTGTCATCATCCACATCAATATTGTAAATTAAACCCAAATCGTAGATGTTAACCGGAATCTCCGGATCATATACTTGTTTCAGCACCTTCACAATTTCGGCTTCCACTGCTAAATAATCGTTCGTTGTCTCCATAATAAGTCTGTTTTGTGGGTTAACAAGGCCGTAGTCAAAAAGTTCTATGCTCCTTTTTCCCGGGCATGATAAGCCATTGCATAGAGCTTCATCTGCTTCATCATGGCCAGCAAACCATTGGAACGGGTTGGCGACAAATTTTCTTGCAAGCCAATCTCTTTGATAAAATAAAGATCGGCATTCATCACCTCCTCAGGTGGCAAACCATCGAGTACTCGAATTAACAAAGCAACAATTCCCTTGGTAATTATGGCATCACTATCGGCGGAGAAGTGCATCACACCATCCTTATAGTCGGCATACAGCCATACTTTCGACTGGCACCCCTCAATCAGATACTCCTGGGTTTTGTGTTTAGGATCAATGTCGGACACTTCTTTACTAAGCTCAATCAGGTAATTATACTTCTCCATCCAGTCGGAAAAGATGGCAAACTCTTCAATTACTTCGTCTTGTCTTTCTTTTAATGTCATAGAATCGGTATTTTCAAATTATCCCAACATCTGTTGTACTTTCTCCAGTCCTTCGAACAAACGGTCAACTTCCTCGAAAGTATTATAGAAACTAAAGGATGCGCGAATGGTTCCATCTACTCCCATGCGGCGCATAATAGGTTCGGCACAATGATGCCCGGTACGCACGGCAATACCCATTTTATCGAGGATCATACCGGCATCCAAGGGGTGGATATCAGTAAAAACAAAAGAGAGCACGCTCACTTTCCTGCGGGCAGTACCAATCAAACGAATCCCTTTCATAGCATTCATTTTGTATGTGGCATACTGCAACAACTCCTCTTCGTAGGCAGCGATAGCATCCAGGCCTATATCCTGCACATAGGTTATCGCCTCTTCGAGTCCAATGGCGCCGGCCATATTGGGTGTACCTGCCTCAAAACGAAAAGGGATATCATTAAACGTGGTCTTTTCAAACGACACTTTTTGAATCATCTCACCGCCTGTTTGATAGGGCGGCATTTGCTCCAGCCATTTGCGTTTGGCATACAATACACCAATGCCTGTAGGCCCATAAAGCTTGTGTCCGGAAAAAACAAAAAAATCACAATCCATGGCCTGTACATCAACAACTGCATGCTGTATACTCTGTGCACCATCAACCAATACGGGAATCCCCTTTTCGTGTGCTTTTTCAATAATAAAATCCACGTCATTTACGGTTCCCAAAGCATTGGAAATCTGTGTAACGGCCACCAATCGGGTACTACCTGAAAGATACTCATGAAGCTTATCCAATTCTAAGTCGCCGCTTTCATCAACTGGCAGCACTTTAAGTATGGCGCCCTTACGTTCGCACAGCATTTGCCAGGGCACAATATTGGCGTGATGCTCCATCTCGGTAATAAGAATTTCGTCTCCTGCCTGCACAAACTTTTCGCCAAAAGAAAACGCCACCAGATTAATGGCCTCGGTAGTGCCTTTCGTAAAGATCACCTCCTCCTTTTGAGCTGCACCCATAAACTTCTGCACACGCTCCCGGGCAGACTCATAGCGTTGTGTTAACTGTTCGCTCAGGTAATGTACCCCCCGGTGAATATTACTATTTTCGTAGCGATACATATGCGCCACAGCGTCAACCACCTGGTTGGGTTTATGGGTTGTAGCTGCATTATCGAAATAGGCAAGTGGTTTCCCATAAATATGCTGATCAAGTATGGGAAAATCTTTCCGAATAGAGGTTATATTCAAATGTGACTTTTTTTGTTCCATTAGTGACAATGCATTTGACAAAAGTTACATCGCGACAATTCACCGCGCAATCGTTTATCAACTAACTCTTGAATTCTATCTTCCAAAGGTTCCAGAGGGATCTTCCCGATAACATCATGGGCAAATGCGTACATGAGCAGCAAGCGGGCTTCGCGTGTATTAATGCCGCGACTCCGTAGGTAAAACATGGCACTTTCGTCAAGCTGACCAATGGTAGCCCCGTGGCTACACTTCACGTCATCGGCATAAATTTCCAACTGCGGTTTGGTATGCATTTCGGCGTCATCGGTTAACAATATGCTATTGTTAGCCTGATAGGCTTGTGTCTTCTGCGCATCGGGAGCGACATGTACACGCCCCCGAAAAGCTCCTGTGGCATAGTCGTCGAGCACGCCTTTAAACAATTGACTGCTTTGGCAATTGGGGTATTTGTGATCGACGTTCACAAAATTATCGATATGCTGGCCCTTATCTGTAAGATAGAGGCCGTAAACATTGCTCTCGGCGCCCTGACCATTGAGTGTAACAAAGCTGTTATTGCGAATCAGACCGCCATGCAAGGTAATGGTATTGGCAGCTAAATAGCTATCACGTTCCTGATGGAAAAACAAATTCGAAACCTGCCGTGAACCATTATGCTCATTTTGTATGCGCACATAATCCATGCGCGCATTGGGAGCAATATAGGTTTCAGTAACGGAATTGGTAAGGAAGTTAGCAGCCGATAGTGTGTGGTCGCAGACCACTACCTGAGCTTGTGCGTTGTCCTCAACAACGAACAAATTTCGGTGCTGAGTCATGCCATCCTCTTCGTCCATTAACAGGTTAATGATTTGAATGGGCTTATCCATCACGGTATTCTTAGGCACATAAAGGAAAATGCCGTCGCGCACAAAAGCGGTATTTAGCGCTACCACCCACTCCTGGGTCCTTTGCGCATAGGTGCCAAAGTGTTTGGCAACTAGCTCGGGATATTGTTTGGCCGCTTCGGCAAAACTACCTACGATAACACCTCCGGGAAGTTCACTCAGCATCTGATTCCGATTGTAGTACCAACCATTCAGCAGCAGAACCACGTGCGTATTAAGTTCGGGAATATCACACTTGAAGATATCCTCCACATTGAACTCAATACTCTTGGGTGTCAGGTATTTTTTAAAGCCGTTTTTAAAGGCTTCTTGAAGATCGGTATACTTGTAGCGTTCGTCCGATTTATCAGGAATTCCTAGTTTCTGGAACGCTTTCATTCCCTCTAGGCGTTTTTCTTTGATAAAGTCGGGCGTACCATTTTCCTGCATGTCCAGATTAGCGGTAAACAGCTTATGGTAGTGATCGATCAAATCAATATTTTTTACATTCATAATCAACGATTTTTCCGGAAACTAAACAGTTTCGCCTTTTTTCAACCAATCGTATCCCTTCTCTTCCAATTTCAAAGCAAGCTCTTTTTCACCGGACTTGATGATCTTGCCATTATATAACACATGTACAAAATCAGGGATAATATAATCAAGTAGTCGTTGGTAGTGAGTAATCACTACGGTAGCATTTTGCTTAGTTTTGAGCTTATTCACACCATTGGCAACAATGCGCAGGGCGTCGATATCTAAACCTGAATCGGTTTCATCAAGAATAGACAGCTTGGGCTCCAGCATAGCCATTTGGAAGATTTCGTTACGCTTCTTCTCGCCACCGGAGAACCCTTCATTTACAGACCGATTGGTAAGGTTTGAGTCAAGCTCAACCAATTTTTTTCGCTCACGCATCATCTTCAGAAAGTCCGAAGAACTGATAGGATCCTCGCCACGGTATTTACGATGTTCATTCACGGAAGTTTTCATGAAATTAACCATGCTTACGCCGGGAATTTCAATGGGGTATTGAAAACCTAGAAACATGCCAGCATGGGCTCTCTCTTCGGGTTCCATCTCAAAAAGATCCTTGCCATCGAAAGTAATCTCCCCCTCGGTTACATGAAATAAGTCACGGCCAGCTAAAACGGAGGCTAATGTACTCTTTCCTGACCCATTAGGGCCCATGATGGCATGTACTTCGCCGGCTTTTACTTCCAGGTTGATTCCTTTAAGAATCTCTTTTCCTTCAATTTCTGCGTGTAAATTTTTTATGGTAAGCATTATCGTTTTCTTTATAATATTCAACTAACTATATTTATGTGTAGCCAAGCTTTAGCCAACGCTACCCTCTAGACTTATTTCAAGAAGCTTTTGTGCTTCTACAGCAAATTCCATCGGTAATTTGTTCAAAACCTCTTTGGCATAGCCATTCACAATAAGTCCGATAGCGTCTTCGGTGGGTATGCCCCGTTGGTTACAATAAAATATTTGATCTTCGCCAATTTTTGATGTAGTAGCTTCATGTTCAACAATGCTGTTTTTATTGTCTACTTCCAAATAAGGAAAGGTATGAGCGCCACATTTATCTCCCAGTAATAAACTATCGCACTGAGAAAAGTTACGAGCATTATGGGCATTCTTTGTCACCTTTACCAAGCCGCGATAACTATTTTGGCTCTTTCCAGCGGAAATACCTTTAGAGATAATGGTGCTTTTGGTATTTTTCCCAATATGTATCATCTTGGTACCGGTGTCAGCCTGCTGGTAGTTATTTGTAACAGCCACGGAGTAGAATTCGGCCACGGAATTATCCCCCATAAGAATGGTACTTGGATATTTCCATGTAATAGCCGATCCGGTCTCCACTTGAGTCCAACTGATTTTGCTATTTGCTCCTTTGGCAATTCCACGCTTGGTTACGAAGTTATAGATTCCGCCTTTACCCTCCTGATTTCCAGGATACCAATTCTGCACGGTAGAATATTTTACCTGTGCATTTTCTTTGGCAACAATTTCAACAATGGCAGCGTGGAGCTGGTTTTCATCCCGTTGGGGAGCGGTACACCCTT
>Ga0102941_1001728_pt1 | contig 10159 bp, 12 predicted proteins | sample SalPonR2_C_D2_MG_FD_79281 | JGI IMG/M metagenome (GOLD analysis project Ga0102941, IMG submission 79281) | Salt pond soil microbial communities from South San Francisco under conditions of wetland restoration - Salt Pond MetaG R2_C_D2_MG | ecosystem: Environmental > Aquatic > Marine > Intertidal... | reverse complement strand
GTGGCGGCGTCGTCGCACTCGAAATTGCGGTAGCCGGAGTGATGGCCCACGCCGTTGATGACGCCGGCGGCGAACAGCGGCATGGAGACGAGCGAAGTGGCGATCAGGATGATACCCGGCACGCCGAACAGCAGCAGGTCGAGCACGATCAGCAGGATGATGCCGCCGTAGGGGAAGCGCGTGTAGACGTTGCGCTCCATCCAGTCGTCGGGGCAGCCGCGCCCGTACTTCGTGATGGTCTCCTCGTTGTCGGTCTCTTCCCGGTACAACTCCGCGCCTTCCAGCAGCACCTTCTTCAGCCCGAAGATTTTCGGGCTGTGGGGGTCACCTTCCGTCTCGCAGAAAGCGTGGTGCTTGCGGTGCACCGCCACCCATTCCCGGGTGAGCATGCCCGAGGTCATCCAGATCCAGAAGCGGAAGAAATGGCGCAGCGCCGGATGCAGGTCCAGCGACCGGTGGGCCTGGTCGCGGTGCAGATACAGCGTCACCGCCATCATGGTGATCTGCACCATGACGAATCCGGCGAGCACGTAGCCCCAGAAAGAGAGGCCCAGCAGGCCGTAGGCGTAATTCAGTAGTAATTCCATTCGTCGGTATACCTGTCGGGATGCCGTAACGGGGCGCCCACTATAACGGACCCCCTGCCGGCGAAAAAGGAGCGGTTCACACTCGGGGCGAACCCGCGGAAACGATTTCGACCGCTGCCGTGGGATTTGGTGCCCTCCCGGGCGAAATTCAATAACATGGCGGCCCGATCCCGTAGCAGTCGTGCGCAGGCCACGCCCCGCCCGCGGAGGCAGGCCCCTCTGTCAGCCATGCCCGAATTACCCGAAGTCGAGACCACCCGACGCGGCGTGGAGCCGCACCTGGCCGGCCGGCGTATCGCCGCGCTCAACGTGCGCGACCCGCGGCTGCGCTGGCCCGTGGCGCCGGACATAGCAGACCGGGCGGAGGGGCAGCGCATCACCGCCGTGGACCGGCGCGCCAAATACCTGCTGATCCGGCTGGAGACGGGCAGCCTGATGCTGCATCTCGGCATGTCCGGCAGCCTGCGCATAGTCCCCGCGGAGACGCCGCTGCGCACCCACGATCACCTCGACCTGATCCTGGACGACGGCCACCGGCTGCGCTTCCACGACCCGCGGCGCTTCGGCTCCCTGCACTGGGTGGCGCACGGAACCGAGCATCCGTTGCTGGCGCGCCTGGGCCCGGAGCCGCTGGAGGAGGGCTTCGACGGCGCCTGGCTGCGGCGGGCTCTCGCGGGCCGGCGGGCAGCCGTGAAGGCGGCCCTGATGGACGCCAGCGTCGTGGTGGGCGTCGGCAACATCTACGCCAGCGAGGCGCTGTTCCGGGCCGGTATCCACCCGACCCGTCGGGCGGGCCGCATCTCCCGGCAGCGTCTGGACCGCCTTGCCGATGCCGTGAAGTCCGTCCTGTCCGAGGCCATCGCCGCGGGCGGCACCACGCTGAGGGACTTCTACGGCGGCGATGGCCAGCCGGGCTATTTCCGCCAGAGCCTGTCGGTCTACGGGCGCGCCGGCGAGCCCTGCCCGGGCTGCGGGGAACCGGTCAGACAGCGGGTGATCGGCCAGCGCTCCAGCTACTACTGCCCGCGCTGCCAGCGGTAACCTCGACGCGCCGGGGTCAGCGGGTTGAGACCGGATTGGCCGGCGGGTGCCCGGCCTCTAGTCTGCGGGCCGGCGCTCGAGCAGGGCCTTCTCCACCAGCGGCGAGACGAACTCGCCCACGTCGCCGCCCAGCATGGCGATCTCGCGCACCAGGCTGGAGGAGATGTAGGTGTAGCGCTCGGTGGGCGTCAGGAACACCGTCTCCACTTCGTCCGTGAGATGGCGGTTCATGTTCGCCAGCTGGAACTCGTATTCGAAGTCGGAGACCGCGCGCAGCCCGCGGATGATGGCGCCCAGGTCGTGCTGGCGCGCGAAATCGATGGTCAGGCCCTCGTAGCCCATTACCTCGATGCCCGGGATGTCGGCAAGCACGGCCTCCGCCAGCGCCACCCGCTCCTCGAGATTGAACATGGGCTGCTTGCCCGGGTTGGCGGCGATGGCCACCACGATGCGGTCGAATATCCGCGACGCCCGGCGCACCAGGTCCTCGTGGCCGCGGGTGACGGGATCGAAGGTCCCCGGGTACATGGCGGCGATGCTCATAGCGCTCCCCCAGTCGGCTCGGTCCTGCCGAGCAGCACGAATTTCACGTTGCCGGCAGTCTTCTCCCGCCGGGTCTCGAGGCCCGGCGGCAGCCGGGGCGGCGAGCGGCGGTCGTGCTCCAGGTACACCAGAGCGTCGTCGGCCAGCCAGCCGCGGCCTGCGAGGAGTGTACACAATTCGTCGAGGCGGCCTTGACCGTAGGGCGGGTCGAGGAATACGACGTCGAACGGCTCCGGCTCGCCCCCTGCCAGCAGGCGGTAGGCGTCGGCAGCCAGCACCCGGCAGCCGCCGGCGTCCAGCGTCTCGAGGCTCCGTTCGATGGCGCGGGCGAGGCGGCGGTCCCGCTCGACGAACAGCGCGGAGGCGGCGCCCCGGGACAGCGCCTCGATGCCAAGGATGCCGGTGCCGGCGAACAGATCCGCCACCCGGCTGCCGGCGAGGTGCGGCCGCAGCCAGTTGAACAGCGTCTCGCGGATGCGGTCGGTGGTGGGCCTGAGCCCTTCGGCCTCGGCGACGGGCAGGCGGCGGCCGCGCCAGCGCCCGCCGATGACGCGGACGCTGCCCGGCGGGCGCCGGTCGCCGCGCTCAGGCCGTCGCGCCATTATCGCCCATTATCGCGATCGTCCCGCCCGCTGCGGGGCATCCGGAGATGGAGGTGTGCTGCTAAGATGTCGCGCTCCGGGCCGGGGTCCGCGGACAGGATACCGCGGCGGCACGCACTGACAACGAGGCACATGAAAGACGCTGCAGACAAGGCCGGCCGCAAGGGCTTCTTCAAGCGACTGCGCGAGCGGCTGAACCGGGGCGACTCCTGGCTCACCTACGACCTCGCGAACCTGTTCCCCGGCGGCAAGATCGACGAGGACGCGCTGGAGGAACTCGAGACGCGGCTGGTGATGGCCGACGTCGGCGTCGAGACCAGCATGCAGATCATCGAGTCCCTGCGGAAGAAGCTCGCCCGCAAGGAGTTGAAAGACCTGGAGGCGCTGCTGCACGGTCTGCGCGATGCCATGCTCGACATATTGCGCCCGGTGGAGGTGCCGCTGGAGGTGCCGGACGCACCGCGTCCGTGGGTGATGCTGATGGTCGGCGTGAACGGCGCCGGCAAGACGACCAGCATCGGCAAGATCGCGAAGCGTCTCGGCGACCAGGGCCTCGCGGTGATGCTGGCGGCGGGCGATACGTTCCGGGCCGCCGCCGTCGAGCAGCTGCAGGCCTGGGGCGATCGCAACGGCGTGCCGGTGGTGGCACAGCAGACCGGCGCAGACCCGGCGGCGGTGGCCTACGACGCCTGGGCGGCGGCCCGGGCGCGCGGCACCGACGTGCTGATCGCCGATACCGCCGGCCGGCTGCAGAGCCAGGGCGGCCTCATGGACGAACTCGGCAAGATCGCCCGGGTGCTGGGCCGCCAGGACGACACCGCGCCCCACGAGGTGATGCTCGTGCTCGACGCCGGGCTCGGCCAGAACGCGCTGTCGCAGGCGGAGAAATTCAGCGCGGCCGTGAAGGTCACCGGCATCACGGTCACCAAGCTCGACGGCAGCGCCAAGGGGGGCGTGGTACTCGGCATCGCCAACCGCCTGGGCATCCCCATCCGCTACATCGGCGTCGGCGAGGGCGTGGACGACCTGCAGCCCTTCGATGCCGAGGAGTTCGTGGACGCCCTGCTCGACCTCCGGGGCGGGGGCACGCAGTGATCCACCTGGAGAACATCACCAAGCGCTATGCCGGACACGATGCGCTGCAGCGCCTCACGCTGGACGTGGACGCCGGGGAGATGGTCTTCGTCACCGGGCATTCCGGCGCGGGCAAGAGCACGCTGCTGAAACTGATAGCGCTGATCGAGCGGCCCACGCGGGGCCGGATCGTGGTCAACAACCAGGACCTCGCCAGGGTCCGCCGCCGCCGCATCCCCCGCTACCGGCGCGACATCGGCATGGTGTTCCAGGACCACAAGCTGCTGTTCGACCGCAACGTGTTCGAGAACGTGGCGCTGCCCCTGATCATCACCGGCACCGGCAAGCGCGAGATCGGCCGCCGCGTGCGGGCCGCGCTGGATCAGGTGGGCCTGCTGCGCCGCGAGAAGCAGATGCCCGAGACGCTCTCCAGCGGCGAGCAGCAGCGGGTGGGCATCGCCCGGGCCATCGTCGGCCGCCCCACGCTGCTGATCGCCGACGAGCCCACCGGCAACCTGGACCCGGAACTCTCACTGGAGATCATGCGCCTGTTCGAGCGCTTCAACGACGTGGGCGTGACGCTGATGGTCGCCTCTCACGACCTGCATCTGATCGGCGGCATGGGACATCGCCGCATCGTGCTGGACAACGGCATGCTGGCCGGCGAGACCGGCGACGAGGAGCCGGACGGCCCGGTCTGGCTGCGGGAGACGCGGAGCGATGGCTGAGCGGCGCAGCGGCGGCCCCGGCGCCTGGCTGGCCCGCCACGGCGAGACGGCGGTGGCTGCTCTCGGCCGGCTGGCCGCACAACCCCTGTCGACGCTGCTGACCGTGCTGGTGATCGCCATCACGCTGGCGCTGCCCGCCGGCCTGCACCTGGGCGTGAAGAACGCCGCGCAGCTTTCCGGCGGCTGGGAGAGCGCGGTGGACTTTTCGGTCTACCTGGACCTGGACACCGGCGAGGAGGAAGCCCGCCGGCTCGCGGGCATCATCGAGAGCCGCGCCGACGTGGAGCGCGTGGAGTTCATCAGCGCGGCCGAAGCGCTGGCCGATTTCAAGGCCGGATCGGGCTTCGGCGACGCGCTGGACGCGCTGGACGGCAACCCGCTGCCTCATACGCTGGTGGTACGCCCCGCCGTCGCCGGCAGCGACGCCCTCATCGAGTTGCTGCGCGAGGAGCTCGCGAACCTGCCCGAGACCGACCTGGTGCAGCTGGATACCGCGTGGGTGCAGCGCTTCAACGCGGCGCTGGACCTGATACGCCGGGTGATCCTGATCACGGCGTTGCTGCTCGCCGCTGCGGTGATCATCGTCATCGGCAATACCATCCGGCTGGACATCCAGAACCGCCGCGACGAGATCGTGGTGACCAAACTGATCGGCGCGAGCGCCGGGTTCATCCGTCGGCCGTTCCTCTATTCCGGCCTGTGGTACGGCATCGGCGGGGGACTGCTGGCGCTGGCGCTGGTCGCCGTCTCGCTGTGGCTGACGTCCGACGGGGTCGCCCGGCTGGCAGGCCTGTACGGCAGCGGTTTCCGGCTTAGCGGGCTGGACTGGCAGGAGAGCCTGACCGTGCTGGGTACGGGGGCGTTTCTGGGCTGGTTCGGCTCCTGGTTCGCCGCCGCCCGTCACATGCGGCGCATCGAACCCCGCTGATCGGCGGAAGCGGCCAGCGCGGCGAGCACCGTGCGCACGATGCCCTCCACCGCCTCGCGGGAGGGGCGGCCGCGGCAGATCACGCGGATGCCCCACAGGTTATTGACCAGGAATGCGGCGGTGGCATCGGCGTCGAGCCTCGGGTCCAGCTCGCCGTTCGCGCTCGCGCGCCGCAGCGCCCGGCCGAACAGCGACTCGATGCGGCGCAGACCGCCGACGAGCTCGCCCTGCACGTCCGGGTCGTGCTGGGAATACTCCAGCATCGCGTTCACCATCAGGCAGCCGCGATGCCTCGGGTCGTCAAGGGTCTCGTCGACCAGCGCAAGGAAGAAGCCCCGGATCGCCTCGAGGGGCGAATCGGCCTCGCGCAGGGACTCGCGGAGGCGCTCGGCGGAGTCGGTCTGGTAGGCTCTCAGCACTTCCAGGAACACGCCCTTCTTGCTGCCGAAGGCAGCATACAGGCTGCCCGGTTTCAGCCCGGTGGCCTGCACCAGGTCGCTCACGGAGGTGCCCCGGTAGCCGCGCTGCCAGAAAACCTCGGTGGCACGCTCGATGACCTCCGCCCGCTCGAAAGATGGTGGTCGTGGCATGTTCTCCCGCCCTTAAAAATCCCGTTCAGTCATGATGTTACCCATTATTGAATAGTCATTCAACAATATGCTATGATACGTCCCGTGAGATGGCGTCGGCGGGCACGGACAGACTTCCCGCCGCATCCGCTGGCCGGAGGAGAGCGAATATCTCCTTCGCGCCGAAGGATCGGGCGCCAGTCGTTTAGCACTCCTGAGATGTGAGTGCTAAGATTTTGAATGCAAGTCCTGACCGGGAAAGGTAGGAACAAGGAAATGACTACAGCTTTGGCTCGCAGAGAACAGGAAATGATGCTCGCCGGACCGGTGGGCAGCCTCGACGCCTACATCCAGGCGGTCGGCTCCGTGCCTGTGCTCAGCAAGGACGAGGAGCAGGCCCTCGCGCGCCGTTTCCGGGACGACGAAGACCTGGACGCCGCCCGCTCGCTGGTGCTGGCGCATCTGCGCTTCGTGGTGCACATCGCGAAGGGCTACATGGGCTACGGCCTGGCGCTGAACGACCTGATCCAGGAAGGCAACGTCGGCCTGATGAAGGCGGTGAAGCGCTTCGACCCCGACGTGGGGGTGCGCCTCGTGTCGTTCGCCGTGCACTGGATCCGCGCGGAGATCCATGAATTCGTGCTGCGCAACTGGCGCGTGGTCAAAGTGGCCACCACCAAGGCCCAGCGCAAGCTGTTTTTCAATCTGCGCCGCTCCAAGAAGAACCTGGCCTGGCTGTCACCGGAGGAGACCGAGGCGGTGGCCGAGGACCTGGGCGTCAGTGCCGCCGAGGTCACCGAGATGGAGAAACGGCTGGCCGCCCGTGACAGCACGTTCGACCTGCCGGTGGACGACGAAGAAGCGTATACGCCGGCCCACTATCTGCCGAGCCCGGACGCCGATCCGGCGGTACTGGTGGAAGGCGCGGACTGGGAGCAGGAGACCTCCGACCGTCTCGTGGAGGCACTGAACGCCCTCGACGAGCGCAGCCGCCACATCCTCGAGAGCCGCTGGCTCAGCGAGGACAAGATGACCCTGCAGGATCTCGCGGACCATTACGGCGTCTCCGCCGAGCGCATCCGTCAGATCGAGAGCGCGGCCATCAAGAAGCTGAAGAGCCGCATGGGCGTCTGAGACGCGCCGGCCGGTCCGGCGCGCTGCAGAAGACTGTCGAAGACGGCGCCTGCGGGCGCCGTCTTTCGTTTACCTCGGCAGCTCTTGTCACGGGCGTCACCACGGGCATCACGACGGGCATCACCGATAACGCCGGCGCCGGAATTCCACCCAGCCGCCCTCTTCGAGGCCGCGCGGATCGTGGTGGGTCCAATGCACGGTGCCGCCCAGGTCGTTCCACTCGTAGAGCCCGCGGAAACGAATCCGGTCCGCCATGCCCAGCGGCACCCGCGGCGCCACCTCCAGGTTATGGGCGATGAGCAGGGACTGGCCGGCGGCCGTCCTCACCACGAAGCGCTGATGGGGGCCGTACTCGTCGTCGTCACCGAGGAGGCGCGCCACCCGGCCGGCGCCCTCCACCCATTCATCGTGGCTGCGTTTGTCGAAGGGCCGGTCGGGCTCCGCGCCCGACCGGCCCTTCTGCCGTCGTTTCGCCGGCACGCCGTCAGGCGGTGACCGGCACCAGGGTCAGCTCCACCCGCCGATTGGCCTGACGGCCTTCCGCGGTCGAGTTGTCGGCAACCGGCCGGCTCTCGCCCATGCCCACCGTGATGATGCGCTGATTCATCACGCCCTGGGACTGGAGGAAGCGCGCCACCGACGCGGCCCGCCGCTCGGACAGACGCTGGTTGTACTCGTCCGTGCCGGTGCTGTCCGTGTGGCCGGCGACTTCCACCACCGTCTGCTCGTACTTGTCGAGGACCTTGGCGACGGAGTTCAGCACGTCGAAGAACGCGGGGTTCAGGTCTGCGCTGTCCGTCGCGAAGGTCACGTTGCCCGGCATGTTGAGCGTGATGTTCTCGCCCATGCGGGTAACGCTCACACCGGTTCCCTCGAGTTCGGCGCGCAGTTCCGCCTCCTGACGGTCCATGTAATAGCCGACCGAGCCGCCGGCCAGGGCACCGATGCCGGCGCCGATCAGCGCACGCTGACGGCGCTCCACGGCGTCGTTCCCGGAGATGAGGCCGATGACCGCGCCGGCCGCCGCACCGATGGCCGCGCCCTTGGTGGCGCTGGCCGTCTTCTGTTCGCGGGTATAAGGGTCGAGCGTCGTGCAGGCACCCAGCGTGAAAGTCGTCATCGTGACGGCAGCGAGCACCAGCATTTTCCTGGATTCCATGATTGACCTCTCTTGTGTTGTCCTCTTTGACTGTCTTCTTCGACTGTCCCCGGGGATCCGATCCCCGCCCGGAATTCCCTCCGGCGCACCGAGGTTTCCGACCATCGCACAGTATACGCGTTCAACCTGAACGCGGGATTAATGCCGCGCCGTCCGCGGCGGGCGAGGCCGCCATGTAGAATGCGCCGCAGGAGGAGACGCCCATGCGTACGGCCGACTTCTGGCTGGACCGTTATTCCCGTCATCACCGTCATCGGCTCAACCGCGTGCTGCACGGCGTCGCCGTCCCGCTGGCGGTCGTCGGCCTCACCGGCCTGCTGTGGGCGCTGCCGGTCCCCGCGGCCTTCACCGATATCTCCCCGGCACTGAACTGGGGTACCGCATTCCTGCTGTCCGCGGTGGTCTACTACTTCATCCTCTCCATTCCGCTGGCGATCGGACTGCTGCCGTTCGTGCTGGCGACCACCGCAATCCTGGGGCGGCTGGAAGGTCTCGCACCCGCGCTCTGGCAGATTTCGCTCACCCTGTTTCTGGCCGCACTGGTGCTGCAGGCACTCGGACATCTGCTGGAGGGCGGCAGGCTGCGGGTGCTCGAGGACCTGCACTACCTCATGATCGGGCCGGTGTGGCTGATGGCCGGTGCCTTCCGGCGCCTGGGTATACCGTACTGAGACGGACGGCGCGGCCTCCCGTAGCCGTTGTTATACTTGCAGGCCGCCCCGAAGCGCCGCCGCTTCGCCCGTTCGAATGCCACACCCAGGAGGCCCGGCAGTGGCCAGCACACAACCCGTCAGCTCAGGCGCCGGCCGCAACAGGCTGGACCCTCTCGATCTCTGCGACGTCGACGCCGAACTCGGCGACGAGGAGCGCATGGTGCGGGACTCCGTGGCCCGCTTCGTCGACGACCGGGTGCTGCCGGTCATCCGGGAGTGCTTCGAGAAGCACCTGTTCCCCCGGGACCTGATCCCTGAGGTGGCCGAACTGGGGCTTCTCGGCAGCTCCATCGAGGGTTACGGCTGCGCCGGCCTGAACGGCGTCTCCTACGGGCTGATCTGCCAGCAGCTGGAGCGCGGCGACAGCGGCTTGAGGAGCTTCGTCTCCGTGCAGTCGAGCCTGGTGATGTATCCCATCCACGCCTTCGGCAGCGAGGAGCAGAAGGAACGCTGGCTGCCGGCGCTGGCCTCCGCCGAGGCCATCGGCTGCTTCGGCCTCACCGAGCCCCAGGGCGGCTCGGACCCCGGCAACATGAAGACCCACGCGAAGCGCGACGGCGACGACTGGGTGCTGAACGGCGCGAAGATGTGGATCACCAACGCTCCCATCGCCGACGTAGCCGTGGTGTGGGCGATGACGCCCGACGGTGTGCGCGGTTTCGTCGTCGAGACCGACACGCCCGGCTTCGAGGCCCACGAGATCCACGACAAATTCTCCCTGCGCGCCTCTTCCACCGGCGCGCTTTACCTGGACGACGTTCGCGTGCCGGCCTCGAGCCTGCTGCCCGGCGTGCAGGGGCTGAAGGGCCCGCTGTCCTGCCTCACCCAGGCCCGCTACGGCATCACCTGGGGCGCCATCGGCGCGGCGCAGGCGTGCCTCGCCGAGGTGCTCGCCTACACGGCCGAGCGCGAGATGTTCGGCCGCCCGCTGAACCACACCCAGACCATCCAGATCCGCATGGCCGACATGGCACGGCGCATCACCACCGCCCAACTGCTGTCGCTGCGCCTCGGCCGGCTGAAGGACGCGGGGCGGCTGCAGCCGAGCCAGGTCTCGCTGGCCAAGTGGAACAACGTGCGC
>Ga0102941_1001727_pt1 | contig 10162 bp, 9 predicted proteins | sample SalPonR2_C_D2_MG_FD_79281 | JGI IMG/M metagenome (GOLD analysis project Ga0102941, IMG submission 79281) | Salt pond soil microbial communities from South San Francisco under conditions of wetland restoration - Salt Pond MetaG R2_C_D2_MG | ecosystem: Environmental > Aquatic > Marine > Intertidal... | reverse complement strand
TGGGCAGGATGATGGTGAAAAATGTCCTCATAGGGCTTGCTCCCTCTATTCTTGCCCTGTCCATGTAGGACTGAGGGATCTTTTTGATGTCCTCGAGGACCAGGATAAACGCAAGCGGGGCGCTGTGATTGACCACGGTCAGGATGACCCCGGCGAGGGTGTTGATCAGGCCTGTGCTTTTGAACAGGAGGAATAGCGGGATGAGGGTGTTCATACCGGTTATGGCCATCGAGAAAATGAGGAGTCTTTTTAGGAAACCGAGCTTCTCCCCGTTGGCATGGGCTGAGAACGCTGCGGTGAAGACGACAAAGAGTGTGATGAGAGCGGCCCCCAGGCCGATGATGATGCTGTTCATGATGTTTAGATGAAAGCTGTCTGAGGCGAGCTGTTCAAAATTCTGTAGCGTGAAGGGGCTGAACTCGTTCCATTCCGGCGGATACAGGGGATCAGAGAAGACCAGTTTGATAAAATTGAACAGAACAAAGAGGCTCATCATCGCCCATAGGACAAGTAATCCATCTGTCAGGCAATTCCATATCCGGGCCGGCATTCGAGAAGCAAAATCAGGACGGATAACGCAGAGATAGACCAGCGCGATTGAGAGACCCGGGGTTATAGGCCCGGCCATGATGATCGTCAGGATAATTGGGAACAGCGGGATGAATCGGTTTTTAGGTTTCATGGCAAGGATGAGCAGCACGAACCCCGCTGAAACAATTGCCACCGGCTGGTGGATGAAGAGCAGATCGACAAGAGCCGGGAGCAGGAGCGGCCATTTCCCGCCCCGTTTCAGGCTCAGCACCGCCATAAAGAGCAGGAGCAGCAGGAGGGTCACAAAAAGGGACTGTGAATAGGCAATGAAATGATTGGAAAGTGTTGTGAGTGAGTCTTTCAGGAACATCCCGAAGGTTGTTGTGGCGCCTGCGGTTCCGTATTGTGTAAATCCGGCACTCAAGTAGGGTCTGGAATGGGTCATCATTAAAGGAACGCCGAGATCCCGTGCGTTGTTGATAAGCATCAGCACGGAAAAGGATATGAGTGTTGACCGGCTCATCGGTTTGAAGAGAAACCGGGCAATCTCTTTCCGGGAGCCCCCCTCTATTTTCATCAATTCGATCTGGCTCCTGGAGCAGTTACTGATGGCCGCATAGGCGATCATCGTCGATATCGGTACGTCGATCCATATTCTTGCCGTCACTGTGAGAAAAAAGGCCTGCGGTGCTGTGTTGATGAGACTGTCAAACCCCCAGTAGAGAACAGAACGGTAGAGTGGAATCCCGATAAAGGGCGGAATAGTCCAGAGGAGAAAGACAGCCGTTAGGGCAAACTTTTTGATTCCGCTGCCGCTGAAGTAGATATGTCTGGCGAAACGAAAGCCGATGGCGATGGCGAAGAATATCGAGAGTGATGTGTACAAAAAAGAAACCTCGACAACCATCTTTGTCGAGGCATCTGTCATTATCTCAAAAAGCGTTCCGATATCCGGGCTGTCCACCGAAAACACGGAATAGATGAACGGAAAAAAAGAGAACAGGGCAATAAGTGCTATCAGGGGTAATGCCAGTATCATCTGTTTTCTATGTAGGACTGTGCCCTTTTCAATGCATCCTCAACCGTTATGTTCTCTTTGAGAATCAGATCCAGCGCTGTTCTAACCGCCGGCCAGTAGCCGAAGGTGTAGCTCTCAGCATTGGGCTGGATGACCCCCTCTTCAACTGTTTTTTTCAGTATTGAATAATACTCTCCGACAGAGTCCTCTGTGTTGATTGCAGGATATTTGACGTATTGTGCTGAGAAGGCCGGAGCGTTTGACACTAATGTTTTCACCAGTGATTTGACCGCTTCTGAATCGTTGAAGAGGACAAACCCCTTCGGATCTATCACCGATTGCCACGGTTTCGGCATGGGTCTGACGGAGAAATCGAACCCCTTTGAATTGAGTTTGGGGATCAGAAAACTCCCCTGCGGGAACATGGCCAGTTCCTTCTTGGCAAAGGCTTTGATGATATTCGGCCTGTTGACATAATCATGGATAAGGCCGGAATCATACCAGGCTTTCATTTTCTCAAACAGGGCTATGTTCTTATCAGTCATGATGTCGATTGTCCCGCCGGGTTTCACCACCGGTGTTCCAAGTCCCGATTGCAGCCCGGTAAAGATGTAGGCGGAATTAATCCCCCAGCCGCTTGGCTGATAGCCTTCCCTTTGCAGTTTCTCCATCAGGGCTTCAAATTCCTCTATGTCCCAGTCCTGATTCGGAAGCGCCAGACCCGCCTCCTCAAAGACGGTGTTGGAAAGGTACATCAGCTGCATATCAGCATAAAAGGGGACGGCCCGGGTCTTTTCTTCAGTGGTAAAGGCCGCTTCGAGGCTCTCTTTGAATTGCAGCCCGGTATCAATCTCACTCAGAGGAACGGGTTCTTCATATTTTAAGATGAGGGGCAGCACGTCATTTTTAATCAGACAGATATCCGGCAGTGCTCCGTCCCCTTTCAGCGTTAACGAGAGTTTTTCATCCAGGTTTGGTATATACAGGACTTGGACTTCACGGTCATTCTTGGATGACCAGCCCCGTGCAGTCTCTTTGAACCAGTCCTCACCCTCCCAGGAAACCCAGACGGTGATCCTGGCCAGTACCGGGAGGCTCAGTAATGATACGAGCAGTAAAATCATCAGGAACTTTTTCATCTTTTTGCTTAATCCCCTTTCTATAAAAAATGTTCATACACCTTTTTCTTTTGGTCCGGGGTTGACTATTCCAAACCCGGTAAAGCTTCGGAAAACACCCTGGGGGGTGTTTGGTGGCTTTTCCGCTCCGACCCGGGGGAGTCGGAGCGAGGAACGGGTACATTCACGCACAACTTGAGTTAATACTCTTTTTCTCTATTTGGCGTAGGCGACAGAACGTTTTTCCCGGATAACCGTTACCTTCAGCTGACCGGGATATTCGACCTGTTCTTCCACCTCTTTTGCGATCTCGTAAGCCAGTTTGTCGGCCAGGACATCGTCAATCTTCTCGGGTTGTACAATAATCCGCAGCTCCCGGCCGGCCTGTATGGCATAGGCCTTTTCGACGTTCTTCCGTTTTTTGGCAATCCCCTCGAGCTTCTGGAGGCGTTTGATGTAGAGGTCGACAGTCTCACGTCTTGCCCCCGGTCTTGCGGCTGAGATGGCATCTCCTGCCGCCACAAGGCATGCCTCCGGTGTTTCGGGCTCCGATTCCCCGTGATGGAACTGTATCATGTTGATGATATCGGGTTTTTCACCGTAGCGCTTGGCCAGTTCGGCACCAATCAACGCATGCGATCCGTCCACTTCATGGTCCACCCCTTTGCCGATGTCGTGCAAGAGTGCGCCTCTCTTGGCCCGGTCGGTGTTGAGTCCCAGCTCCTCGGCCATCAAACCGGCAAATTTTGCCACCTCGATGGAGTGCTCAAGCACGTTCTGGCCGAAACTCGTTCGGAACCGGAGTCGACCGATCAGTTTGACGAGCTCGTTGTTCAAGCCTCTGACACCCGTTTCGAAGACCGCCCTTTCGCCCTCTTCCTTCACTATCCGGGCGACTTCCCGCTTGGCCTTGCCGTACATCTCCTCGATGTTGGCGGGGTGGATTCTTCCGTCGGCGACGAGTTTTTCAAGCGTCAGGCGTCCCACTTCTCTTCTCAGCGGGTTAAAACATGATACGACAACCACTTCCGGTGTGTCGTCGATGATGAGGTCTGTTCCGGTTATCTTCTCGAATGCCCGGATGTTTCTTCCCTCACGTCCGATGATCCGGCCTTTCATGTCATCAGAGGGGAGCGAAACAGTGCTGACAGTTCCCTCGTTGACGTATTCTCCCGCATATCGCTGGATGGCTGTTGTGACAATCCATTGCGAATGCCTCTCCGCCTCTTCTTCTTTTTCTTCTTTGATCTCCTTGAAGATCAATGCCAGATCGTGTTCGTACTGCTTTCTGGCCTCGGAGAGGACTCTGTCCCTTGCCTCTTCATGTGTCAGTTTGGCTATTGCGTGAAGTTTATCTTCTTCCTCGGCGATCATTCCGCTGAGTTTTTCGTCTTTTTCCAGCAGTTCCTGTTTCTTGTCTTCAATCTTGTCCTCTTTTCGACCGATCTGCTCTTCCCGTTTTTCGATTGAAGTCTCTCTCTTTTCAAGGCGGTTTTCCGCCTTTTTGATCTCTTCTCTTGATTTTTTGGCCTCTTTTTCCGCTGTTTCGACTATCTTATAGGCCTCTTCTCTTGCCTCTATCTTACCCTGCCGGACAATCGAATCCGCATCCTGTTTTGCCTTTTTAACGATCTCCTCTGCAGTTGACTGTGATGCCTTCAGCTCGTTTTTTATCTCTTCCTTGATCCTGTCATGCAGGAATCTCTTCGTGAAGAAAAACCCAAAAAACGAGGACAGCAGAGCAACTGCCAGTACTGTTATTATCCAAATGATTAGACCCATGACCTGCACCTCCATTTATGTCAATCTCATATTTTTAGTTTGGGGTCAATAATTAACCCGAACTTGAAAACGTCCGGTTTGTTAGCCATTTTAAAGGGCCGGCTCTCTTGCGGGCCGTCCCCTTTGAGAATCAACCGGTCTCTATCGCCGTGTTGATCTGTCCGATTGAAAAACCTCTCCGATACATCTTCTTCTTCCACTTCTGAAGATCGCTTATCGCTCCTCTTTTGAGATCATCCTTTAATACGGTGGTTATCTCTTCTTCCGGAACACTGTTCAGGGCCTCTTCTGCCGTTTCCGGATTAACACCCAGCTTTTTGATCAGTTCTTCTTTCAGCAGCAGGGGGCCCTTCTTCTTCAGTCTGATGCCATCCTCAATATACATCTCACAGAATCTGAGATCGTTCAGCATGTCCAGTTCGTAAAGATGTTCGATAAAATCCTCTGTCAGATTCTCGTCGAATCCCTTTTTTCTGAATCTTCGCCTGATTTCGGCCTCCGTTCTCGGTCTGTATCTGAAAAGCGTTGAACAGTATCTTTCCATTTCACCCGGGAAGGTCATTTTTTGCCGGAACTTTCCTTTTTCTCAACCTTCTCTTCTTTTTTCTTCTCTGCCTTTTCCTCACCGGAGAGATCGATCCCCGCTTCTTCCGGGGTTATCGTGGGAATCTCATGTTTGTTTCTGATCTTGTTCTCAAGCTCGATTCTGAGCTCGGGATTGTCTTTCAGATAATCGACGGCGTTGCTTTTTCCCTGGCCCAGATTGATCTCCTCGCCGTTATCGGTGAGATAGCTGAACCACGAGCCTTTCTTGATCACAAAGTCATCGTTTTCGCCGAGTGTTATCAACTCGTTCTCGCGCACAACACCCTTTCCGTAAAGGATATCAAAATGCGCCTGTTTAAACGGTGGGGCAACCTTGTTCTTAACGACCTTGACACGGGTTTCGTTTCCGACAAATTCCGTCGATTCTTTCAGCGACCCGATTCTCCGGATGTCTAACCTAACTGAACAGTAGAACTTAAGCGCCATCCCGCCCGTCGTGGTCTCGGGATTTCCGAAGGAGATACCGATCTTCATCCTCAGCTGATTGGTAAAGACAACGCAGGTCTTTGATTTGTTGACAACTCCGGAGAGCTTTCTGAGTGCCTGGGACATTAATCTGGCCTGAAGGCCAACCTGCGCATCTCCCATATTGCCGTCAATCTCGGCTCTCGGTACAAGTGCTGCGACTGAGTCGACTACGATGAGATCCACCGCATTGCTTCTCACAAGGGTCTCAACAATTTCAAGGGCCTCTTCTCCACTTCCGGGCTGTGAAATCAGAAGACTGTCGAGATCAACGTCGAGATTCCTCGCGTAGACCGGGTCCAGTGCGTGTTCAGCATCCACAAAGGCGGCAACGCCACCGGCCTTCTGTGCCTCTGCGATGGCATGGAGTGTCAGGGTCGTCTTTCCGCTGGATTCGGGTCCGTAGATCTCAACAACCCGTCCCCTCGGATAACCACCGACGCCGAGTGCGATATCCAAAGCAAGTGATCCGGAGGGGATGACTTCGACATTGGCAACATCCTCATCTCCCATTACCATGATACTTCCCTTTCCAAAATCCTTTTCGATCTTCTTTATGGCATTATCGAGCGCTATCTTCTTGTTTTTATCTGCACTTTTAGTACTCTTTTTCGCCATTTTATTCCTCCTTATCCATTTTTTGCTTCAATTTTATTGCTTCTATTTGACTGTACACCGGTCCGGCCGGTGTCAGGTCAGAGCGATACAGTATGACCCGTTCAACCGGCATTTTGATCGTTTCCCATGTCACACTTTTTATGATGCGTTCCCAGTTCGAGGGTACTTTTTTGATTCTGCCAAGGGTCAGATGCGGCCGGAACCGGTTTTTCTTTCTTAACGGGACGATGTTTTTGAACAATTTGTACCCGGTCTGGTACAATGCTTCGAGCTCCCGGTTCTCATCGATGCCAACCCAGACGACGGTTGGTCTTGAATCTCGCTTGAAATAACCCACCCGGTTGAATGTGATGTTAAACGCATCTTGTTCCAGCCCCTTCATTGCGGTTCTAATCGATTCGATCCTGGAATCTTCAATCTCTCCGAAGAAGAACAGCGTCAGATGCAGATTTTCCGGTTCTGTCCATTTGGCTTCAACAGCTCCTGATTTCAGATCAAACTGGGTTTTGCGGCAGAGCATCCGGATATCATCGTCGACCGGTATTGCCATAAACGTTCTCGTCATAGGTATCGGCTGAAGCCCTTGAAATAGGTGATACCGGATACCACCGTCAGAATCGCGACGATCCAGGCAAACCCGAGCAGCAACCACTGAGCCGGCCAGTTGAACGCCACATTGATCAGGACGGCACTGACATAGACCATCTGTGCCACGGTCTTTGTCTTACCCCAGATATTCGCCGGGATGACCTCGTTGTTGGACGCGGCAAGCATTCTGATACCACTCACCGCCGTATCTCTTATGATGATAATCGCCAACAACCAGAAGCTGACTTCATGATTCCAGACCAGCACACAAAGGGCCCCTGCTATAAAGGCCTTGTCAGCGAGCTGATCGAAGAATTTGCCCAGCGTGGTTATATCGTCGTTTTTTCTTGCCAGGTAGCCGTCCAGCCAGTCCGTCAGCGAACCGCCTATGAAGATAAGCAGTGCCAGTATGGCGAATATCTGCCGGTCCGGACTGAGTTGAATCATCCACATCAACAACGGGATAGCCGCTACCCTGATTAAGGTAATCCTTGTGGGGATGTTTATTCTCATATAACCTCCGCCTCCAGATCGTATTCACTGTATTGTGTTATTCTTGCCGTAATAAATTCAGACTTCTGCGCCTGACAATTGTTGATAAAGACTTCCCCGTCGATTTCCGGAGCGTCCCTGTAACTCCTGCAAACCGTCATATCCCCTTCTTTTCCCTCTACAAGCACTTTAAATGACTTCCCCAAAAGGGAGCTGTTCCTTCTCTCCGAGATCGCTTCCTGAACGTTCTTGATCTCTTCGAGTCTTTCATCAGCGGTCTCCCGGGGCGGTGCCTTGAGTTTCATCTCTTCAACCGGTGTTCCGTGTTCCATTGAGAACTTGAAAAATCCGACTTTGTCGAATTCAATCGCTTCCATGAAGGTGATCAGTTCTTCGAATTCAGCATCCCCTTCTCCGGGGAAACCCACCATTATGGTTGTCCGGATGGATGCCCCGGGGATCTCTTCTCTGATTTTCAAGATGATCTCCTGGAGTTCGCGGGACGTCCTTTTCCTGCCCATGTAGCGAAGCACTCTGTCCGAGCCGTGCTGAACCGGTAAATCAAAATAGGGGATGATGTGCTCTGAATCTCTGACGGTCTTGACGAGTTCATCGTCAATGTGATCGGGATGAATGTACATCAGTCTTATCCAGTAATCGCCCTCTATCGCATCGAGGGTCTTCAGGAGAGCACTGAGTGTGTTCCCGTGGTATTCGTACTGGGTGATGTCCTGATCAACGATGATGATCTCGCGTGTTCCGGCTTTTATGAGATTCTCAACCTCGTTTCTGATGTCCGCGGGGGCCCGGCTGATATGCCGCCCCTTGAATGTCGGGATGGCACAGAACGCACAGCTTCGTTCGCAACCGTCACCGATCTTCACGTATTCAAAGACCCGGTCTGTTTTTGATGTTGTTTCCGGGCATCTGTTGAATATAGGCCTTGGAACAATGGGGATCTGTTTTTTCCGGGTGCCGTCGAGCAGAAAATCGGCCGTTTCCTCCAGTGTGTCCAGTCCTATCCAACCGTCGATTTCCGGCATCTCCTTGATCAGTTCGTGATGGTATCGCTGGATGAGACAACCCATGCCGTAAACTCTTAATCCCGGATTCTCTTTCTTATACTGACCGGCATAATGAACCAGTGAATCGATCGATTCGCGCGCAGCATCCAATATAAAGCCGCAGGTGTTAATGACGGCTATGTCGGCCCGCCCGGGATTGTCCGTTAATGCATGACCTCTGTCCCGAAATATGCCGGATATGACTCTGCTGTCCGCTTCATTCTTCGGGCAGCCGTGTGTTTTCAGGAATATCTTCAATTTATCAGCTCTTTCTCTTTTTCAGATACTGCTTTCTGATCTTTGTCAGTTCTTCAATGTATTCCGGACTTGCATAATTGGGATAAGTGTATTTGAGCGGTTGGAAGGTTCCGTCAACAAAGATCAGGGTAACCTCGGCATAAACGCCCCGGCCGATGTACAACCTGTTTCCCCAATGCTTTGTGGAGGCAAGTACAAACTGGGAGTGATGTATGAAGCCCGGGTCAAGGTTGATCTGTCTGTTCTCCCCTTCCCGGTATTGATCCTCTAAGGTGTTGGTGCTTCTCTTTATCATGGGTAATTCAGCCGGATGAATCAGCTGCGCGAAACTAAGAATCCGCCCCTCTATCTTTCCTTCTCCCATTTCCTGGTTGTAGTAAAAGGTGTATTTTCCAAAATCAAGCGTTCTGGATTCATAATCGATCGCACCGAACTGCTCTTTCAGTTCCGGCCTTACCTCGTTCAATCTATAATCTATATAACGCCCGAAGGCGAATATAACATGATTCACCAGTTCTGCCTGCTTAACCTTCGCCATTGATAGTCTGCACCTCGAATTTCTCAAATAACACTTCCCATTTTCTTCCATAATATTCTACCACAATTAACTGTTTTTGAGGATTCTCTATTCTGATTCTCCCGAATTCCTTCAGCGTTATGTCTTCGTTGCCGTTTAGTGCCGTCGTTTTGCCGTTGTCTGTAATGTAGGCAACCTTGTTGCCCTGATTCTCTATTTTCAAAGTCTCTCTGTTGAAAAAATTAATGAGAAACAGTATCTGAAATGTCATCAGAAACAACAACAGGGGAAACATGATCCAAAGGGCAATATTGACCGGGGAGTGCCTCTGACCGCTTTCGGGTAATTCCGGAATTTTTGTCTTTTTCTTCTGGTTGTTTGTTTGAAGACTCTTCAATATCTCTTCGGCGTTTATCCCCAGGACTTTGCAGTATCGTTTGAGAAAATCCTGCAGATAGATCCCGGGAATATCATCGAAGTTTCCGGCCTCTATCTTGTTGATCGTGGCAATTGATATATGCGTTCTTTCGAATATGGCCTCTTTTGTAAAGGCCTTGTCGGTTCTGATCTTTCTGAGATGTCGTCCGGTTTCCTCGTTATGTGTACTCAACGGGCACCTCTTTTTCCGATGCCTTCTTGATCCGGTTCATGATGGCCAACCCAATCGAGCGCTCCTCAAACCCCTCTATTACGGCAAATGAGTACCCCATCCCGTCAATCCTTCTCAGATTGTGGAAGAGATTATTCGCAATCTTGAACAGATTCTCCCTGGAACCGAGGCAGAGCGTCTTATAACCCTCTTTTCGATAACACGCATCCGTTTCCTCTGTCGAGAGGATCAGGATATTGTCTTTCTCCGCGTCCATCCTCTCTGCGATCGCAAGGACATCATCTGTCAACGCCTTTATTCCAGCTTTCCACTCTGCCAACCGGAGAACAGCAGCCGGTGAATAATGCCTGTATTTCATCCCCGGGGCAACGGCATCTTTTGAATCGGTGTCACAGACGAGACCCGGTATCATTGCTCTCAGATTTTCCATCGTCACAGGTCCCGGGCGCAGTAGAACAGGCGGGGTTTGAACCAGGGATATGATTGTCGATTCCA
>Ga0102941_1001726_pt1 | contig 10169 bp, 7 predicted proteins | sample SalPonR2_C_D2_MG_FD_79281 | JGI IMG/M metagenome (GOLD analysis project Ga0102941, IMG submission 79281) | Salt pond soil microbial communities from South San Francisco under conditions of wetland restoration - Salt Pond MetaG R2_C_D2_MG | ecosystem: Environmental > Aquatic > Marine > Intertidal... | reverse complement strand
TATGTTTTGGCTTCTATCCATGCCGAAAGTAAAGGATGGGATGATTGTTTGCTGCTGAACGAGGCTGGTTTTATTGCTGAGGCAACAAGTTCCAATTTGTTTATGGTTAAGAATAATGAGTTGTTTACACCTGATCTCGACCAAAACTGTGTTGCCGGGGTAATGCGTAATGTTGTTATTGATATTGCATCTGATAATGGTTACAGAATTAGTGAATGTGCCCTGCATCCTGATGATCTGTTAAAAGCAGATGAGATCTTTTTGACAAATACCATCAATGGAATTCGCTGGATAAAAGGCTTGGGTGTGAAAAGATATTTTCACAGAATCGCTGAAAAAATTGTATTTTTAATTAACAAAGAAGTAGATGTTTTTTTAATTAATGAGTAAATATTTTTATCAATGAAATTAAGACGACTCAACAGAGCCGTGCACCGCGACCTTGGATACTTTTTCTTTGGGATGTGCATTATTTATGGTTTATCTGGTATTGCTCTCAATCACAGACACCATTGGAATCCTAATTTTATAATCAAACAAACAGGATTCAATGTTGAATTAAATTCAGAAAGTGAAGAAGTAATGGATTGGGTAGATACAGTGCTGAAACAGATCAATGAAGAGGGAAACTATAAAACACACCTTGTAAGTGGTGATAATATGCGAATATTTATTAACGGTGGTACCGTGAATGTAAACCTTGCCAGTGGTGAGGGTGTGCTTGAAACAGTCAGAAAGAGACCTGTTTTTAATCAAGTCAATTTTTTGCATTATAACACACCACGCAAATTATGGACATGGTTCTCTGACTTATTTGCAGTGGGTTTGATCCTGTTGGCCATATCAGGATTGTTTGTACTAAAAGGTAAAAATGGTTTTCAGAAAAGAGGAGTATATTTTGTATCTACAGGTATACTTATTCCCGTTTTACTTCTATATTTTTATTTATCGGTTTAGGATTCAGAATTTATAACTCTTTGCAATGGGGATAAAACGGAAGAGAGAACGAATTATCAAATATTGCTCTGCATTTTTCTGATATGCAAAAAAATGAATTATTGCTCTACCTGGGGCCGATCATGTTTTCAGGTTTTAAAATATCATCCAGTTCCTCTTTAGAGAGCAGATTCCTGGCAAGTATGAGGTCGTAAACACCTTTTTGGGTTTCCATTGCTTCTTTGGCCAATAGCGTGCAGGTATCGTATCCTAAAATGGGGTTCAATGCAGTAATAAGACCAATGCTGTTTGTAACCACATTACGACAATGTTCTTTATTCGCTGTAATGCCTGATATACAGCGATGTTGCAGTATTGTCATGCCATTTTTAAGCATTTCAATCGATTCGAATAAACTTTGTACGATAATGGGTTCCATTACATTCAGTTCGAGCTGTCCGGCTTCTGCAGCCAATGTTACGGTAAGGTCATTTCCAATTACCTTAAATGCGATTTGATTGACCACTTCGGGAATAACCGGATTTACCTTGCCTGGCATAATGGATGATCCTGGCTGCATAGGAGGGAGGTTGATCTCATTAAGTCCGGCTCTGGGTCCTGAAGACAAAAGACGTAGATCGTTACAGATTTTAGATAGTTTTACTGCCAGGCGTTTGATGGTTGCCGAATACATTACAAAAGCACCTGTGTCCTGGGTTGCTTCTACAAGATTGGCTGCCAGCTTAAGGTCCATTCCTGTGATATGCCTGAGGTGTTCTAAAACCCTTTTGCTGTAATCGGGATGTGTATTGATTCCGGTTCCGATTGCAGTACCACCCATGTTTATTTCACACATGAGGTTGGCATTGCCATTTAATCTTGAGGTCTCTTCTTCCAGCGTTGTTACGTATGCACCAAAAGTTTGACCCAAGGTCATGGGCACTGCATCCTGCAATTGTGTTCTTCCCATTTTTATCACATCTGCAAATTCTTTTTCTTTTATTTTAAATTCCCTTATAAGCGAACGAAGTACTTCTATAAGTTTTTTATTGCTTGCAAGAAGGGCGATCTTTACTGCCGTAGGATAGGCATCGTTGGTAGATTGTGAAAGGTTTACATGACTATTGGGGTGACAATACATGTATTGGCCTTTTTCATATCCCATGATCTCGAGCGCACGATTGGCAATTACTTCATTGGCATTCATATTGGTAGATGTTCCTGCTCCCCCTTGTATCATGTCAATAACAAAATGATGAAAGTATTTCCCGTTCATAATCTCATGACAAGCTCTAACAATTGCCTTGCTGACTTGTGTTTCCAGTAATCCAAGTTCATGATTGGTATGCGCTGCAGCCATTTTCACAGAAGCAAGAGCAATGATCAGTTCAGGAAAGAAGTTGAGGGTAATACCACTGATCGTGAAATTTTCTATACCCCGCATGGTTTGAATGCCATAATAAACTTCGTTGGGTACTTCTCTTTCTCCTAAAAGATCATGTTCGGTACGGGTTCTGCCAGATTCGTATTGTGCTCCTACGTTAATCACCTTCGAATTGCTCTGTCGCATACGTCTGGAGATCACCTTCGATATCTGCCTGAAAATTTTGAGGGCAACATTTGTCTGTTGATTAAAAAGTTTATTGAATCCTTCACCGGAAATACAATAAGTAAGTGTTGGTTGCAATGTTCGGGCACTGGTAGAATGAGGTGTGTCGGCCATAATAGTTCCTTCACCAAGAAAGTCGTATTTACCGAAAAAAGTCAAACGTTTTTCTTCTCCAAATGGGGTTCTCTTAAAGAGCTCTACCTCTCCCTCAAGGATAATATATAAAAATTTGTTACGGGGACTGTTTTCTTCAAAAAGGTAATCACGCTCTTTAAAAGATTTTTCTGTAAGCGAATCAATTATAACCTCCATTTCGTTATCTTCCAGATCACGAAATATCTCTACCCGTCTCAAAAATTTAAGGATGGATTCTTTGTTCATTTGTTATGTTATGTTTTGATATGAAGAATAAACCGGATATGTTTGCCATTCAAAACGAATCCTTCTGAATAAAACAAACACTGTTCTCGCCAAAAATAGCAGGAGAAATAATCCGATATGTTTACAATAATAATATTTTTACGTTTGCAAAAGGGTGAATCCAACCATGACAATCCTATTGATAAACACGGGCACGATTATTTTTTCTGATATAGTGTATTCAAGAAAATGTCAACAGCTGCTTTATGCTCCACTTTCAAACATGCATCCAGGATTTACTTCTGGTCTTCAGGTTTTTCATTCATTGCAAGTTTTACACTTGACGCTTTTTTATCCAAAACAAGCAAATAACTTACGTTTTCTAGTTGATACTGCATCTATCATATCTTACTGATCAACATTTTTGGCGAGATTCCCTGCTCAGGGAAAATAATGAGGCAGGCAGCAGACCGTTTTAATCAAATTATCAACAGATGGTAACTTAGAACAACACCGTGTTATTGAGATGGGGATGTTAAAATGGCAGGGGATCTCCTTCTTCACTGTCGTTGCCCGCCGACCATCCTGCTTCCGGTGGTTCTTCACCTGTAAAGGGTGGGATTCCCGAAGCAGGCGGTTGGGTGCTATCTGCACCTGCTGTTTCAATTTTCCATATTTTTACATCTGTAAACCAGTTGCCATTGTATTCACGACTTTCGATGTTAATAGAAGCTTTGACGCGGTTTCCTGCCTGTAAGGATGAAATATCAACTTTATCGTTCCAGTTGATCATGCATACCTTTTTAGGATAAGCATCCTCTGTTTCCAAAATAATTTCCTGCTTTTTCCATGGTCCTCTTGCTGATTGCCCGGTTTTGGGTTCCACTACTTCAATTACTTTTCCTTCTAGTTCCATATTTCCTTTAATTGTATTTTAATGATTTAATATTCTTAAATTATAATCCAGGTTAACGATCATGTGAGTTCAAAATGCTAAATTGAATGCGAATATAGACATTTAAAAGGAAAAATGATAACATCCATAAAAAGTTAAATAAATGTAAATGCACAGAGATCCCTTTTTAAGTCTGACTATCAGAATGTTGTTTATGTGCCAGTATATTAGGTGCTTATGGTTTTGTCGATGTTTGGGTGTAATTGAGTGTAATTGAATAATGCATCTTTACCTTTATGAAAACGCAGGTTGTCGACTAAATATGTTGTTTGGAAACAAAAAAGTATTACCTTAGCATGTTTTATGATTGTTACCTAAAAAGAGTTCAGTTATGTTTAATAAAGTCGCATTATTTTTGGTTGTTGCCTTGTATTTTACTATGCATTTGTATGGAAGTATGCAGGTTGTAGGAGGTTTTTCGGAAAACACAAAAGTTGAAGTTGATCAAAACATCGGACAAAAGCAGATTTTATCATCTCCTGATCATAAAGACCAGGTTGAAGAAGACACGCAATTATCGTATATAAAACAATTTTTCACCCCTGTTTTTAATGTTATACATTTCTTTTTGGTAACTGGTGTTGTATTGCTCTATATAAGAAGCAGAAAACTAAAAAGAAGGTTGCACCGTACCCGCGCAAAACTTCATAATCAGTCTCTCAGATTTAATCATAGATTAGATCATTTAACACTGGAGCAAAAAGAATTGAAAAAAATCATAAAAGATTATTCTGAGATACAATACTAAGGTTGGATTTAAGTATATTATTGAAACTTAAATCTCAAACTTATGAATAAGATTACCCTCCCGCTAATACTTGCACTTTTCACTTTTACGGCATTAAAGGCGCAGAATTCTGAAAGCAGATCTGTTCTTGTAGACTTTGATGGATTTTCTAATGAGCAATATGCAGCTTATCTGGAGAAAGATGGCTGGCCTCAGGACACTTTAAACACAGGTGCCACAGAAAAATATCTTTCTGATGAAGAGAAAAATCTCATACTGGCCATGAATTTGATCAGGTATAATCCTGCAAAATATGCAGAACTTTACGTTCTTCCGCGGTTTGAGTATTATTCCGGGAATTTGTTTCATTTCCCAGGCAAAGTACCCACCCGGACCTCTGAAGGTTTGGAAGCAGCAGAGGAACTCTACGTTGAACTCAAAAATGCGGAAAGCATTCCTCTTTTTTATCCTTCTGAAGGCATGAGCAAAGGATCTGAAGATCATGCACTCTATATGAAACGTACGGGTATTACCAGTCATAAAGGCCAGGGTGGCATGAGTAAACGTGTTTCAAAATATGGAGAGTGGAAGGGTGGTTTGGCTGAAAATCTTCAGTGGGGTACATCAAATGCTCATGAAGCTATTATGAGTCTTATGATAGATGATGGAATACCGGGAAGGGGACACCGGATAAACGCCATGAACCCTGCTTATACCAAAGTAGGTGTTGCTATTGCCCCTCATCCGGAATACAGGATCTCATATGTAATTAATTTTGCCAATGATTATATTGAAAATAAAGAGTAGGAAAATGAAAATAATTTTATATCTTTTTTTGCAGCTAATATTTTTCTAATTTTGCGCCTTCATGTTTATAATATAAAATATAAAAATTGTTTTATTGATGTTTAGCATCCCCAGGTTATCCGGCAATCTCGTTTTATTCTTATTTTTATTTTTTTCTTTCACTCTCAAAACGCAGGGGCAAATTCCCCATCTTCATAAAAATTCAAAGAAGGTAATTGAGATGTTGAATGAAAAAGGGGATGTTTACATAAGTGTCTCCAGGAAAATCATATCTCAACATCCCCAGATACTCTATTTTTCATCGATTGATTATCATACTCCTGAACGAATTTTCCTCTATTCAAACAGGAAAGCCATGGAGGTTATTCTTGCCAATGATATTGATTTCCGTATTGAAAAATCTCCAGGACAGGTAACCTTCGATCTCAATATGAAAACCTGGGAAGATCTGAAAGATAAGGATTTGTCCGAATCATGGGACTTCTATCCAACTTATGAGGCGTATGAGCAGTTGATGTATCAGCTCGAGGAAGATTTTCCTGATCTTGTTGAAATTCAGAATATACTTACACTGCCCAGCGGAAGATCAATACTATTTGCTAAAATAGCGGCGAATGTGCAGGAAAGAGAATCCGGACCCAGATTTATGTATACTTCAACAATGCATGGCGATGAAACAACCGGTTTCATCCTTTCATTGCGACTGATCTATCATTTGCTTACCGGGTATGGGGAATCAGCAGAAATTACCCATTTGATTGATAATCTCGAAATATGGATATGTCCAAACGAAAACCCTGATGGGACATATACCAATGATAATAGCACTGTATATGGTGCAACACGTTCCAATGCCAATGGATATGATCTGAACAGAAATTACCCAAACATGGTAAATAATCCTTCAGCACCCATTCAGCCCGAAACTAACGCAATGATAGAACTTACTGATTCTATACATTTTGTAATGTCCGCAAATATGCATGGAGGTACCGAGGTTGTAAATTTCCCCTGGGATAGTTGGACAAGTTCAGAAGAAACCCATGCAGATCATTCCTGGTGGGAGTTTGTTTCCCGTGAGTATGCCGATACTGCTCGTTTTCACAGCCCGCCTACATATTTGGAAGGATATGACAATGGCATTACCCACGGAGGGGATTGGTATGTGGTTTATGGAAGCCGCCAGGACTATATGAACTACTACAAAAACCAAAGAGAACTTACGCTTGAAATATCTGACACTAAACTGTTATCCCCTGCTTTGCTTCCACAACATTGGGAATATAATTACCGTTCATTGCTGAATTATATGGCACAGTCCTTATACGGGATTCAGGGTGTAGTTTCTGATATGTACAGCGGAGAACCTCTTGAGGCAAAAGTAGAAATTATTGACCACGATGAGGATAATACTTTTGTGTATTCCGAATTGCCCAATGGTGAGTTTTTTCGACCCATCCTGCAAGGTACTTATGACCTGAAATTCTCATCCCAGGGATACAATGATCTGATTATTCAGGATGTTACAATTGAGAATTATGCAGACAATCATCTAACTATACAAATGGTAGGTGAAAATCCTTTTGCTCCTCCCGCAGAATTACTTGCCCATACGGGTAATAACAATGTAGTTTATCTTTCATGGCAACAACCAAACACAGAGGGGGACTTTGATTTTTTTGAACCTGATTCTTACCAGATTTTCCGTAATGAAGAAATGGTGGGTGAAGCAACTGAAACCTCCTATTTTGATGAAAACCTAACCACCGGTACTTACGAATATTACATAAAGGCTTATTATGCTGATCAGGATGGTATTTCGTTTCCCTCCAATGTTGTTTCTGTTACTTTAGACGACGAAGTAGTCTATTTCACCATTAATGCCACTTCGGATGAAAATGGTTCCATTGATCCGGAAGGGGAAATTAAGGTAGAACAAGGAAATGATCAGTCTTTTGTTTTTTTACCTGATGATGGATTTTTATTAGATAATGTTATTATTGACGGGGAATCTTTTGATGTTGAAGGTTCTTATGTGTTCTCAAATGTTTCCGGAGATCATACCATACATATAGATTTTGTTGAAGATTCCATCCAACAGGAATTTTCTGTTACGTTTGTCATTACAGATTTGTTTTCGCAACCCATCGAAGATGCTGTTATCGGATTTGGTGGGATTACCTACGAGCCAGGAGAGTATGTTCTTGAGAATATTTCACCCGGTAATTATTTTTATACTTTAACCGCAGAGGGTTATGAAATGGAAGAAGGAGAAACAGAGGTTATTGATCAGGATCTTGAATTTGAAGTTCAACTTATTCCGGTTGATGTGGCTGTCCATCACGAAAATAGTTCTCAAAAGATTGTCCTTTATCCCAATCCTACTTCAGGTCTTTTAAATGTAAAGAGCACACTTACCATCGAAAAACTTATTGTTTCGGATTTGTCGGGGAGGCAAATCTTCGAATACGAACCCAGAGAATCGGAATTTAATATTTCATTAAAAAATTTCTCTTCCGGTATATACCTGATCAGTGTTTTACATAGTCATGGCGTTTATACGGGTAAAATAGAATTGGATCAGGCTAATTAGTCGCCTCCCGTGTCCAATTTCTGTGTTATGCTTGTATTGAAAACGGTCATTTATCAAAGTAGGCTTTTTGCTTATTAAAGCATTGCAAACCTTGTAAGCGAAAATTGTAAAACCAAAATTGACTTTAATGGTTTACTTTGATTTAATCCTTTAAAAAGCATCGATTATATTATCTCAAACTTCTGATTGCCCGGTTAATGGGTTCTTTTATCCGTTCATAAACAGTATCAATCACCCCCTCGCCATCTATTTCAATCACCTGATTATGCTCTCTGTAGTATTTTAATACCTCTTCGCTGTAGTTTTCATGTTCTTCCAAACGTCCAATGATTCTGGTTGCACTGCTGTCATAGGGCATTTTTCTTTTGGTTCGGCTTCTTTCATCCAATCTTTTCATAAGTTCGAGATAGCTCACGTTGAGATTAATGACCAGGTTAATGGTTTCTCCCATTTTTTTTAAAATTCCATCGAGAATGTAGGCCTGAACAAGTGTTCTCGGATATCCTTTAAAAATATAACCGCGGTTGTTGCCATAGGTTTCCATCAGTTTTTTTTCTATTAGTCTGATTACTACCTCATCGGGAAGAAGCAAGCCCTTGTCCATGTATGGTTTGGCATAAGCACCTGTAGGGGTTTTATTATCTACCTCTTTTTGAAGTAATTCTCTTGTTGAGATGGTTGTAAGATCAAATTCCCTGGCAATTTTATTCGCCTGGGTTGTCATACCTGCGCCCGGATAGCCAAACATGACCAGATTCATAGTTTGTTTTTTAAGATCCTCATCAACATAATGTTTTATTCTGCTGAAAATCTCCTCCGTAGTACCTCCGGCATCAATATAGGTAAGCAATCCGGTGTTTTTGTAAAAGTCTAAAAGGGGCAGTGTTTTTTCATGGTATTCTGTGAGTCGTTTTTTTATAACCTCCTTGTTGTCATCTTTTCTGTTTTGCTCCTTGGCTCTTTGTAGCAAACGATTTGTGCATTCTTCATCAGATAACTCCAGTATAAATATTCGTGTGAGAGATCGTTGTAGTCTGATGAATAAACCGTCTAAAATATAAGCCTGCACATATGTTCTTGGAAAACCATCAAACAGGAACCCATCGCTGCTATCTTGATTTTTAATTACTTTATTAATCAGTTTTACAATGGTTTCGTCGTCTGCCAAGCCTCCTGCCTCTATTTGTTCTTTCACCTTTTTCCCGATCATGGTTTCTTCCTTTATCTCTTTCCGAAGTAATTCTCCTGTTGAAAGGTAAGTAAGGTTGTAGTGAGACATGAGCATTTTGGATTGTGTTCCTTTTCCTGCTCCGGGAGGTCCAAACATGATTAAATTAAGCATAATTAGGTATGTTTACAGATTTGACGATTGTATCTTTTTAGATGTAAAACAGGTTCCGAAAATCCCAATATCTCAAAGTTTCGTGATTATCGAAGAATAAAATGGTTTAAAGGGTTAAAAATGCAGCTTAATTTTCAGAACCGCAAATTTACTTTATAATTGCCAAAGTTTAATGTTCTTATCGAATAAAATGTTTATTTCTTTTCAACCACAAAAAATATAATCAATAAAATGACAATAAATCTTTGTAGGTAATTTTGAATGACTTATTTTTGACTTCTCAAAAAAAATCAATTATTTGTTTATCAATAAATCAAAATATGAGCGACAATAATAATTCTGCCAAGAGCGGATTTTTTAAAAAACTATTGGATAAGGTAGAAATTTTTGGAAATAAACTTCCACAACCTGTAACCTTGTTTGCTATATTAATGGGTTTGGTATTGCTGCTATCCTGGATCTTTGGTGGCGTTTCTGTGGTTAAGCCAGGTACCGGTGCCGAGACAGGTACGGCTGAAGAATTTATTTTGGTTCAAAATCTGTTAACGAAAGAAGGGTTTCAGAGGATTTTTACCAGTATGGTTGATGTGTTTGCTTCTTTTCCTCCGCTAGGTTTGGTGCTTGTGGTTATGCTTGGTATAGGAGTAGCTGAGCATACAGGTATGATTGCTGTTGCTCTTAAGGTCTTTGTATCTAAAGTGCCCAATTACCTGATCACATTTTCAATAGTGGTAGCAGGTATGGTGAGTTCTGTGGCCGCTGATGCCGGATATGTTGTACTGATACCAATGGGTGCAGCATTGTTTTTAGGTATGGGCCGACATCCCCTGGCAGGTATTG